>LSQX01350500.1_pt1 | contig 17803 bp, 10 predicted proteins | sample 654561 | NCBI WGS metagenome assembly LSQX01 (sample SAMN04489861, study PRJNA283612) | anaerobic digester metagenome | isolation source: 4 biogas reactors fed with cattle manure at either 37C or 55C with and... | place: Denmark: Kongens Lyngby | collected 2014
TTGGTCTCCCCCGCGCCTTGAGCCAACGCGACGATGCTGATCCCATTCCGCCCCAATGCACCGAAAAACTTTCCGGCAATACCTGGTACGTGCTTCATATTTTGTCCCACGATGGCGATGGTTGCCAGATCGTACTCCACCATAATCTCATTGATGCTGCCCATGCTGATTTCGTGGGCAAATTCTTGAGAGAGTACTTGTTGCGAGAGGGCGGCGTCTTGCGTACGTACTCCAATGGAGGTGCTGTTTTCTGATGAGGCCTGCGAAACGATAAAGACACTGATGCCATTATCGGCCAGTGCAGAGAAGATGCGCTTATTCACGCCAATCACACCCACCATACCCAATCCTTGGATGGTGATAAGTGCGGTATCGCTTATGGAAGAGATCCCTTTAATGATCTGCCCGTCACGGGTAGGCTGTATATTTCGTATCCTTGTTCCTTCCGCTTCAGGCCGAAACGTATTCTTCACGTAGATGGGGATGTTTTTGTGGTAGACCGGGAAGATGGTAGGTGGGTATATCACTTTAGCACCGAAGTTGGTTAACTCAATCGCTTCGGTGAACGACAACTCTTCGATTACATATGCTGAGTTGATGATCTTCGGGTCGGCCGTCATAAATCCATCCACGTCGGTCCATATTTCCAGAACGGAGGCGTTCATGGCTGCAGCGATGATGGAAGCGCTGTAATCGGACCCTCCACGCCCCAGGTTCGTGATATCATTATTGTCGTGGCTCGATGATATAAAGCCCGGAACAATGGCCACGCGAGGAGGAGGCATCTTCGCGAACGTTTCTCGTATCAGTTCATTGGAACGTTGGAGGTCAGGGATATGATGGTTGAACTGGATATTGGTTTTTATGAACGTAGTGGGATCGTAGAGCCGTGCACCGTCAATCACCTTACTGATGATAAGCGACGAGAGCCTCTCTCCATAACTCACGATCTTATCGGAGGTTTTTTGCGACAGGTCGCCAATAAGAAATACGCCTCGTAAGATATTTTGCAGTTCCTCGAATAGCTGTCGTACCTTCACCTCCACCTCTTCTCGGTCGGTATGAGAAATCACTACCTTTTCAATAATCTCTTCGTGCCTAACAATAATTTCTTCCAGTAAGGTTTTATAACCCGGGTTGCTGTTGAGCGCGAAATCGGATGCCAAAAGAAGGCGGTCCGTCACGCCGTCCAATGCAGAGACTACGACGATCACAGGTTCTTTTTCCTTCTCTTTTTCTATAATTTGTTTGACCAGTTGCAAACTTTCGGGACTTCCTACCGATGTCCCACCGAATTTCATCAGTTTCATATTATAAAAACTATTTATTTCTTATAGTAAACTTCATCTGGGGCAGGGGGATGATACCTTTGACATGAACTACCCTGAACAGTGAATTTGAAAGTAAGAATATTGATTTTGAGCGTGCTATCCGGTCGGATAGCAGGTAAAGCAGTGCTTGCTTACGGATGTGAAAATTTACATAACCCCCCAAGGGGTCATGGTCATAGTAGTGGATGTGTGGAAGTATGTCTTGTACAACTGCATTGCAATCGTGTGAATTTGCTACAAAGATAGGGTAATAATTAATAATATGAAACAACAATCGGAAAAAATAAGTATGTTTGTCCAATTAGTACCAGCAGCTCGACTTCAGCAGTTGCATCGGAAAAAGAGATTACTTTTTTGAAATATGACAACAACAATACTTTTTGATATGGATGGAGTCGTGATCGATTCCGAAAAACTACATTTGAGGGCACTCAGCCTTACCTTAGAAAAAAACGGGATCACTTATCCCGAAGAGATACTTCCCAGTTTTGCTGGAAAATCGGATCGCTTTTTTTTCGAATACGTACGAGATCATTTTGCTGTTGATGGCCGCATTGATATAGATGAATTTTTAAGTGAAAAAGATGAGCTGTTTAACTCCCTTATTCCACGAATAGAACTTGTAGATGGATTTGAGCATGTTATCCGGCAAGTAAAGGCGCTTGGCATCAAAACGGCCCTGGTCACCTCTTCTTCTTGGGGCACGGTGGATAGGGTGGATGAACTACTCGACATCAAGAGGTGGTTCGATACGGTTATCGCGGAAGAAGACACCATGAAACACAAACCCCATCCCGCGCCGTACCTGCTCGCTTTGGAGAGGCTGAATGCCAAGAAGGACTCCACGATCATTATCGAAGATTCCACCGTCGGCATCGCCGCGGGGAAAGCGGCAGGCTGTGTGGTTTTCGGGCTGACTACCTCCTTCGATAAGCAGACGCTGCTGGAGGCGGGTGCCAATTACGCTTTCGATACCTACGAAGAGGTCGCGTTCGCTTTCAGTTGTCCCCTTTGAGCAGCTGTAGCTAAGCGTTTCTTTTCCTGCTTTTCAGCATACTTGGTCAATATCAGCGATAAGGCCCCGTCGCTCGTGATATTGTGGGTGGTACCAAAACTATCGAGCAAAGCAAAAATGGTGATCATAAGCGCGATGCCTGCCTCGTCGACCCCAAGTACTGCCTGTATTAACCCGATCGACGCGAACAGGGTGCCGCCCGGTAGCCCTGGGGCGGCCACTCCGAATATCGCGAGAAGGGGAATAAAGAGGATCATTTTTTCGATCCCGGGCAAGCTCCCATAGAGGAGCGACGACACGGCGATGGCCAGGAACGCGATGTCCAATACCGACCCGGGGAAGTGCACGTTGCCCAACAGTGGGATCGAGAAATCACGTACCTCCGGTTTAAGTACAGGGCTCTTGCGCGTCTCTTCAATGGCGACGCCCAAGCTCGCGGCGGACGATTGCGAGCCAAGGGCAGTCAAGGCGACCGGCCCGTAATACTTAAGCACCTGCCACGGGTTCTTACCCGAATAAGCACCTGCCACCCCGTATAGCAACCCGAGCCAGAGGAGGTGGCACATAATCGTGATAAGGATGATCAGCAAGAACACGGGTAGCTTGGAGACTAAGTCGCCCTCGTACGCGAACACCGCGAAGTTGGTCGCGATGAAGAAAGGGAGGAGGGGTATCAATATTCGCTTGACCGCTACGAACACGATATCCTGAAACTCGTACAACGCGGCTTCAATTTTCTTCGCTTTTGCCAACAACACGCCTATGCCGACGATAAAGGCGAGGACTAACGCGCTCAATACCGGCATCAGAGGAGGAATATCGAGCCGAAACAACATCTCGGGCAACGGAGTGGAGGCTCCCCCGGAGGGGGAGACATCCAATAACGGGATCGTGGTATACCCCGCGAACGCCCCTAACGACGCGCTTCCCACGCAGGAGAGGTAAGCGAGGATAAGTGCCAGCCCCAAGAGCTTCGACGCGTTCTGCTTGAGCCGTGTGATGGCGGGAGCAATAAAGCCGAATACGATAAGCGGGATCAGGAAGAAAATTACCTGTCCCAGCAGGTGTTTAAGCGGGAGGATGATGGCGATAGCCCCTTCCGTGGCATAGCGGCCGATCAATAGCCCGGCTATCACTGCCAAGAAGAGTCGAAAACTGGTGTTTGATACTACTTTTCTCATTGTACGACTTGAATGTGGCCTAACGGCTGCTGTTATTTCCGAATAGCACCGCGTTCACGAACGTGCGGCGGGTGCCATCCCATGTACCCCTGAAGAGCGGGTTTTCCGCGAAGAGAATCACGTTCCCCCGTCCCGATGGTGTTGCCAAAATAGAGGCAGAACCCTTCAATCCTTCCAGGTGTTCCGACGAGATATAGCCGTTGAGCAACGGTTCATCGGGGTAGCTTGCCACCGCGTCAGGTGAGGAAGCGAGGAAGAAGGTGTTCTCCCGGACCACGGGCAACTTCTCCCGGGTCAGGCCAAACGCTAACGGATGCTCCAGGTCGATCCGGGTTTCAAATACCGACGTCGGGAGGCGATTGGCAGAGCGTCCACTTCTTGAAGCAGTTGGTCCTTCCGCGACGGAGTCGCTTCGCTCCACCAGTTTCGCGCTCGTGACCTTGTTGTTTATCGCCCAGCGGGAAGCACCGTTCACCGCGATCAGGGTGCCCCCGTTGCGGATCCATCCCTTCAGGATATCGATATCCCCATCGTCCAAGAAAGAGTAGTTGCCGCTCACGAACACGATCCGGTTGAACTCTTGCAAGGGAACCCGGCTGAACACGTAGGCATCCACCCTCGTCAACGGGTAGCGCAGCTGCTGGTCGAACAGGTGCCACACCTCGCCCGCTTCGGTCGACGTCACATCCCCGCCCGTCACCACGAGCACCTTGGGTTGCTCCACCCGGCGGAACGAGCTGCTGCCCAAGTCGACTCCCCGGGCGTTGAACCCGGTGGCAACGGGGGTAATCGCCACGCCCTCTCGCTCACTCGCTTCTTGCAACAACGCGTGCAATTCTGCAGAGGAGAGGGCTTGGTTCTGTATCGGGATGAGCAGGCTTCCATTAGAGAACTCCTTCTCGCCGCTCGCGCCATTTATCGTGAAAGGTTTAAAGGCCGATTGTACCCTCACCCCTTTGTCCAAGAGGTGGAACAGCAAGGGGAGGCTCCCCGAATCGCGAAAGTCGACCAAGTATGCATATTCCGATCGCGCCAAAGAACCCGGGTTGGCAACCGGTGCAACGGCCACCCGGTTACCGAGCACCGCGTTGCTCTCGTCGTACGATAGGCCCGTGGAGTAGGCCACCGAGAAGCCGGCCCCGTACCCCAGCTTATCAGCTACCTCGTCCGTCCAGTCGGCCTTATCGTCGAAGATAATACCCACCAACGCGCTGTTGGCTTGTCCCGCCGGGATAAGGTAGGATTTCCCGCTTTCATACGTGATGTCGCCCACCACGATATCGTTGGGGTTCTCATACACCTCCAGCCGGTGATCCAAGAGAAGGCCAATAAACTTGTGAAGCCTCGTCGGGTCGTGGCTGTCCCCCACGATATAAGACCGCCCGTTTCCTCTCGTGCCCTGTTCCGGCGTGAAAAATTCCTCCTGCAGGTCGAACAGCGCTTCCCTGTTCCCGTGCGCCGCGTCCACCGTGGCGATGGTTGTTACGAACTGGTTGCGGATGGTAAACGGGAGGGTGACCAAGCCATTATCCGACTCCTGTTGAAGCCCCCTCGACGATCCTTGCTCGAAGAGGATGCCCACGCCCCCGTTGTAATCGGGATAGGTGGATCCGAAGTTAGGGTTCTTGTTGTCGAACGACTCCTTGGTGTAGTAAAACGAGCCGATATTGTCTAATGCCCTCGCGAAGTAGTCGGCGAAACGGCGATTCAACTCGTAGGTGGCTTGTGGCACGAAGCGGCTCTCATTGCCATCGGGATCGGTCGGCTCGAAGAAGAAGGTGCTGTTTGTCCCCATCTCGTGATGGTCGGCCTGCACGTGCGGCAACCAATCTTGGTAAAGAGCTACCCTTGCCTGGCTCTCCGGGTGCACCAGGTTCACCCAATCGCGGTTGAGGTCGAACCAGTAGTGGTTGCCACGCCCCCGGGGCCACCCTTCGGTATGTTCTCGGTCGTAACGCGACGTGTTGTAACTGTTCACGCTGGTATTGGAGTTGATCCATGAGGCAAACCGCTCCTGCCCGTCCGGGTTGCGCACCGGGTCGATAAAGTAGATCCCCTCCTCCAGCTGTTGCTGCACACGGTTGGTACGTGCCGCGGTATAGTAATAGGCGGACAGCAGTGCTGCCTCCGAGGCCGAAATCTCGTTGCCGTGTACCGCGTATCCCAAGAAGACGATCAGCGGGCCATCCGGTTTTCTTCCTTGACGCACTACCTCACGTGCCTCCTTGTAACGATCGAGGTTCCGGATGTTTTCGGGCGACGAGACGACCAGTACCAACAGCTTCCGGTTCTCGTGTGTCCTGCCAATTTCCAACAAATGGGCCCGGTCGGATAGTTCTGCTAACTTCTCGTAGTAGGCGTTGATCCGGCTATGCTCGGTCACCCTGCTCCCGATCGGGTAGCCCAGGAACTCTTCTGGCGATGGGATCGTTTCGTCAAAAACTATGTCATCCCCAAAATAGTAGTCCAATTTCTCTGTCTGCCCGTGAACCCCCTGGACCCATGCCAGGGTGGCCACGAGGATCGTGATTACTTGTTTTATCATAATAGATCTTCCAAAGTTTTTTCCAGTTCTTCTCCACGTAGGTTCTTTGCCACGATGATGCCTTGGTCGTTGATCAGGTAATTCGACGGGATGGCCCGGATGCCGTACAGTTTTGCCGGCTCGCTGTCCCAATGGAGCAGGTCGGACGTATGTGTCCACGTCAGGTTATCCTTCTCGATCGCTTCCAGCCAGTTCTCCCGGTTCTTATCGAGCGACACCGAGAAAATATCGAGTCCCTGCCCGTTGTACTTCTCGTACGCCGCCACCTTTCCCGGGTTGGAGCGTCGACAAGGCCCGCACCAGGATGCCCAGAAGTCGAGCAGCACGTACCTGCCCGGTGAGAGTTGCTCCGAGAATTGCACCGGATTTCCCTCCGTGTTGTTCACCGTGAAGTCGGGCGCGGGCTTACCAATCGACACCACTTCCAGGGTAGCCGCCACCTCCTTGAGGACTTCCACGTAGGGAGTGTTATGGAGCGAAGGGTCCAGCAGCTGGATGTTTGATTTGATCTCCTCGGGCGATAACCGGTAGGAGAAATCGCGGTAAAGGGCATAGGCCGAAACCAACGAGGCCGGGTGTTCCCGAATAAACGAGTCGATCTGCACGTGTCGCCGCGACCTATACTCCGCGTACAGGTTGTGCAGTTCGGATCCCTCGATGGTAGTGTTGCGGTAATAATTGGACGAATCGAGCACCACGGTGGCCGGGTTCTCGTCTAGGAAGACCAAGAACGAACCCTTGGTGGTATCGAGGGTTAATCCGTAAATCTCGGGCAGCTCCACCTCTTTCGAGAAGTGAAATTCGCCGTTGTTGATGGCCGCGGAGTCTATCACGAAGAACGTTTTGTTACGGAATTTCTGTAAATAGACCGTTCCTTCTGAAACATCTTTGACCGATCCTTCGAGGGATAGTCCCCCGGTTTCTTTGGTATCGCACGCGTAGCCCAGCACCAAAGCAATAACTGCTATTACTAATAAATTCTTTTTCATATGATTCTTTTACATTATAATGATGATTTCCAACCGTTGTCCCTTGCCGTAGCAAGTTCTCCATGTACGCCTTTTTCACCTGCATTTCCGATTCCACCGAAAGTATAGGTTTCAATACCTATTAAGTCAAGTTGCACTTGAGGTACCGGAAACTGAGTGGGGGTACCCCCTTGTAGTAGGTCGTGCCGGCGCATGAAGGTGAAAGGCACGAAAGTCCCTCCCGCGCCGTCAATTTCGATCGCGTATTCGTAATGCAACGCGGCCTGCAACTCTTCTTGACTTGCACTAATGTTGGGCAATTGTCCTTTTGCTTTTCGCGAGGCGTTTGAAGCATTCAGCTCTGCCGCGGCTGCAGGGTAATCTTTTAACCAGAACTTCGCTTCCGCACGTAACAAGCGGAGTTCTTCCGCGAGGAAATAAGGGTTGATCGCTCCTTCCACGTTCAGGGTAGATCGTTGAGGGTGCATCCATCTCGAGCGAATATAGTTGCTGAACAATCCACGTCCTCTCGCTTCCAGCAAAATCCCGAAGTTTGTCGTGTAGGTGAAGTAATCGTAAAACCGTTGATCATCAGTCTCTATCGGAGGTAGGATTACCGTGTTGTCGACCGGATAGGTGAGAGGAGTAGAATTGTTCTTATCTGCTAAATAAGGAATTTTGATGTCGACAGGCACGTAGGAAGCTCCTCCATACGGTCTCTCCAGTATATCGATCAGCGCGTTGTAATAGCCGCCCGAAACCGTGGAAATCATGAAATCGTTCGTGAACCCTTTCGTGGCGTAATCAAGCACCTTGTTCCAGTGCGAATCTCCCAAAGCTTCCGCTTCTTCCTTATCTCTTGCCACGGACGACAAGATACGTGCTGCCATGGAGTGGGTCAACTTGGTAAGCTCGTCCTGGGTGATGGTTACCCCGTTCAGAAAGTCGAATTTCACACCCGGCGTTTCCTCCACGAGTGCCAGTACCTTATCAAGATGAGAGATGCCGTTCTCGACAAGTTCTTTGTACGAGTGCGGGAAATCCCGTGTGGTCAGTGATACTTCATCCACGATGATACCCCTGTCGTAGATTACGCCTAAATAGCCCTGCGCTACCCCTTTCGCGTAGTAGGCACCAATCAAGCAATCAGCCGTACGGTCGTTTCCCGCGTCGTCATAAATGGTGATTCCCTGGTTCTCGATTATATCGATCACCTTGGTGGCATCCAGGTTGGCTTGATAAAAGTTGGAATAAATTTCACGTACCGCCGCGTTTCCCCGGTAAGCGGAGTTGTTGTTCATTCGCAATCGCGGTTCGTTCGCGAAGTCCCACCACGACTGGCTGCCGTTGGTATTCGTGGACTGGTCTGCCCATAGGCTGAAGTGAGAACCGCCCGCGTTGCTGGTGGTGGTGCGGAACGTGGTTTGTATGCTGCTCGTCGTCAGTACGTAACCGATACTTTTTATTTTCTGTATAGCTTCTTCGTTGGTCAGCGTGGAAGGGTCATCAAAATTGATGGATTCGCACGAAATGAGCCACGTTAAGAGGCCTAAGAGGTATGTAATTTTTTTCATTTTCTTTTAAATCAAAAATTAAGTGTTAGTTTCCCCGAAATAATCCGGTATGAAGGATAGTTGAATTCGTCTCGAGCGATTCCATCCACGTTTACGCCTTGAAAATCTGTCCAAATAAAAAGGTTCCGTCCTATGAGCGAGATGTTCGCGTTCTGAATCCATTTTTGAAGGCCAATTTTTTCGGCAGGAATTTTATAAGAGAGCGAGAGTTCCCTAAGAGCCACGTGAGTAGTACTCTCTACCCAGTAGTCGGTTACCTGCGACGCGTTGAATACCTGCGTGGTAAAGTTCAACGGCTTACCTGCCAAAGCGGATTGATCAGAGAATTCGGAGCGGTATACGTACGTGAGGTACTGCGCCGTCTCGTTGAACTTCTCGCCCCCCTGCTGCCAATCAATCACGCCATAAAGCGTGAAAGGGCCAAAGGTGAAGGTATTCGTGAAACCCACGATGAAATCGGGAGATGCTTCGCCGATGATCTTTGAATTACCGGTGGCCGGGTTCACGTAAAACACGGGGGCCTCGTTAGCGGTACCTATGGCTGCTTTTTCGACTACCACGCCGAACTCGTTCACCGCGTAGTCGTCCACCCGTTTAGTGCCATCGCCCGCGTTGGTAACATACCCCGATTGGTCGGTGGTAAGTTGAGAAAGATCCGAGAAAATGCTGTATCCGTAGATAGCCGTCGTGCTCGCGCCCACAGCCTTACGGAAGCCGTTTTGCGTGAACTCCGGCACGTCGCCCAGCGAAGTGATTTTGCTCCGTACCCGGCTAAACGCGATGCCCGAGCTCCACGAGAAGTTCCGTTGTTCTACGATACGTCCATGCACCTCGAGTTCTAACGAGTTGGATTTCACTGCTCCCAGATTGTCATAAATATTTGCTGAACCGGAGATGGGAGCGAAAGCAGGCACCGAAATAAAATCGTTCGTGCTGTTCGAGAAGGCGTAATTAAACTGGATGTTCAACCGGTTGAAGAGAATCGCGTCGAACCCGATCTCGGTCTCTTCGGTTACCGCTCGCTTCAAGTCGGTATTGTCGTTCTGCGTGTAACTCACTCCTCCCGAATTGGAAATGGTGACTTTGCTGTCTTTCGCCCCGAAAGGAGGCAAACTTCCTGCTTGGCCATAGGCTACCCGCAGTTTTAATTCAGTGACCGGGTCCAAGTTGATGTCTTCCGTCAGTCGATATCCCGCCGATACCCGGGGGAAAAACGCGGTACCCACATCCCGTCCGAAGCGTGAACTCTGGTCCAGGCGCCCGAGCACATCCACGAAAATTTTCTCTTTCCAGGCAGCTTTCGCGTTGAGGAAATAACCGTAGTTAACGGTTTGAGACCATAGCGAAGAGATATTTCTCGTGCTCGGCTCGGTCACATCGAGGCTTTTCACCGGGGCCGTGAGGTTCCGTCCCGATGCGCTGGAGCCGGTAAGCTGTGAAAACTCGTACACGTATTTCGCGGCCAACCCCCATACAACATGCCCGGTAGTGCGGTTGTAATTTAATTGCAGCTGGCCGTTTTTGGTGACGTTCCGTTGATTTGTTAGGCTGTAATTCCCGTTATTCAGATCCAAACTGGGTGTGATGGTCCGGTAACCTATCGGGTAATACTCCTCCGCGTTGTAGTAATTATTTTGGAGTGACGCGGAAGCCTCGGCATCCAAGTGCTCGGTAATCCGGTACCTCAACTTCCCTCCCAAGAGGAGGTTTTCGGTCTGATAGCTGTACTCTTGCTGAGTAAGCCGGTAAAGCGGATTGGTCCATTGTTGGCCCGATAGATCGCTTCCTTCGGGAAAAAACAGGTACTTCCCTTCCTCGTCCTTTTCAGACAAATTAATGTGAGGCTCCACCAGTAGCGTAGAGTATAGCAACCCTTCCGATCGGGACGAAACAGCTTGGGAGGGGTTATTCGCGTGAGAGTACTGAACAGTAATATCCGCGGATAACTTGGGCGACACTTTATAGCCAAGGTTGAACAGCAGGTTCTGTTTCGTATCCGCGTCCACCGCGTCAGAGATTCCCCCTTTGTATTGATTCTGGGCAGAGAGGTAAGCGGTGTGGTTATCCCCGTTGACCGCTACCGCTGCCGAATTGGTATAGTAACTGTTCCTACCGAGTATGTTTTCCGTGTTGTCGTGAAATTGCCGGTAAGGATGGAGGTTCACCGAGAATCCGTTTTCCTTGTAATCGATCACCCGGGCATCGTCTACCAAGAGGAACGAACCATCCGGGTTCACCTTATAGTGGTGATACTTTGACACGGGAGGTAGCAGTAGGATATCGGTGAAACCGACCTCGTTATCGATCACAACGTCCACTCTCCGGTCTTTCCTCCCTTTTTTGGTAAGTACCTGTATAATACCTCCTTCTCCCCTCGTGCCATACAGTGCAGAAGCAGCGGCTCCTTTAACTACCTCGATGGATTCGATGTCGTTGGGATTGATATCCGCCAATCGTAAACCGGTGACAAATCCATCCACCACGATGAGGGGTTCGATATCGCCCGCCACCGATTTGGAACCTCTTAAGTAAACTGAGGCACCTTGGTTTCCTCCCGATTGGTCTATCCGTAATCCTGCTACTTTGCCTCGCAATGAAGTAGAAGCATCGGTGGCCGGAACAGTGTTGATCAGCTCATTGTCTATTTTAGTGAGCGCGAAAGGCAGTGTCTTTCTTGAGGTACCTTGGGCCACTCCGGTAACCACGATCTCTCCGAGGATATTTGCCTCTTCCGAAAGCACCACGTGAATACCCTCGCTCGCATCGTACACGTCAATCTCCTGTGTCCTGAATCCCAAGAAGCTGATGGAGAGAGTCAATGGAAGCGATTGGTCGGTGGTGAAGTTAAACTCCCCGTCGATATCGGTGGCTGTTCCCTCGGTGGTGGACAATATAGCCACGCTTACCCCCGGGAGTGGTTCGTTGTTTCTATCCACTACCGTGCCGTGCAACGTTTGTTGCGCGTAAGTGCCTAAGGAACATGAAATAAGAATTAAAAAAGCGTAAAACTCTTTTCTTAGCGAGCGGAACAGCCGTGTGTTCCTGAAAATAAATGATATATTTGTCATATTCTAATTCGTTTAGAAATAGGCGCTCCCAAGTCCGACTGCAAATTGGCTAATGGGAGCGCTTATCTTTTTAATGCCTCAGAACTTCTCGGTGTAATGCGGTTCTGAAATCTCTTTAAGTTGCGCGGATAGGATCTCCGCCTCTGTTTGAAGGAAGCCAAACGCGTGATTGAATTTTTGACCTTCCGATAAAACCCAGTGTAGAAACTCCTTTGCCGCGGCATTCTCGTTCTGGTAAACGAATCCTATATGTTCCACGGGAATGAGCGGAATCGATTCGTTCTCTAAGAGTTCAATCGTTTTGTCGGCATCCGCCTCCTGAAGTACTTCGTGTTGGCCTCGTTTTATATCCAGCGGAAGTAGGGCGACATCACTTTTTAATTTCCGAGTCTCCAGATCGAAGATATAATTTAGCGAGTTGAAGGTAGCGCTCGTTTGGTCTTTCTGCACCGCGTTGATCAAGAAGATGTCGTCACCCGATATCTTCCTTCCCTTGATGTCTGCCGGGGAATACCCGAAATGAGAAGCGAAGAGCCCGGCGAACGAATCGGCGTTGTTTCCCGAGTAAACCGTGACTTCGTGTTCCTCTGACGAATCGGCAGTGGCATCGATTTGTTCATCCAAAAAGAAGAAATCCTGGAGACGCTTGTTGTTTAACCTTTTCTTGCTTAACTCACTCAAGAGGGGGTTGCTCACGTTGGTGATCGGGAGTAAGGCGTACCGACCGGTGTAGGTTACCGCTTGCCCGGTTTGCTTGGTATCGGCGTTGTTTTCCGACCCTACAAATTGTAGATCGGCCCCTTCATCTGTTGATTGGGTTGAAACGGAAATGTTTATCCCCGGGTTTATTTTTTCGTATTCATCGGCCCACTTCTCCACGAGTGGGGCCGCGAAACGGGCACTCTTGATGTTTATTTCTTGTTTTGAGCCGGGTTGAGCGATGGCGCTGGTTGAAATGAAAAGCAGCGCGAAAGCGAACTGGAATAATCTGATTTTTCTCATTGCTGTTTATTTTTTTAAATAAATGTTTGCATAAAAAAACTCCACCGGTGTTGCACCAGTGGAGTTCTAACTTTCTTGTTTTATATACTACTACCCCTTACCTGATACGTGACACCTGCATTGCACGGCCATGGCCATACAACAACACATCGTCATACAACAAGGGGTGCTGCAATTATTGAAAAGGGGTAATGCTAATTGGTTCATCGTTTCTTTTTTACTTATTGATCATTGATCCGACACTATTTCCTCTGTTTTATTGATTCCACCGAAAGGTTTGCTTTACTTGGGTTTTTTCGACTCAACCGAATTGTTTAAATTAACAACCCTGTATACTATCCAACCATTTCTTCTTGTATATTATTTATAAAAAAACTCTCCCGGTATTTGGTTGTACCGGGAGAGTTCCATATCGAGTGAATGCCTATTTTCTCGCTTCTATCCATTTCCCACACAACCTTGCTTTACGAGCATACACATGCCCATACAAGTACAGCAACAGCACGTGTTGAAGGACCCGTTTCCGGTTGCGCGATATGGATTGTATCTTTTCACAAATATTCTGTTTTGCATCGAAAAAATTGCATTTACGTTATACAACGCCAAAGTTAGCGCGATTGTTTTCATATTTCCAAAAAAATCACGCTGTTTTTTTTCGATTTTATCTTTTATGTCCGGAGAAAGCGGGGGAGTGTTGCCGCTATCTTTCAGATCTGCAGTTGTATCGTATATCGGAGTACCGATGAGGTTTTTGATGTTGATCGAAAAGAGACTCGATGCCCGGCGGTGGTTGACGCGCCAGTTGACTCCCACATCGGCATAAACCCAAGGTGGGAACTGTTCCTCGAATGCCCGGCGTTCTTGAAAAGTGAACTTAACGAAGTGGATTGGCGGCGACTCCTCCGAGCGTCATTATACCTGTCGATTTCTTTTGATTTATTTCAACAGTTGTTTAAATAGCCACTCGTTTTTCTGTTGTTGCTGTTCGGGGAATGTCCAGTGCTGGGTCTCCGGAAACAGGTGCAACTCTTTCGGCGCGGTGATCACGTTGTAGGCAGAGTACATCGAGGTGGGAGGGCACACGTTATCGTTATATCCCCAAGTGTACCAGCCGGGTACCTTCACGAAGCGTGCGAAGTTCACCACATCGTAATACTTTGAGGTCTCTATTTTCTCCGGTTTATTGGTGAATTCGTTAAGGAACATATGAGGCCATCCCCCGGCACGGTCGTGGAGATAACCGGTAAGGTCCGACAGGGCGGGATAAATGGCTGCAAGGTACTTGATCCGGCTATCCAGTGCGGCAGTAATGATGGAGAGGGCTCCCCCTTGGCTTCCCCCGGTTACCGCGATATCCTCCCCGTTAAATGAATCGAGCGACTCGATGAAGTCCACCGCCCTCACGCACCCGAGGTACACTCGTTTGAAGTAATAATTATCTTTATCATCGAGGTTGGCTGTTTGGTAACCGTCGAGGGCACCGGCTCGCAAGTTGTCATAAACGTGTTGGGGAAGATTCACCGGGATACCGTGGATACCAATTTGAAAGGTAATAACTCCCTTTTCGGCACTCCATGAGTCGCCGTAGTAAGGGCGCACACCCGCTCCAGGAACATGCAAGATCGCGGGGTATTTACCGTCGGATTTTGGTTTAGAGAGAATCCCATAGATTTTACCCTTTATATTGTCGATACTCACGTGATAGACATCCACTTTATCGGTGCATCGTTCAGGCAGTAGCGTCATCACGGGTCTAATGGGCACCTTGGCGAGTTCCCCTTTGGCATTTTCCCAGAACTCTTCGAAATCGGCTGGTAGCGTGGTGGTCGGCTCTATCTCATTGGGCGAGAATCCTACGATGGCATAGGAGGAATAGGTTTTTCCCTCCACTACAACCGAGGCGCTGCATTGCAAGAAGCCCGGCTCGTTGAACCGTTTGGCCTTCACCGTGGTGAATTCTTTATCGAGCTTGATGATCCCTTCGTCCCAGAGAGTCATTTTTTCGGGCCCCACGCTGTAGCGGACTTCAATACCTTTCAGGGGGACATTGTCACGTAACACGGAAATCGTGAACTCGGCTTGTTGTCCTTTTTCGTAGGTCCAATCGGCCTTATTGGGCGAGACGATCACCTGCACCAGCTGCCTCGCGGGTTGCGCGACACTCTGAAGACAAAGTGTGGAGATGACTACAACAAATAAAAATAATCGATTCTTCATTTTAGACAGTTAATTTGACAATTGATTTAATTATAGAATGGTAGCATAAATTTGGTTCAACGAAATAGTTAATGGGCGAGGAAAATTTCGATCACCGGTATCTCCACGTCCGGCTTGATCACCGGCAACCGTAGGTTCAAATCATCCTCCGTGGCGATGCTTCCCTGCATGTGATGCCCGTAGGGTGCCGTGATCCGGATTTCCGACGCGTCGTGGAGAAACTGCGCGTACTTTACCTTCCCTTTGTAGCCCGGCAGTCGGAAATTGGTGATCGGGTAATCCAGCAGGTGAATGTACAAACGATGAGTGGTCGGGTTATAGGTAAGGATGGAGTGTTCAGGTACTTCGAACTCTTCGGGTGCCTGCGTGCAGCCGTAGATCGCCCGGCCGTGGAATTTCATCCACTCGCCCATTTCGGCCAACGCCTTGTCGGCACGAGGATCGAACATCCCCCTCGCGGTGGGCCCCACGTTCAAAAGCAGGTTCCCTCCCTTGCTCACCGACTCGATCAGGAGTCCCAGAAGTTGACGATTGTCTTTCCACGTTTGCTCGTCCCGGTGATATCCCCACGACCCGGAAAAGGTCTGGCAGGTCTCCCAAGGAATTTTTTCACCGTCTATCTCCGGCCAACTTTGCACTTTGAACTGCTCCGGCGTGGTAAAATCCCATCCGCCCCAATACTCCTTGAGGTCGGCCCGATCGTTCACGATGATCCCGGGCTGGAGTTCACGCACCATCTTCATCAACTCCACTGAGCCCCAGTCGTCCCGTCCTTTCCCGAACTCCCCGGGGAACGAGTAATCGAGCCATAGCATATCAATTTCCCCATAGTTGGTCAAAATCTCTCGTACCTGATCCTTCAGGAACTGTCGATAGATATCCATATCCCTCCCTTCGTTCAAGCGGGCATACTCTTCCGTTCTCGCCGGACTTTGAGGATGTACCCGGTCGATCGTGTAATGCGGGTGATTCCAGTCGATCAGCGAATAATAAAACCCTACTTTTAATCCTTCGGCCCGGAAAGCGTCGATCCACTCCTTGATAATATCTTTCCCGTAGGGCGTGTTGGTCGCGTTGTAATCGGTATATTCCGAGTTGAACAGGCAGAACCCCTCGTGGTGTTTACTGGTAATTACCGTGTACTTCATTCCCGCGGCTTTCGCTTTGGCAGCCCACTCCGCGGGATCGAACAGGTCGGGGTTAAACAATTCAAAGTACTTGCGGTAATCTTCGTCGGAGATGGTCTCGTACTTTTTTATCCACTCGTGGCGCGCCAGCTGCGAGTAGAGCCCCCAGTGGATGAACATGCCGAACCGGTCTTCGGTCCACCATTTCATCCGTTCTGTTTTTTCGGCTTCCGTTTCGTTCCATATAGCCATCTCCTTGTTTCCCGGCGACTGCGCCTGGCTAAGCGGGATGGAAAAGATTCCGATCAATAAAAATAGTAGCGTTGTTCTCATGATGAAATAATTTATTGTTCATTTGACAGTTCCTTCTGTTGCAGTTTAACCCCCCGCAGTTGTTCGAATGCTGCTATCATTTCCTGCAGTTTCTCGGGTTCAGAATCGGCAAGATTTACCTGCTGCCCGATATCCTTCACGAGATTATAAAGTTGGAACTCTTCGGAGTTTCCTAACTCGATGTTGACCATTTTGTTTACCGCGGGGCCATTATACGGGGGGATCATCACCCAATCGCCCGCACGTAACGCGGTTCTCGTTTGCGCCTCGATGATCAGCTCCGATCGTCCTTGGTCGCTATTGCCCAAAAAAACCTCCAGCAACTCTTCGCTATCGGGTCCCCTTTTGTCGCTTTCAACCAATTGGGCCAGCGACGAGAAAAGGTCGAGTTGTGACACCACCGCGTCAGAGACGGAGGGTTCGATTTTTCCTTTCCAGTAGGCCATGAACGGCACTCGGGTTCCCGCTTCATAGAGGCTGTATTTCCCTCCCCTAAGCGGCCCGACCGGTTGGTGATCGCCCAGCTTCTCCACCGCGTGATCGTAATAACCATCGTTCACGACCGGCCCGTTGTCGCTACTAAAAATAATCAGCGTGTTCTCGAGAAGGTTTGCCTCCTCGAGTGTTTTCATCAACTCCCCCACGCACCAGTCCGCTTCCACGATCACGTCGCCCCGAGGCCCCATGCCCGAGGAACCCACGAAGCGAGGGTGGGGTGTTCTCGGCACGTGCGGTTGTTGCAGCGCGTAATAGAGGAAGAAAGGCCCCTCTTTGTGATTTCGGATATACTCTTGCGCTTTAACGAGGAAATCGTCCGCCATATCTTCATCGACCCATAGAGCCGACTTCCCCCCTTTCTGAAACCCGATTCGCGGAATGCCGTTATGGATAGAATTATTATGGCCGTGGTGCCACATCATGGTACAGAGTTCCGGGTTATCGAGGCCGGTGGGCTCCCCCTCGAAATTTTCTTGGTAATTAACCATCAGCGGGTCGTCAGGCTCAAGTCCCACCACACGCCCATTCTCGAGGTACACGGTTGGGGTTCTGTCTTGCGTGGCCGCCATGATAAAGGAGTAATCGAACCCCACCTCATTGGGTCCCGGGGATACTTGTCGGTTCCAGTCGACAGCCCCGATACCTAGTCCCAAGTGCCATTTACCGACGATTCCGGTATGGTACCCTTTTTTTTGCAACATTTTGGGAAGCGTCATTTTAGCGGTATCGATAATCAACGGGGCTTCCCCGGGAAGGATCCGCGCATTTTTGTTACGCCAAGGGTATTCTCCCGTCAGTAAAGCGTATCTGCTGGGAGTGCTAGTAGCAGAGGATGAGTAGCCGCTGGTGAATCGCACGCCACCATGCGCCAGCCTATCCATGTGGGGAGTCTCAATTTCCGAGGCACCGTAGGCACTCATGTCGCCATAACCGAGGTCGTCCAT
>LSQX01055960.1_pt1 | contig 17799 bp, 15 predicted proteins | sample 654561 | NCBI WGS metagenome assembly LSQX01 (sample SAMN04489861, study PRJNA283612) | anaerobic digester metagenome | isolation source: 4 biogas reactors fed with cattle manure at either 37C or 55C with and... | place: Denmark: Kongens Lyngby | collected 2014
AACGCTGTATGGCTACTTCTGTAGCAGTGATGGTAGGTGAAGCTAGCGAGTGGGTTGATGAGCTCGTTGAAAAAACCAAAGACTTAAAAGTTAATGTTGGTACCGACACCACCGCTGACTTAGGCCCTCTAGTCTCTCCATCTGCTAAACAGCGTGTAGAGTCATTAATTCAATCAGGTGTAGATGAAGGTGCCAATCTAGTACTAGACGGTCGCAATCATGTCGTACCAGGCTATGAAAACGGTAACTTCGTAGGCCCAACCATCTTTACTGGTGTTAAAAAAGGCATGCGCATTTACGATGAGGAAATCTTCGGTCCTGTCTTAGTGATTGTTAACGTTGATACGCTTGATGATGCCATTGAGTTCATTAACGACAACCCTAACGGTAACGGTGTTGCCATCTTTACTCAAGATGGTGGTGTAGCACGTCACTTCCAGAGCAATATTGATGTTGGCCAAGTGGGTATTAATGTACCAATCCCAGTGCCTGTTGCATGGTTTAGCTTTACTGGTTCTCGTGCCTCTAAACTAGGCGACCTAGGTCCTAACGGTAAACAAGCCTTTAGTTTCTGGACCCAGACTAAAACAGTTACTGCTCGTTGGTCACAACATGATCGCAATGTTAACACCACGATTTCAATGAAATAAATTTATGCCGCCAAAGCAAAAGGCCGTGATTACTATGCAATCACGGCCTTTTGTGTGTTTATAGCGAGTTAAAGTTAATTAACTATTAACTTTCAGCTGCTTTCTCTTGAGGCGCCCAAGGTTGGCCAATTGGTGTTTTATCACTATTAGGATGTAATACTGGGATAGTAAACTCAGGCTGTTCACCTGTTAACGTTTTTAAGAAAGCTACAATATCTGCCGTTTCCTCTTGAGTAAACTCTTTACCTAGCTGTAAGCGACCCATAATATCTACTGCCTCGGTTAAGGTTCTGGCAGCACCATCATGGAAGTACGGATAAGTTAACTCAACGTTGCGTAAGGTAGGCACCTTAAAATTCATACGGTCAACGTCTTCGCCAGTAACACCAGCACGTCCTGCCGATTCATTATCAGTTACATAAGGCTCAAATACACCCATGCGTTGGAATGAATTACCACCTAAGTTTGGACCATTGTGACAAGCGACACAACCGCTATTTTTAAATAATAAATAACCGTTTAACTCTTGGTCTGTAATGGCATCATCTTTACCACTGAGCCACTGGTCAAAACGCGAATTAGGTGTAACAAGAGTTTCCTCAAATGCTGCTAAGGCTGAGGTTACCTCTGTGATGCTGATCTCATCAACACCATATACATCTTTAAACTCTTGAACATAGCCAGGGATAGTTTGTAAAATACTAACGGCTAATTCGTGTGTAGAGCCCATTTCTAATGGGTTTTCGATTGGGCCACCGGCCTGCTCTTTTAAGTCAGCGGCACGACCGTCCCAGAACTGCACAAAGTTTAAGCTAGAGTTAAAGACCGTTGGCGAGTTAATAGGACCCTGAGCCCAGTAGTCACCCACAGAGCTTACTAAATGATCCGCACCACCAAGCATGACGTTATGACAAGAATTACAAGAAATAAAGCCAGAACGGGATAGACGATTATCAAACCAAAGCTTTTTACCTAATTCTACTTTGGCAGGGTCTTCGGCTTTATGAGGTTTAATGACTTCGATGAGCTCATTATTAGGCTTATAGCGCTCGCCTTTTGACTCTTCGGAATGGGCTGGCGCTGCAGCTAAAGCAAAGGCACCGCAGGCTAATAACATGGTTGTGATAGTTTTCATATGATCCCCCAAAAATTAAGGACTATTAAGCTAGTACTAGCTTAATGAATATTATCACCTCGTGAGTTGATAACAATCAAGTTTTTGGAGGAATTTTAAGCATTAACCCTTAGATGAAAAATATTTCATCAAGCTAAGCAATCAAACTTGCCTATTTTTTAGGATCTTTTTTGTTACTATCGTCTTGTTTTTTATTAGGATTAAAGACATTTAGAAGCTGTTGCGTCTGATTTTGCATTTGCTCCTGCATATTGAGATAAAGATCCTTAGTCTGGTCTACATAACTGTTCATCATGCGACTCATCATAGGATTTTGCATTGACATCAACTCAGCCCACGCCTCGGGTTTAAACTTAGTTTGATATAACTCCTCAGATTGCTGAGTCAATTGCTTTTGAATATCGGTAAATGCTTGCATATTGTGTTCGAGATAATTTCCCATAACACCTTGCATTGCATGACCATAAAAACGAATGATTTGCTTGAGAGTGTTAGTGCTAAACATAGGTACACCACCACTCTCAAGGTCAAGAATAATTTGAAGCAAGATACTGCGAGTAATATCCTCATTACTCTTTGCATCAACCACTGTAAAGCGTTCTGAGGCTACAACCAATTCCCTTACGTCGGCTAAAGTGATATAGGCGCTAGCCTTAGTATCATATAAACGGCGATTTGGGTATTTCTTAATTACACGCGAATTATCTTGCTTAATTTCTGACATTATTTTTAACTAACAGCTATAAAATCTGCTGATTAGCCCATGTGAAGGCCACCGTTAATAGAGAAATCGGCACCCGTTGAGAAGCCAGCATCATCAGAAGCTAACCACGCAACAATAGAAGCGATTTCTTCTGGCTCACCTAAGCGGCGAACTGGAATCGTACCAACAATCTGCTCTAAGATCTCAGGACGAATAGCACGAACCATATCGGTACCGATATAACCTGGAGAAACTGTGTTAACAGTAACGCCACGGCTTGCTACTTCTTGAGCTAAGGCCATGGTGAAACCATGGATACCTGCTTTAGCAGTAGAGTAGTTGGTTTGACCAAACTGACCCTTTTGACCGTTTACAGAACTGATATTAATGATACGGCCCCAACGTTGCTCATACATGTGCTCAATAACCTGTTTGGTTACGTTGAATAAGCTGTTTAGGTTTGTATCCATAACGGCTGCCCAATCCTCGACACCCATTTTGCGGAATACGCCATCACGAGTGATACCAGCGTTGTTCACTAGAACATCGATTGGACCAACCTCTTTAACAACTTTTTCGAATGCAGCAACGGTTGAATCCCAATCAGCTACGTTACCAGCAGAAGCGTGGAACTCGTAACCCTCAGCCTTTTGCTCTTCGAGCCATTTTTCGTAGTTACGAGTTGGACCACAACCAGCAATTACGGTAAAACCCTCATCGTGCAGACGACGACAAATAGATGTTCCGATGCCTCCCATACCACCTGTAACGTAGGCTATTCTTTTAGTTGAGCTCATAAGCTACTCTCCTTTTTTAGTACATGACAAATTGATTTTTAATGTAAACCGTGCACAACCACTTGTCTATTAGGGTTTTACTAATCCAAGCTCTGTATTTGAATTAACACAATTTACAGAGTTGGATTAGAGCACGATTTAAAATAAATTAAAGCTATTTATTATTAAATTTTAAAGCGTCTTAGTATTAACCTAAGGCTTTTACTTTAACATAACGACCCGGTGCAGCTTCAATCACTGGGTAGTCTTTACTGCCCATGTTCTTACGAGCACGGATTTTTTTACCACCTTTGGACTCTAACCACTCTGCCCAAGCAGGCCACCAGCTACCTGGTTTTTCTTCAGCATCTTTGAGCCAAGCTGAAGCACTTTGAGTGCGGTCCATATCATCACCCTGCTTGTCGTTAACCCAGTAATTACGACGGTTTTTATGTGGCGGATTAATAACACCTGCAATATGACCTGAGGCGCCTAATACGAAACGCACTGGACCAGGGATTAACTTGGCAGATTCGAAACCAGATTCCCAAGGTACGATATGGTCAGCAATCGATGAATAAACGAAAGCTGGTATATCAAGGCGACCGAAGTTAACCTTTTCGCCACAAACAACAGTACGGTCTGGTTTTGCTAAGTTATTTTCTAAGTAGGTATTACGTAAGTACCAAGCATAGAAAGGACCAGGTAAGTTAGTGCTGTCAGCGTTCCAGTAAAGGATATTAAAGGCAGCTGGCGCTTCACCCTTGAAGTAATGGCTAACAACATAGTTCCACACAAGTTCATTAGGTCTTAACCAAGAGAAAGTGCTATTAAGCATTTTCGCTGTAGCTAAACCACCTTTAGCCATTTTTAGTTCATTTCTGAGGACCATGCCGTCATCAATGAATACGTCCATCACACCCGTTTCGCTGAAATCTAGGAACGTGGTTAACAGAGTTAATGAATTAACAACATCAACACCGCGAGCCTTTTGTACGGCAATAGCAGTAGAAGACATGGTGCCGCCTACGCAGAAAGCGGTAACGTTCATCTTAGGCTGGCCGCTAATCTCTTTAACAACCTCCATCGCCTTGATGATGCCGTGCTCGATGTAATCATCCCAAGTGGCGTCTAAAATACCATCGGTATCGCTTGGTAAAGCGTTACGCCATGAGATTAAATAGGTGTTATGGCCTTGATCAACTAAGTATTGAACTAAAGACTCATCTTTTTGTAAGTCCATAATGTAGTACTTGTTAATGCAAGGTGGCACCACTAACATTGGTGTCTCGAATACTTGCTCAGCAGTAGGGTGGTACTGAATTAACTGGAAGAATTTATTTTCAAATACAACCGAACCCTCGGTAGTTGCTAAGTCCACACCGATTTCAAAGGCTTGCTCATCCGTCTGAGTCATACGACCTTTGCGTAAGTCCTCCATCCAGTTTTGCATACCCTTTTGTAGGGATTGACCAGAACTATCAGCAAAAGCTTTTAGTGCCTCGGCATTTAAACTAAAAAAGTTTGACGGCGCTACTGCAGCTAACCATTGCTCAACAGAGAACTGTAGGCGATTTTGCATTTTCTTTGGTAGGTTAAACTTAGCAGTCATCTTCTCAACAGTATCAGAAGATAAAATATATAAATGAGCCAATAAATGCAACTGCGGGTTTTCTGACCAAGCCTCATCGCTGAAACGACGGTCACGTAACTGAGGTAACTCGCCCTTTTGACTTAGCTCTATTAACTCTTGATATCTTTTAACAAAATTTTCCTTTAAGGCTTCCCAATCGGGAGATTTCGTCATATCACCCCATGAGGCTAACCATGGGTTATTACTTAAATTAAATTGCTCCATCAAACATCTCCATTCTAAGGTTTATGGGCTTAGTCCCTTTAGCATATAAGTTAAAGTTTTATATTGTAATCGGCCTATATTACACTTAAATTGAACTTAACAGTCTAGTCAGGCAATTTAAATATATATTAATATTACACGATATGTATTACATCTAAATTTAATGTTCTTATTTTAATAATTGCCTTAAATTTAAATGCAATATCAATAGTCTATGCGATTAATCATAAATAAGTGACAATTTGCTACCATCTACTACTATGGTATAGTAGCCGCTTATTTTATGTAGGTAATTAGACTAAGTAAGCCACCGTTGCTAAACGGCCAGTACGCGAATTACGTCGATATGAATAAAACCAGTCAGACAAACTATAACTACAAAGCCCAGAAAAATAAATGCCTACATTACGACTTAGTTGACCTAAAGCAACTAAGCTCCTTAATTTGTGATTAGCGATACCTATTAGATTAGCTAAATACTTTTGATCTGTGGAGTCTTTGGCTTTAAAAAAGCGTTCATACCCAGGATTAAACTCCAAGAATCCCTCTCGCACCTCAGCACCTACTTCAAACGCCAAGAAACCAATTGAGGGGCCAATCCAGACATGTGAAATAGGCTCTGGTGATTTATTTTGCATTGCCTCAACGGTATTTTCTATCACCCCAAACAAGAGACTACGCCAACCTGCATGCACCACGCCTAGCACCGTAGCATTAGCACTTAATAACACAATAGGCATGCAATCTGCAGTTTGAATAGATAACACACGTCCAGGCACTGTCGTAATAGAGGCATCGGCTTTACTTAAGGGATCACCTGACTGCCAATGATCCGCATCAAAGACATTAGCACCATGCACTTGTGCCAGCCAAACAGGTGACGATGGTAGTTCCTCATCTAAGCGTGCTCTATTTGCCAATATCAACTCAGGCTCTGCCCCAGTAGCTAAACCCAAATTAAATCCCGCTTTGTTAAAGGCATCAGTATCTGCGCAACCGGAGGACATAACATCTCGACCACTTTTGGCCGTCGTCATAAAATATTGTAGACCTGCTACTTCGGGTCCACGAATAACAGGTAGACCATGTAGCTCATCAAATATTGCATAAGGTTTAGGGTATTGTTCCATAACTTGCATCACACTCTCCGGTCAGTTAAAAAACTTTATAACCAATTAACTGCATCAACCACGCTTTGCATATCCGCTGCCAAAGGCGCTTCAAAACTTTGTTCAGTATTATCTGCAGGGTCTAAAAAAGATAGACGTTGAGCATGTAACATTTGACGCTCAGCACCCGCCCAAATGGGTCCACCATAGATCGTATCACCTACCAAAGGATGACCTAAACTTGCCATATGCACTCTAATTTGATGTGTACGACCTGTTTCTAGACGGCACTGCACTAGACTTATTGGGTGTTCTTGCCAACTACCAATACGCTCACGCTGATAATGCGTACGTGCGTCCTTAGGCGCAATCGGTGAATCAACTGACATTTTTACCGCGACTCGACGGTCTCTACCAATGGCAGCGTCAATGGTCCCTTGTTCTTTCGCATGACCTTTGACCAAGGCAATATATTGACGACCCACCGAGCGCTCTTGCAATTGCCTGACTAGATGAGTTTGGGCAATTTCGGTGCGTGCAATCATCAATAAACCCGAGGTGTCTTTATCTAAACGATGCACAATACCAGCGCGTGGAATTTTTTCTAGCTCGGGGAAATGATATAAAAGACCATTTAATAAAGTGCCTGACCAATTGCCTGCGCCTGGATGGGTCACCATACCAGCGACCTTATTAACTATAATGTAATTTGCCGTGGCGGCCACAATATCCAGATCAATATTTTCGGGATTATAAGCACTTTGCTCTTGAGAGGGCTGCGGTTGTACCCAGATTTTGTCACCCGCGCGTATGGTTTGACGCACCTTGGCCTCTTGATCGTTAACCCTAACCCAACCATCACTAATCCATTGTTGCAAACGACCACGCGAATGCTCAGGCAATAAGGTCGCCAATACCTTATCTAATCGCTCCCTACTAAAACTTAAGGGCATTTCAAATTCCACGGCTTCTAGAGTCGAAGCGCTATCATCTAAATCATCATGCGAATCAATGGAATTTTCGGACATACTACCCTCTTAAATGGCTTATATTTGATTTTTATAATACGACAATTAGCGTTACTGCTTTGTATTTTCTACTATTATTAGTTACAGCCACGCTATTCATACAAAAAGACTGTTATTATTGTTGATGTTCAGTAGAATAATGCATAATATCACGCAGGCTTTCTCATTTTAAATTGAAAATATGCAAAACAAAACCATTAAATCCTTAATACTCATTCTTGGCTTTAGCTTGTTGAGCGCTTGTTCCAGCACCCAAGACAAGATTAACGATGAAACTATCGGCTGGTCTGCTCCACAGCTATACTCTGCGGCACGCGATAACGTTCGTAGTAACTCATGGAACACAGCAAGTGCATATTTACACACGATTGGCACGCGCTTCCCATACTCAAGTTATGCGCAACAAGCGATGATTGATGAGGCCTACGTATTATGGCGCGATGACGAGCCAGAAAAAGCAAAAGCCGTGATTGACCGATTTAATCGTTTATATCCTAATCACCCTCATGGTGACTATATGCTCTATCTTAAGGGTTTAATTACCTTTACACCACCTAGTGCATTCTTAAGTAGCTACACTGGTCAGGATCCAAGTGAGCGTGACCCTAAGGGTCTTCGTGAGTCATACGAGGCATTTAAACAATTGGTTGAGCGCTACCCACAAAGTCGCTATGCTGAGGACTCTAGATTACGTCTTAACTGGTTAATTAACACAATTGCCGAAAACGAGGTTAACGTTGCTCAATATTATTACGAACGTTATGGCTATGTGGCTGCAATTAATCGTGCCCAAAACGTACTCAGTAACTTCTCTGGTGTAACTGCAACTGAGCGCGCTTTATACATTATGATGATGTCATATGAAAAGCTCGGCCTTAACGATCAGGCGCAAGATGCTCGACGCGTATTTATGCAAAACTACCCTGAGTCTGTTTACCTAGAAAAAGGTTTAGAAGGCGACTCCAAATGGTACGACTTCTTGACACCAGCAAAATGGTTTAACTAATAAGCTTTAATAGTTCGATATAAGCCCAGTATTAATTTGTACTGGGCTTATTTTATTTTTTCTGCTGACTTAAATAATTTAGGAACTGTAGCGCATCGGCTGGTTCACGTGTACGATAAAAATCCGGTAAACCTTGCCACAACCTTTTGCCGTAACCCTTTTCCACCAAACGCACATCACCAATAACCAACACACCCGCATCATTTTCACTACGAATCAAACGACCCGCCCCCTGCTTTAAACTAATGGCAGCATGGGGAATTTGAATCTCAAAGAATGGGCTACCACCACGATTTTCACAGTCTTTAATACGAGCATCAAGTACTGGATCGTCAGGCGACATAAAAGGAATTTTATCGATGGCCACCAGTGTTAATAAATCACCGGGAAAATCTACACCCTCCCAAAAACTCGCACTACCGACCAAAATAGCATTGCCCTCTAGACGGAATTTATCCATCAAATAAGCACGGGAATTTTCGCCCTGCTTAAGGAGAGGTCGGTCAATATTTTCCTCATCTAGACGCTGTAATAACAACTCTGAAAAATCATCTACCGCCCTTAAAGAAGTGCATAAAATTAAAACACCTCCATGCGTTGCCTTAATCAAGGGCAACAACATCTCGATAAACTCTGTTCTAAAGTTAAGATGATCTGGTAAGGGTAATTTTGGGATCAACATGATGGTGTTATCTTGGTATTGGAAAGGTGATTTCCATACCTTGGTTTCAGCATCATATAGCCCTAGATTATTAATAAAATGGTCAAAGTTACCGTTGACTGAAAGCGTTGCCGAGGTAAATATCCACGCTTGATCGGCTTGTTTAAAAGTACCAAAATGGCGCACACTTAAAGGAGCACGTTGTAACTGATAGGCGTTTTGAGTTAAGTTAATCCAACATACATAGGGTGTGTCTTTAAACTCGGGGACCTTTTGATGCTCCTCATCAAGTTTTTCTGCAACTAGGGAGCTAAGACTATCATCACCCTCATCATCAGGCTCAGACACTTTAGCTGTTGAGCTGCTGTCATCATTTGTGCTCGCAGCCGTTTTGGAGCCCGCGATATCATGACTGCGCGACCAACGCATTAAACTATCATAAAGAGCCGCTCCCTCTCGAGTTGCAGCATTAATATCAGGATGCTTATCTTGATATTTTAATAAAGCGCGAACTGCCACATTAATAGCCTCTGCCAGCTCATCTAGGCGGCCCATCACCCTGTCGTAATTTTCTAAGTTTTGGACTAAGGCCTGTTGATTTTGCATTTCCTCTAAGGGCATCAATTGCAAACGAAACTCCATTGATGCCTTAATCACTTCTTGCAATAATGGTTCAATGTCTTGAGATACCCCTTTGAGCTGCGCTCTGACCACAGCTAAAGCTCGGCGCTGCCATTCGTTAATTTTTTGGCCGCTAATTTGCTCACCTAAAAAACGAGTGGCATAATCTGGCAATTGATGCGCTTCATCAAAAACAATGGCACCAGCAGATGGCAGAAGATCATAGATGCCCTCTTGTCTTAAAGCCAGATCCGCTAAAAATAGCGCATGATTAATCACCACCACATCAGCCTCTTGAGCCAGGGCTCTCGCTTTATTAGTAAAGCACTCCTCAGAAAACTGACAATCTTGGCCTAAGCAATTTTCTGCCGTGGAAGTCACTCGATGCCAAATGTCGGCATTTTCGGGTACTGCAGTGCAATCTGCCTTATCGCCCGTGGCAGAGGTATCAGCAAAACGACGTATGGCTTTTAATTGTGGCACCTCAGCCTTGGAGTGTAAGCCAGCTTCAGACTGCTCTAACTCTTGTAAATAATGATGACAAACATAATTAGAGCGCCCTTTAAGTACACTAACCACAGCCGGTATACCCATTGCAGCGCACACTTGTGGCACATCTTTTTGATAGATCTGATCTTGGAGGTTACGCGTACCAGTAGAAATAATCACTTTAGTCGGCTCTAATAAGGCAGGCACTAAATAAGCCCACGTTTTACCTGTACCAGTACCTGCTTCGGCAATCAAAGTACCTCGTTTGCTAAACGTGTCCTCAATAGCTTGGGCAAGCTCAGTCTGGGCTTGGCGCTTAGTAAAATTAGCAACAGTACCGGCAAAGGGACCATCATCTGAAAAAAACCGGCTGACGTTAAAACTCAAGTGTCTATCCTAAAAATTGATTTAAGTGATTATTAACTATATTTTGCTATAAGCAATTGTAGCAATCCTTGCTGATGAATATATTTAGCCACCCAGTTATGGCAAAATGACTAACTTCATTATTAAATACTTGAGAGTGAGATGACAGAATCTGTAACGAACAGCACTGAAAATTCCCAGCTAGATATTCCACAAGAAGTTGATACAGCACGCATTATTGAGCAATTAGCTGAAGAGCTTTCAGTTAAGTCGAGCCAAGTAGCAGCAGCCGTTGGTTTATTAGATGAAGGTGCGACCGTACCATTTATTGCCCGTTATCGTAAAGAAGTTACGGGTGGTTTAGATGATACTGTGCTGCGCCAATTAGAGGTCCGTTTAATCTATGTACGCGAATTAGAAGAGCGTCGCTTAGCCATTCTAGAGTCAATCAACTCACAAGAAAAACTTACGCCTGAATTGCTAAGTAATATCCTCGAGGCAGACACTAAACAACGTTTAGAGGACCTTTATGCACCTTATAGACCTAAGCGTCGCACTCGTGCTCAAATCGCCATTGAAGCAGGTCTAGAGCCTTTAGCTGATGCTATTCTCGAAGATCCCCAAGCTATTCCCGAAGAACTCGCTCTTAATTACCTCAATGAAGAGCATAAAATCACTGACGCTAAGACTGCTTTAGATGGTGCGCGCGATATCTTATCTGAGCGTTTTGCTGAGGATGCGGATCTGTTAGCACAAATGCGTGAATTTCTTTCTAAACAGGGTCTTTTATACTCCAAAGTGGTTGAAGGTAAAGAGCAAGAAGGCGATACATTCCGCGACTGGTATGACTTTAGCGAGCGCTTAGAAACCATGCCATCACATCGTATTTTAGCGATGTTACGCGGTCGTCAACAAGGCTTTTTAGACCTGCGCATTGGTTTGCAACCTGAACAAGAGGAGCTAACGCCTCACCCTTGTATTGAGCGCATTGTCGACTACTTAAACTTAGATGCAGATTTTGAAGCTACAGCCACTCCACGTGGCAAATGGCTAGCAGACGTAGCTCGATGGACTTGGCGCGTGAAATTATTAACCGCCTTTGAAAGTGAGTTCATGACCCAACTTCGTGAACGCGCAGAAGAAGAAGCGATTAAAGTTTTCGCAGATAATTTAAAGGATTTACTCTTAGCTGCACCAGCTGGTCCTAAAGCGGTACTTGGCCTCGACCCTGGTATTCGTACTGGTGTTAAGGTGGCGGCCATTGATGCCACCGGTAAGCTATTAGATACAGCCACTATTTATCCATTTGAACCTCGTCGCGATCGCAAAGGCAGTATCAATACCTTAGCCGCACTAGTCGCAAAACATGATATTGATTTAATTGCCATCGGTAACGGTACCGCTTCTCGTGAAACCGAGCGCTTAGTGGCTGAATTAATCAAAGATTTCAAACTCGATAAGGTTAAGAAAATCGTTATTTCTGAGGCAGGTGCTTCTGTTTACTCTGCATCAGAATTAGCAGCTGCTGAGTTCCCAGATTTAGACGTTAGCTTACGTGGTGCAGTATCTATTGCGCGTCGTTTACAAGACCCATTGGCCGAGCTAGTTAAAATTGAGCCCAAGGCTATTGGTGTTGGTCAGTATCAGCATGATGTCAACCAACGCGAATTAGCTCGCTCACTTGATGCCGTTGTTGAAGACTGTGTTAACGCAGTGGGTGTGGATGTAAATACTGCTTCTGCCGCTCTACTTGCTAGAGTGTCTGGTTTAAATAATACTTTAGCCAAAAACATCGTTGAATGGCGTGATGCCAATGGTGCATTTACTAATCGTAAAAAGCTTCTTGAGGTTTCACGTTTTGGTCCTAAGACCTTTGAACAAGCGGCAGGTTTCTTGCGCATTTTACAAGGTGATAACCCACTCGATGCCTCAGCAGTTCACCCAGAGGCTTATCCTGTGGTTGAGCGTATTTTAGAAAAGATCCAAGCTGATATTAAAGATATTATGGGTCAAACGGATGCGCTTAAAGGCGTGTCACCAAGCAACTTCACTGATGAGAAATTCGGTTTACCTACGGTTAAAGATATCTTTAGTGAACTAGAAAAACCTGGTCGTGACCCACGTCCTGAGTTTAAGACAGCCACTTTCCAAGAAGGGGTTGAATCAATTCAGGACCTTATCCCTGGTATGGTACTAGAGGGCGTTGTTAGTAATGTCGCCGCCTTTGGTGCCTTTGTGGATGTAGGCGTTGGTCAAGACGGTTTAGTGCATATCTCGGCATTATCTGATAAATTTATTAATGACCCACGTGAAGTTGTGCGCGTCGGCCAAACTGTTAAGGTTAAAGTGCTCGAGGTTGATGTTGACCGCAACCGTATCAATCTAAGCATGCGCTTAGACGATGAGCCGGGTGCTACCAGTGGTGGCGCTCGCAGTGGTCGTAGCGGTCGAGATGAAGGTCGCCGAGGTGGTCAAGATCGTAAGCGCGGTACTTCACAACGCAATCAACGCCATGAAAAAGAGCCAATGGGTGCAATGGCCGCAGCTTTTGCTAAACTAAAGAGGTAATCTAGTCTTATAGACCCTAACGGTGCCATTAACGATTTAAAGGTGACGCTATGAAGTTTTTACTTATTAGATGTATAACCGCCCTTTGTCTGTTGAGTGGCACCGCCGCTTTAGCACAAGCTCCACACGATAATGAACTAGCTCCTGGACTTTTTGAAGAGCAACTTCAATCAGCCCAACGCGGCCATGCTGGCTCTCAAGTTTTGGTCGGCTTAGCCTATCAGGTTAATTATTTAGGTGTCGAGCAAAATTTCAAAGAAGCAGTGCGATGGTTCAGACTCGCTGCTAATCAAGGCCACCAACTAGGTCAAAATCTCTTAGCCAAAAGTTATTTCTACGGTATGGGTGTTACGCAAGATTTTGCTCAGGCCAAAAATCGCTTTAAGACTGCTGCCGAACAAGGTGAACCTGAGGCACAATTTATGCTTGCTTCTATTTACCTAGATTTAGGTGATTATGATGAATTAGAAAGAAACCCTAAAGAGGCGTATCGGTGGTTTAGTCGCTCTGCACAACAAAATTATATTCCTGCATACGCGGCCTTAGCTTCACTCTATGAAAATGGTCTTGGAGTTGAAAGAGATTTAGAAACTGCTCGTAATTGGTATAAAAAATCGTGTGACCAAGGAGTTTATGCAAGTTGCGAACCATTTAAGCGTATCGATGATGAACTCAATGAGCTTGCTGAAAAAGAGCTTTTGGAAGAAACTCAAAACACCACTGAAGTTATAGATTTTTGATTTAATTAAAGCAAATCAAACGCCATATAGCTTACTCGCAAATACACTTAATACATAACCAATCAAAGCTATTAAGATACCAAAGACAAAAATATAAATAAAAGCATTGCGCGCATTTTTCTTAGCCTGAGCAATCTGCTCTGGACTAAGTTCATCCAATAAGGCTTGGTTTTTGGCATTAGGTTTAGCATTTAATGTGCTCAAACAAATAATTCCAAAAAAAGAAATAATGGCACCCAACACATATAGTCCGGTTGAAATATAAGATAAAGCCACTTCCATATAAATACCTTTAAATCATTTAAAACACACGATTATTTAAGCGCATTTTACGCTCACGCCAATCGGGTAAAAAACGATCCATCAATGCTTTAAAACGATGATTATGGCTCATCTCAAATAAATGCACCATTTCATGCACTAAGACATATTCCAAACAATCGAGTGGATACTTAGCTAATTCACTATTTAAGCAAATGCGTTGACCATCACTTCTGCAACTGCCCCAACGTGATTTCATACGACGCAACACAAGATTGGGTACAGTAACAGACATTCTATCTTCCCAAAATGGCAGCATCGACTCTAATTGTTGCTCAATACATTGTTTATAAAACTCATCGACTACTAAGGATTTATTTTTAGTCGTAGTAGTCGCGCGCGCATATAAATGTAGTTCATTACCAATTTTGAGAAGCTCGTGCTTGCCATGGCGCTCAATCACTTTTAAGGTATGTGCTTCGCCCCATAAATAGTGACTTTCACCATCTACAAACTGCGGCTCAATAGGTGCGGCATAATCAGCAAATTTAAGTTGCTGCTCTTTAATCCAAGGTAAGCGATCATTAATAAACTGCATCACCGCACGCTCGCTTAAACGCTTAGGCACCGACACCGTTACCTGCCCCACTGGCGGAGTTACTCGAATGTAGAGGTTTTTAATGGCTTTGCGTTGCAACTGAATGTCAATTGAATCGACTTGAAGACTTTTCATAAATAAAATCAACGATTGAGTAATAAGGGTTTGATGCCTGAGCGTAACTTAGGGTTATACAACAAAGCCACGGCCATTCCAATCACAATACCCCAAAAAGCCGACGCAAGACCTAACCAGGTCATGCCTGATGCAGTTGCAATAAAAGTAATTAAGGCCGCTTCACGATTTTCCACATCCTCAACCGCTAATACAATATTGGCATTAATCGAACTCAATAAAGCAAGACCAGCCAAAATAGCCACTAACTCTGCTGGAAAAACAGCAAATAAAGTCACAATGGCGCTTGTAAAAAAAGCCCCAATAATATAAAACATGCCATTACTGATACCAGCAATATAACGTTTAGATGGGTCAGGATGACTATCAGGCCCTGTGGCAATAGCGGCACTAATTGCCCCTAACACAATGCTCGCAGAACCAGTCAGAGCAACAATAGAAGATACACCACCAGTGACAAGCATTATCGGACGTGACTTAACATCACGATAACCATCAACCATTAATATCGCCATACCTGGCAAGTACTGACCACTTAAACTGACCAATAACAAAGGTAAGGTCAAACTTAAAATACTAAAAACACTAAACTCTGGTGCGATAAGCTGAGGCACTACCCACTGTACATTAAAGTTTTCAGTATGTAGTTGAGCAGTGAAAGCCACAAAAGCTAAGCCCACCACAAATACCGCCACAATGCTATAACGAGAAAAATATTTTCTACCTAGCAAATAAACTAGGAGCATTAAAATCAATAAAGCTGGTGAAGCGCCGATGGTTTTAAAGGCGGCCGCTCCAAACTGGAATAACAAACCTGCCAGCATCCCACCTGCTACACCTCTAGGGATCCAAGCCATCAATTGATCAAAGCGACCCGATAGGCCGATTAAGACAATAATCAAACCTGCCAACATATGAGCGCCGACCATCTCGCTCACTGTCAAGGTTGGAAAAAGTGATAAAAGTAATACCGTACCTGGTACTGACCAACCGGTCATAATGGGCATCTTAAAGGTGTAACTTAAAATGATGCCACTAATCCCCACACCAAAAGAAATCCCCCACACCCAGCTCATCAACATATCGGTAGATACACCTGCGACGGTCGCTATTTGGAACACAATAACCAAGGGGCCACAATAGGCGATGATCACTGCCAATAAACCAGCAACAACGGCAGAAAGGGAGATGTCTTTTAGCATAAATTTTTATCTCATTATTATGTAAATCGCACCAGTTTATATGAAAGACTTGTTATTTAACAAATAAATAACCTCTATTTTAAAAACTGCCTAACACCAGTAATACAAGTAAATTATGCTGTGCAAACCTTTTGCGATGAAGACACTGCTATTTACTCTTTCAAAAGACAGCATAGCAATTATTTACATACTTAGGAAAATTATGTTTTTATTTTAGAGGTGCAAAAACAATCGTTCGCTTAATAAGATAAGTCCTCTGCCCATGCACAACGATAGGTTAAAAGCATTAGTCACTTACTAGATATTTTAGCTATTAAATTTATTAAGTCTCAGCTTTAAAAATAGCGCATTAAAAACCGAAATATCTCACCAATGCCGCCATCGCGAAACCCGCTGTAATAGACACCAAAGGTCTTCTAGTCACGATAATCAATAGCAATGTCGTCAATAAAGCAAGTCTAGCGCCCAAATCACCCTCAACGGCGACAGGTGCTAAGACCGCCACTAGTACCGAGCCGGACATCGCTGCGATAAAACGACGCACGCCTTCACTTATAGGTACAAATGACATAATAAAAACACCACCCCAACGCGTCGCTAAGGTGACTAAGGCCATAATTAAAACAATCACAAGCGGGTGCGAAACGGTCAGCTCCCAACTCATGATTTAGCCCTTTCTTTCCAAAACACACCTACCATGCCACCTGCTAACGCACCCACAACAACGTGCATGTTTTTTGGCAAATAGTAAAAAGCTAAGATAGAAACAATCGCAGAAACCACCCAAATAGAAACGATACGTATGTCCTTAGGACCACCCAAAACCATGGTTAATAAGAAACAATACATCACCATATCGAGACCAAGTGCTCTTGGGTTTTCAATTAAATAGCCTACATAAAGACCAAGCCAGGTGCCGATGACCCACATTAGCCACAATGCAATTCCGCCACCTACAATATCGGCTACACCAGATTTGCCGTCATTGTATTTGAGTTGACCTTTGGCCCAATTGGCATCAGAAATCACTAATAAATAACCGTAGCGTTTTATAAGAGGAATGTCTTTGAACCATGGGTAGACTGAAGCTCCCATGAGAATATGACGTGCGTTAATAAAAAACACAGTGACTATCAGCGGCACCACGGGCACGTGTTCGCCCCACTGCTCTAACACAGCAAACTGAGAAGCCCCAGCAAATACTGTGGCACTCATTAACACCGTGTTAAAACCACTTAGACCTGTTTGTATTGAGGCTAAGCCAAATGCAGTGCCAAAAATAGCGACAAAAGCAGCAACAGGTAGCATTTCTTTAAACGCTACCCATGTATCTTTAGCCGTTAAATCAAAAGACTGCTTTACCATCGCAACCCTTTAAACTAGTATTTAGTCTTCACTAAATAAAGCTAATTGATTTAATAATGTCGCTTTCCAAGTCTCAGCATCAAGCTCGTCTTTATTGACAGCCGTTGCCACGATGCGATCCTCTAGTGATACCTGATAAACACCATCAACTAAATCAAATTTAATAGCACTAGGATCGCTCTGTAATGCACGAATCTCTTGACCTGCAAGCTTTGGGTTAGGGAAAGACACAGAGCGTAATAGCTCCTCATCATCGGTGCTTAATAGACGAAACATAAATTGACCTGTATCATCTTTAAAGCTCACAAAACGAGGCATTTTAGCTTTTTTAGTGCTCTTTTGGGGCTTGTCCTTGCTTTCGGTGCTAACCGCATGGAAGGTTCTGAGACCCACAGCTTGGCGTATTTCTTGCATAAAAGGTGCAGAGATTTTTCTTGCTTTTTCAGCACCCTCTAATAGAATTTCTTCGATTGATTCGGGTTTGCTCATGAGCTCGTTGTAGCGCTCACGCATTGGAGCAATCAGGGT
>LSQX01237413.1_pt1 | contig 17799 bp, 15 predicted proteins | sample 654561 | NCBI WGS metagenome assembly LSQX01 (sample SAMN04489861, study PRJNA283612) | anaerobic digester metagenome | isolation source: 4 biogas reactors fed with cattle manure at either 37C or 55C with and... | place: Denmark: Kongens Lyngby | collected 2014
GGTGAGTTGTAAGATTAAGTGAAATAAAAGAGGCTCGTTGCCATCCCATACAATGTAAGTGGAAATGCTAAACAAGGAGGAACAGCATTGAGCCACTTACAGTTTAACAGGAAACGAAAGCCTGGCAAGCATTTACGGTACACGGATCGTCAACTGATCGAGCATGTCTACAGGACAAACGAAAAACGACCACGACGAGATCGGAAGACACAGAGCATGATGGCGAAAGAACTTGGCATCAGTGAATCGACATTAAGTCGTGAGTTACATCGTGGCGCAGTTATCCAGCGGCGTTCAGATTTGACCGAATACACGAGTTATTCTGCTGACGTTGCCCAGGCAGATTATGATCGGAAATCGAGTCGAAAAGGTCCGGGTTTAAAGATCGGAAATGATCACAAACTTGCCGAACACTGTGAGCGTCTTCTTCTTGGTCTGGGTGAAGATGGGAAGAAGGTTCGCCCCTATTCCCCGGACGCGGTGATCATGCATTTTGAGCATAGAGGCTGGCCGACAGCAACAAGGATATGTACGCGCACGCTCTATTCTTATATTGAGAAAGATGTATTCTTCGGTGTGACGCAAAAAGATTTACCGCGCGGTGGCAGGGGTTCTAAGCGCCGTCATCGTCGAGTCCGCCGCACCAACAAGGTTCCTACTGGTCGTCAGATCGAAGACCGCCCTGAAGCGGCTGAGTCGCGTTCAGAAGCAGGGCACTGGGAGATGGATTGCATTGAGTCGGTCAAGGGCGACCGAACGTGCATTCTGACCTTGGTCGACCGCATGACACGCGAAGCGGTTTTGCTCAAGCTGACGTCACAGACGCAGCAGGCGGTCTTACGGGCGCTAAACGGATTAGAGCGTCAAATGGGGTTAAACGGTTTTCGTGGCCGTTTTAAGAGTATTACGGTTGATAACGGAGCTGAGTTTTGGAACTGGCAAGCGCTTGAACAGTCGGTGTTGGGTAAGAGGCAGCGGACGAGAATCTATTATGCGCACCCGTACAGTTCGTGGGAGCGCGGGAGTAATGAGAACCTGAACGGGTTTATTCGCTACTCGATTTCCAAGGGCACCCGACTTAGCCAGTACACCCGAAAGGACATACATGAATTGCAAGAATGGATTAACATGTATCCCCGGAGAATTCTGGGGGGATTACCGGCCGCGGATTTCTCTCAGACCGCCCGGGCGGTCTGAGAGAAACAGAGCGCTTACATTGTCAGGGAAGCGTTTCATTTAAAGTTGCAATCCACACAGGCGCCGCGACCGTAATGTAATGGTTTACAAAACAGTCGGAAACTGGCATACTAAAAGACGGAAACACCCGATAATTCGTGGTTGCCGGCGCGGCTTTCCGAAACAGGGCGCGCCGGCTGTTCATCAGATTAATTTGGGGAGACCATCTTGAAAATAATTGCTTTTGAAGAACATTTTTCCCTTCGCGAGCTGGCCAACATTCGTCGCGATTATATGAACCGAATACAATTGCCTATCCGTGAAAAAGCGGGCGGTATGTCCAACATAGGCCGGTTGCTCAGCGATTTCGAGGAAATCCGTCTTCCGGAAATGGATCGATATGGCATCACCCGCCAGGTGCTGGCAACCGGATCTCCGGGCATTCAAGGCTTAACCGACCCTTGTGAGGCGGTTTGGCTGGCAGCTTATGCCAATGATTTCCTGGGCGAGCAGATCCGGCGCCACCCCGACCGATTCAGCGGATTGGCCGCCCTGCCGTTGCAGGATCCGCCTGCCGCCGCGCGGGAACTGGAACGATCCGTACTGGAACTGGGCTTGAGCGGTGCCATGGTTCACGGGCACACCAACGGCCTTTATCTGGACCATCCTTCGGTTTGGTGTGTTTGGGAGCGCGCCGCCGCTCTCAACGTGCCGATTTACATTCACCCCACCGATCCGATTCCCGGTCAATGGAAAATATACGAGGGATACCCTGAATTGCTCTCCGCAGCCTGGAACTGGGGCATTGAAACCGGAACCCACGCTCTTCGGGTCATATTCAGCGGTCTTTTTGATGAGTTCCCCACCGCAAAACTGATCGTCGGGCACATGGGCGAGTTGATTCCCTACGCTCTTTGGCGCCTAGAGCATCAATACAAACAGCTTATCCACGGCGACAGCCTGTTGGAGATGCCGACCGGCAAGCGCATGATCAAGCAGCTTCCTTCCCGCTATATACGCAACAATCTTTATATCACGACCAGCGGCAACCTGTCGGCTCCGGCGCTGCGCTGCGCGATTGAAAGCATAGGAGCCGACCGGATTTTGTTTGCCGCGGATTACCCTTTTGAAAAGAACGCCCCTGCGGTTGATTTTATTCGCACCGTTGCCATTGCTGAGCAGGACCGGGAAAAAATCGCTTGGCGAAACGCAGAAAAACTGTTGAAAATAATTTGAGAAACCGCAAACAAACGATCGATCCAAGGGAGGAACACAGTATGGGAATGACAAGAGAAGATGTCCTTAACATTGAAGCCGAACGGATCACCAAAATAATCAAGTTCGGCGATGAGGAAATTGAGTGCATCTACCGCAAGGCGAGAAAGCCGATGACCAAGGAGGAACTGGAGGCGCAGGAGGGACCGTCGCGGAACACCTTTGCCTTTGCCCCGGCTTTTAATCCAAGAACATTCATTGCCGAGGAAGGTATTCTCTGTGAGCAGGACGTGGCCGTCAAGATGCGTGATGGGATTACCATCTATTGTGACATCTACCGGCCGCAATATATCACCGGCAGAATACCGGCCATTATCTCCTGGAGCTTTTTCGGCAAACGACCGGGCGACGGGCAGGATGAATGGCGAATCATGGGTGTGCCGACCCAGACCGTGTCCAATATGGCCAAGTTTGAATCGGCTGATCCGGCGTATTGGTGCCGCAAGGGGTACGCGGTTGTCAATGTGGATCCGCGCGGCACGGGCCATTCCGAAGGCGACCTTCATCTTTTCGGTACTCAGGATGGCCGGGACGGCTATGACTTTATCGAATGGCTGGCGACCCAACACTGGTGTGGAAAAATCGGCCTGTTCGGCAATTCCGGCGTGGCCATGACTCAGTGGCGCATTGCCGCGGAACAACCGCCTCATCTGGCCTGCATCGCTCCTTGGGAAGGCACCGGCGATCTGTACCGCGAATCGGCTTGGGAGGGCGGTATTCCGGCTTATGCCTTCATGGAAGGCGTGGTCGGATTTACAACCGGCGAAAACTACATTGATGACATGGTCATGATGGCGGTCAAATATCCCAAGATGAATGCCTATTGGGAGGACAAGATTCCGAAATTCGAAAAGATCCGCATACCGACCTACGTGACGGCTTGCTGGAATCACTTCCATTTGCGTGGATCTTTTGAGGGATTCCGCAAGATCCGTTCTCCGAAAAAATGGATGCGGGCTCACCGTGAATTCGAGTGGCCGGATACCTACAGCAAGGAAGGCCTTGAAGAGCTGGAGCGCTTTTTTGACCGCTACCTTAAGGATATTCGCAACGGTTGGGAATTAACCCCCAGAATCCGCATCGAGGTGCAGGACGCCTACGATTTCGATTTTCAAATCAATCGGCCGGAGCGGGAGTGGCCCTTGGCCAGAACCCAGTACAAGAAACTGTATTTGGATGCCGCCGGCATGAGTATGTCCTTCGAACCTTACGGCCAAGAAGCCAAGATCAGTTATGACGGACAGACCGGAATGGCCTGTTTTGATATGCCGTTTGCCGAGGACACCGAAATAACCGGCCACATGAAGCTGCGCCTGTTTGTCGAAGCCGACGGACATGACGACATGGATCTTTTTATCAACATTCAAAAGCTGGACGAAGACGGCAACTGGCTGCCGATATCGGTGCTCGGCGAACCACATCCGGGAGCTTGGGGCAAGATGCGGGTTTCGGCTCGCGAATTGGATCCGAAGTTGTCGACGGACTATCGGCCGGTCCAAGCTCATATCAATACACTGAAGCTCAGCCCGGGTGAAATCGTGCCGGTGGACATTGAAATCTGGCCGACCAGTCGAATCTGGCACAAAGGACAGCAGCTGCGCATCCAGATTTGCGGTCGTTATATTCGAGAGAACTGGTTTGAACGCCTGGAGTGGGATGCCGACAACAGAGGGAATCATATCATCCACACCGGCGGACAGTACGAATCTTTCCTGCAGATTCCGGTGATTCCGCCGCGGTATGTTGCCGGCGACTACGTCTATCGCTGATGATTACAGGAACCGGAGTTATGCAAAAAACCGAACCATTGATAACCTCAGGTTATAAGTATGATTACCAAAGGATATTGGGCAAAAGGTATAAATCCTGCTAAAATAGATATGAGGACTTGTGCCATTTTCAGGAAAATTACCGTGCCGGAGCGTGAAAGGAAATAACAATGAGAATACTTGGTTTGTCTTTCGGAAGAAAAATGAAAAACTGTGAAATTATGGTTAAAAGCGCCTTGATGGAGGCCGAAAAGGCCGGCGCCGATGTGGCTTTTATCCGCATGATCGATATGGATATCAAGACCTGTACCGGCTGCGGCGGTTGTGGTCGTTCCCTTGACAGTGGAGGCAACGGACGCTGCATCATCAAAGACGATCTGCCTTACGTCGATGAGGAGTTTCTTAAAGCCGACGCCATCATCGTGGCGGCTCCGGTTTACGCACTGGGTCCATCCGGCCAGCTCAAGCAAATGGCCGATCGCATGGGACCCTCTCATGATCTGGCTTTCCTGACCAAGGCCAACGAGCAACGGATTGCCGACGGCAAAACCGGCGACCAGCTGGTTGATCCGCGCAATTTTAAACAACGTTATGCCGGTCTGATTTCCGTGGGCGGCGCGTCAACCCGCAACTGGACATCCTTTGGCCTGCCGATCATGCATATTCTTTGCTTCCCGTCCCATATCAAGGTCATTGACCAGATCGACGCCTACAACATGGGCGGCATCGCCCACCCGCTCCTTGATGAGCAGCTGATGGCCCGTGTGGCCAGGATGGGGCGCAACATCGCCCAAGCCTGTGGCAAACCGCACAGCGAAGTTCCGTTTATGGGTGACGAGAAAGGCACCTGCCCGGTCTGCAACTGTGATCTGCTTACCGTGCGCGGTTCAACAACTGTCGAATGTCCGATCTGCGGCATTTATGGCCAGCTTTCCGTCGAGGGAGACAAGGTTCAGGTTACCTTCAGCGAAGCCGAACAGAAACGGTCGCGTTTGAATTACGATGGTAAACTGGAGCACTATGTCGAGATCAAGGGATTTGGCGCCATTGCCGGTCCGAAGATCAAAGCCGCCGGCGATGCTCTCAATGACAAAATCAAGACATTTGAAAATTACCGTGAACTCAAGTTTCATCGTGAGTTGAAGCTTTAAGATTATCGATCGGTTCCGGTTGAAACCGATCGGGATCGACAATCAAAGAACGAAAGGAAGTGCGTTAATGAAAAACAAGGTTTTCTCCGCGCAGGAAGCGGTCGCCCGTGTTAAGGACGGCGACCACATCATGGTGGGTGGCTTCCTGCAGGGCGGCACACCGGATGTTACCGTCCGTGAACTGATCCGCCAAGGCAAAAAAAATCTGACCGTTACGTCAAATGACACCGGCCGTGAAGGTTGCGCCGTCTATGATCTGGTTTTTGCCGGCCACGTCGATCGGGTCATTGCGGACTACATCGGCCTCAATCCCAAGACCGGGCAAATGATGATTGAAAATCCCGACTCGGTTCAACTGTTTCCCCAAGGAACGCTGGCGGAAAAAATCCGCGCCGGCGGTTTTGGCCTCGGCGGCATTTTGACGCCAACGGGGGTGGGCACGATTGTCGAGCAGGGTAAGGAAAAAATAACCATCGACGACAAGGAATATCTGCTGGAGCTGGCTCTTCGCGCCGATGTGGCCATGATCCGCGCGCATATCGCGGACGAGGCCGGCAATCTGGTCATTCGCGGCACCGCCCGAAATTTCAATGTGGTGATGGCTTTTGCCGCCGACTATGTGATTGCCGAAGTCGATGAGATTGTGCCGATCGGGGAGCTGGATCCGAATCACGTTACAATTCCCGGCACATTGATTGATGCTGTTGTCAAAGGAGGGTGAGAGCTATGAATAGCCGTGAAATAATCGCCAGACGGGTTGCGCAGGAGTTTCAGGACGGCGATGTCGTTAATCTGGGCATCGGCATTCCGACTCTTGCGGCCAATTACCTGCCGGAAGGCGTTCAAATCACACTGCAATCGGAAAACGGCATGCTGGGCATGGGACCTGCGGCGGATCCCGATCAGGCCACCAATGACCTAACCGATGCCGGCGGTAATCCGGTGACCATCCTGCCGGGCGGCTGCTTTTTTGACAGTGCGGTTTCCTTCGGACTGATCCGAGGCGGCCACGTGGACAAAACCGTGCTGGGCGCTTTGGAAGTAGATGCCAACGGCAATCTGGCCAACTGGATGATTCCCGGGAAAAGGATTCCGGGCATGGGTGGCGCCATGGACCTCGTCACCGGCGCTCGCCGGGTCATTGTGGCCATGGAACATGTCAACAGAAACGGATCGCCCAAAATTCTCCAGGACTGCAAACTGCCCCTTACCGCAAAAGGCCGGGTCAGTTTGATCGTCACCAATCTGGCGGTTATCAGTGTCAAAAAAGGCGGCGGCTTGGTTTTGGAAGAGTTGGCACCCGAAGTATCGGTCGAGGAGGTCATTGAAAAAACCGGTGCGCCGTTGGAGATTTCTCCCAACCTGAAGCAGATGCCGATTCTTGACTGAGAATCTCGGAAGTTTTTGTGGAGGTTGTTGCCGATGAGCAAAACGTACAAACTTTTCACCATCAACCCCGGGTCAACGTCAACCAAAATCGCCATGTTTGAAAATGACCAGCGTGTTTTTGCCACTACGGTCTCGCATGACGCGGCGAAACTCAAAGAGTTCGCCGAGATCAGCGATCAGTTTGATTATCGCAAGGAAACCATTCTCAACGCACTGGCCGAGCAAAACATCTCCCTGGAGGGAACCGATGCGTTTGTCGGTCGCGGCGGCGGTTTGGTCGGGCTGGAGGGCGGAACCTATCCGGTTAACGAGATTCTTTTGCATCACGCCAGAATCGGGTTTACGATCAAGCATCCCGCGACCTTGGGCAGCCAATTGGCTCATGACTTTGCCGGCACCTATGGCGGCAAGGCCTATGTCGTTAACCCGCCGGATGTGGACGAACTGGAATTGGTGGCCCGTGTCACAGGCTTGGCCGGTGTGGCGCGTGAAAGCCGCGGCCATCCGCTGAATCAAAAGGAGATCGGCCATCGCTATGCCCGATCGATCGGCAAAAACTATGAGGATCTCAACCTTGTGATCTCCCATATCGGCGGCGGTGTGTCCGTCACCGCGCACAAGAAAGGCCGCATGGTCGACTCCAATGATGTCGTCAACGGCGATGGCCCGATGGCTCCGACCAGAGCAGGGTCCATTCCCTGCAAGGACATTATCAACATGTGCTTTTCCGGACAGTATACCAAGAAACAGATGATGGACTTTCTGACCAAAAACGGAGGCATCGTGGATCATTTGGGAACCTCGGATATGCTGGAGGTTATTGAGCGGATCAAAAACGGCGACCAATACGCCGCTTTGATTTACGACGCCCTGATCTACCAGATCGGCAAGTTTATCGGCGCCTATGCCGCCGCCCTGCACGGGCAGGTCGATGCCATCATTTTGACAGGCGGCATCGCCCGGGACGAAAATCTGGTGGCCCGCGTGACCGAGATGGTCAGCTTTATCGCTCCGGTCAAAGCCATGCCCGGTGAATTTGAGATGGAAGCGCTGGCCGCCGGCGCCCTGCGTGTCCTGCGCGGACAGGAAACGCCCAAGGAGTACACCGGGATACCGGTCTGGAGTGAATTTGACCGGTAATTAGAAAGATCAAAACAACAGAATCAATAAAGCAACCTTGTGTTTGCCGCAAGGTTAATGAAAGAGAGGAGTACAACAATAATGAGAGACGAAATTTTGGCTATGATCATCGAGAAGGCCGCAGACATTTACAAGACCGACCCGAGTCAATACAGTGCCGAAACCCGTTTTATCGAAGACTACAATGCCAAATCCATGGACATTGTCAAGATCATGGGGGTTTTGGAAGATGAATTCGGATTCGATCTCAACTTCATGGAATTCCGTCGCAAAAAGACCTTCGGCGAAGCCGCCGATTACGTTGCCAGCGTGGCGGATTAAGGGATAGGAGGGGAAAAATGAGTCTGACGAGAGAGCAAGTCCTGAACATGAACGTCGAACGGATCACCAAGGTGAAAAAGTTCGGGGATGAAGAGATTGTTTGCTACTATCGCAAATGCCGTAAACCGTTGACCAAGGAAGAACTGTCCCAGATGAGCGGTACGGCTACCGACCTGTTCGGCTTCTGTCCTGAATTTAATCCGCGCACCTATGTCGCCGAAGAGGGCATCCTTTGCGAGCAGGACGTGGCCGTCAAGATGCGGGACGGAACAATCATTTATACCGATATCTATCGTCCACAATACGCGACCGGCAAGGTTCCCTGCATCGTATCCTGGAGCCCGTTCGGTAAGCGTCCCGGCGACGGCATGGATGAGTGGAGAATCATGGGCGTCCCGAACCAGACCGTGTCCAACATGGCCAAGTTCGAGTCGGTCGACCCGGCTTACTGGTGCCGTCACGGCTACGCGGTGGCTAATGTCGACCCACGCGGGATCGGTCATTCCGAGGGCGATCATGAAATATTCGGAACCCAGGACGGCCGGGATGGCTATGACTTTATTGAATGGCTGGCAACCCAGCACTGGTGCGGGAAAATCGGTATGTGCGGCAACTCCGGCGTGGCCATGACGCACTGGCGGATCGCCGCCGAGCAGCCCCCCAGCCTGGCGTGCATCGCGCCTTGGGAAGGTACCGGTGACATGTATCGTGAATCCACCTACGAGGGCGGCATCCCCGCCTATGGATTCCCGGAATTTATCGTGGGTTCGGTGACCGGCGAGAACTACATTGACGACATGGTATATATGGCGGCCAAATATCCCAAGTGGAACGGCTACTGGGAAGACAAGCTGCCTAAATTCGAAAAAATCCGCATACCCGCCTACATAACCGCCTGCTGGAATCATTTCCACCTGCGCGGATCTTTTGAAGGATTCCGCAGAATCCGTTCCCCTAAAAAATGGATACGGGCCCATCGCGAGTTCGAATGGCCGGATGCCTACTGCAACGAAGGCCTGGAAGACCTCAAACGTTTCTATGATCGTTATCTCAAAGATATCCGCAACGGCTGGGAACTGACGCCCAGGATCCGAATCGAAGTGATGGACGCGTACGATTACGACTTCCAGATCAACCGACCGGAGCGGGAGTGGCCCTTGGCCAGAACCCAGTACAAGAAACTGTANNGGCCATATGATGCTGCGCCTGTTTGTTGAGGCCGAAGGCAACGATGACATGGATCTGTTCATCAACATTCAGAAACTGGATGAAGAGGGCAACTGGCTGCCGGTCAGTGTCCTTGGCGAACCGCACCCGGGTTCTTGGGGCAAAATGCGGGCTTCCGCCCGGACGCTGGATCCGAAACTGTCCACCGATTATCGCCCGGTTCAGGCACATCGCGACGAGCAAAAACTCGAACCGGGAGAGATCGTTCCGGTTGACATTGAGATCTGGCCGAGCAGCCGGCTCTGGCATAAAGGTCAGCAGCTGCGGGTTCAGATCGCCGGCCACTACATTCGCGAAGGCTGGTTTGAGCGCTTGGAGTGGGATACCAACAATAAGGGAAACCACGTTATCCATACCGGCGGACAATATGAGTCCTACCTGCAAATTCCGGTTATTCCGCCGCGCTATGTTGCCGGAGACTACGTATACCGTTAACCGGCGTAATCAGCGAGCGAATACAGTAAAAGAAAGATGTTCCGCAGGGGCAGGTGAGGTTCAGGCCTCATCTTCCCCTGTGTGGACGACGAGGTAGACATGAAAAACCTGAAAAGACAAGCCCGGGTCGTTCTTTTTACGGCTGTCGGCATCAATTTTCTGGCCGGTCTGCTCTATATNNGGTGAGGTTCAGGCCTCATCTTTCCGCGCATGAACGGCGCAGGCATCGAAATGAAGGAGTCTTATTGACTTGCCACGGCGGAACGACCGACAGAAACAGCAGCATCTTCCCGGAGGGAGACATGAAAAACCTTAAAAAGCAAGCTTGGGTTGTTCTTTTCACGGCTGCCGGCATCAACTTTCTGGCTGGGCTACTCTATATCTGGAGCATTATCAAAGCCGGTCTGAAGGAGCAATATAACTGGACGGATACTCAAGCCACCCTGCCCTACACCATTTCACTGATCGCTTTTGTGATCACCATGGTTGGCATCGGCAAATTGCAGGACGTCAAAGGACCGCGCCTGACCGCCACATTGTCCGGTATCCTGATGGGCGCCGGACTCATTTTGTCCAGCCTGCATGCCAATCCAACGTTAATGATCCTTACCTTTGGCGTTCTTACCGGCGCCGGTTGCGGAATCAGCAATGTCTCGACGGTTCCGCCGGCTGTTAAATGGTTCCCGCCACATAAGAAGGGCATGATCACCGGCGTTGTTGTCGCCGGTGTGGCGCTGGCGTCTGTTTTTTACTCCCCCTTTACCAATGCCCTGATCAATGCCTACGGCATTTCAACCACATTGCTGGTAATGGGCATCGGCATTTTGGTGCTGGTGGTTGTTCTTTCCCAGTTTTTGGTCAATCCGCCGGAGGGATACAATCCGGAGAATGCCTCTGTCTCGGTCAACGATGTCGCCCAAACCGGCGATGACAAGACCGACCCCGCCGGGGTGGATTTAGACTGGAGACAGTTGCTCAAACGGGTTGATTTTTATAAGTTGTGGATCATGTTTACCTTTGCGTCGGCTGCCGGTTTGATGATTATCGGCAATGTTACGACGATCACCTTTGAACAGGCCGGATGGAGCGGCGGCTTTATGTTGGTCGCTCTGCTGGCTGTTTTTAACGCCATCGGCCGGTTGCTGGGCGGTGCCATCGCCGACAAAGTTCACCATTACACCATGTTGATCATTATTTTTGCGGTTGCGGCGATTAATATGTTGTTGTTCACCGTTTATAATACGCCGATATTGGTTTCGTTGGGCTTTGCCATAACCGGCTTGTGTTACGGTGCCGGTTTTGCGGTCTTTCCGACCATTATTGTCAGCAGCTACGGTGTCAAAAACTATGGAGCCAACTACGGCCTGATCATGACCGCATGGGGTGCCGGCGGCATCATCGGCCCGATGGTGGCGGCCGCCATTCGCGACTCCTCCGGTGCATATCGGTCGGCCTATTTTGTTTGTTGCGGCCTGTTGGTTATTGCGTTGCTGATTGCCGTGAGCGTCCGCTGGCCGGCAAAAAACAGAACACGATTAAAAACCGGCCGGAACCCATGAATATAAACGTAAGCAGTCGGGAGAACCAATAATGACTAAAATAAATCTGATCGTCGACGGTGAGAAAATTACGGCGCAGGCAGGGCAATCGGTCATGCAGGCCGCGTTGGCCGCCGGCATTTATATTCCTCACATCTGTGCGCATGATGACTTGGTGCCTGCCGGTTCCTGTCGTCTTTGCGTCGTCGAAATCGAGGGCCGGGAAGAGCCGGTTACCTCCTGCTCCACACCGGCAGAAGAGGGTATGGTTGTCACAACCCGGACCGACCGTCTCAGACAGATGCGTCGTCTGGCGGCGGAGCTTTTACTGGCTCCGCATCCGTCCGAGTGCACATCCTGTCCCAAATATTTGAAATGCGAGCTACAGTCTCTGATTCAATATCTGGAGGTTACGGACCAGCGGATTCGCAAGCGGCCCAATCTGATCTCGGCCGATCTGGACAATCCGCTGATTACCCACGATATGTATCGTTGCATCCTGTGCGGTCGCTGTGTTCGTGCCTGCAATGACCTGCGGGGTATCGGCGCGATCCATTACGGTCAGGACAAAGACGGTCGCGTGCGCGTCATGCCGATCAAGGGCAATCTGGCGGATTCCGGCTGTAAATTCTGCGGCGCTTGCATTGAGGTCTGTCCCACGGGATCGATTATCGATCAGCTCGGGGCGATCGATCCGGATCTGAAAAAAGCCGATGCCTTGGTTCCTTGCCGTTATACCTGTCCGGCCGGCATCGATATTCCCCGATACATCCGATTGGTTAAAGAGGGCAGGCCGGCGGAGGCCAACGCGGTTGTGCGCGAAAAAGTGCCGTTTCCGTCGGTTCTCGGCCATATTTGCAACAATCTCTGCGAAGATGCCTGTCGCCGAGGACCGGTTAATGAGGCCATGGCCATCCGAGAACTCAAGCGGTTTGCCGCCGCCAATGACGACGGCCAATGGCGTGCACACGCGTTTCAGCTGGCGGAAACCGGAAAAAAAGTTGCCGTCATCGGTTCCGGCCCCGCCGGTCTGACCGCGGCATTTTATCTGGCCAAGCTGGGACATAAAGCAACAGTTTTCGAGACCCTGCCGCTTGCCGGCGGTATGCTGCGGGTCGGCATCCCCAAATATCGCCTGCCTTGGTCGGAGCTCGATAAGGAAATCGACCAGATTTGTGAGGTCGGCGTGGAAATTAAAACCAATAGCCGTGTCCAATCGGCAACCGAACTGTTGAAACAAGGGTTCGATGCGGTGTTGGTCGCCGTCGGCGCTCATCAGGGGATCAAACTGCCCATTCCGGGTAACGACCTGGACGGCATTTTGATCAATACCGAGTTCCTGCGCAAGGTTAACTTTGGCGAGCCGGTTGAAATCGGCGAGAACATCGTGGTTTTGGGTGGCGGCAATGTAGCCTTTGACTGTGCCGGCGCCGCCCGCCGACTGGGAGCCAAAACCGTGACCGTCATTTGCCTGGAAGCCCGGGAAGAAATGAAAGCCAGCGATGAAGAAGTGCAAGAGGCCCTTGAAGAAGGAACCGTGATTCATCCCTCGATCTCCTTTACCGGTATTACCGGCGAGAATGGCCGTGTAACCGGCGTCAATTGCAGCAAGGTCTGTACCTTCAGTTTTGACGAGCAGGGCCGGGCCCAGATTGTTTGTGAAGTTGGATCGGAACACGTTATTCCGGCAGATACCATCATTTTTGCCGTTGGTCAACGCCCTGAATTGAGCGATGCTTTCGGCCTGCCTCTTGTTCGCGGCAATCGCGTCGAAGCCGATCGCGAAACCACAAAAACGCCGGTCGACGGAATCTTTGCCGCGGGGGATGCGGTCTACGGCACCCTGTCGGTGATCGAGGCCATCGAGTCCGGCCGGCGCGCCGCCAGCAACATTGACCGGTGGCTGGGCGGCCAAGGCCAAATCGATGAGCAGTTGGCTCCGCCAACGACCTATGAAGACTGGTTCGGCCGCGAAGAAGGATTTGCCGCCCAACCCCGTGTGATTGCCGAGACCATCCCCGTGGATGCTCGTGATCGGGAATCTCTGGTTTGCCTGGGCTTTACGGAATCAGAGGCCTGTACCGAGTCCGGGCGTTGTCTGCAGTGTGATGTCCGACTGAACATTTCCAGACAAAAATTCTGGAATGAATACGATAAGCGATGAAAGGGAAGCAAAAGATGACCATGCAGATCATCCCGACAAATTACCCTCAGAACATGCTGTCCGGCGGCCTGGTCGATGGCAGCCCGACCTTTTCCGCACTGGGATATGCCAACCAACTGTCCGGCGCCGATCTGATCAAGATCGTGGCCGAAAACCGCCTGCGCGGCCGCAGCGGTCTCGCGCAACCGGTCAGCGACAAATGGCAGCTTTGTGCGGCCCAGACGGCGGACAACAAACAGGTTGTGGTCAACACCATTGACGGCGATCCGTTCTTGCCGGCCGCAGCAACGCTGTTGGCGAAAAATCCTGCCGGCGTCATCGAAGGTGCGCTGATTGCCGCCCGTGCTGTCGGCGCGGCGGAAGCCTATATTTGTATCGATGAAGCCAAGGAAGAAACCGCTGCGGCCTTGACCGATCTGTTGCGCGAACTTCAAGCGGACGACCGCCTGAACGGCTGCAAATTTGACTTAATCGCTGTTCCGGCGAAGTATGTGATCCGGGAGGACACCGCTTTGATTGCGGCTTTGGAAGGCAAGCCGATCATGTCCGGTCTGACACCGCCGATGCCGGCGGAAAAAGGCTTTCAAGGACGCCCGACCCTGATTCACCATGCCGAAACCTTTGCCCAAGTGGCTGCGATTTTTCGTCAGGCCGCCCGGGGCGAAGAAGTGGTACAGACCCGATTGATCGGGTTGGCCGGTGATTTGCAAAAGACGGGAATCTGCGAAGCAACGACCGATCTTTCCCTGCGCACCGTCTTCACCGAGATAGCCGGAGGTATGCCTGAGGGCAAAAAACTCAAATTCTTGCAGGTCGGTGGCCCCAGCGGCTTCCTCTTCGCGGAAGACGGATTGGATATCGTGCTCAGCGACGAGGCCTTTGAAGCCGGCGGCCGATGGTTGGTCAACCCCAGCATTGTTGCCTGCGACGAGGCCACCTGTGTTGTGGATTACGTTAAACAGTGTGCCGATTTTTCCGAGAAGGCCGCCTGCGGGAAATGTGTGATGGGGCGCGAAGGAACATGGCAGCTGCGGGAATTTATCAGTGATATGACAGCCGGAAAAAGCAAAAATGACGATCTGGCGATGATCGAAGAGATCAGCCAAGGCATTCATACCGGAGCCCTGTGTCCGGTCTGTCGGAGCGCCGGAGCGCCGGTGCGGTCGGCGTTGGAAATCTTTGCTTCTGAATTTGATATGCACATGAGACGCCGTCGCTGTCCGACGCTGGTTTGCAACAAATATGTTACCTTTCATATTTTACCGGAAAAGTGCACCGGTTGCGGCGAATGTCTGCCGCAATGTCCGGTTCATGCCATTGCCGGCGATGACGGACTGATCCATGTCATTGATCAGGATATTTGCAATTATTGCGGCATCTGTGAAACCGTCTGCCGGTCGAATGCTCAGGCCGTCGTCCGGGCGGGGCTGGTTAAGCCGCAGACACCGGCCGAACCGATTCCGGTCGGGACCTTCAAACGCAGACCCGGCGGCCTAGGCGGTTTGAGAAGACGATAATAGAAGAAGTCGTGCTGCCGGACTCAGGAAAAACCTGTTGACTATGGGCCCTTCCCGTTGAAGATAGAACCCTGGCCAAATATATTTCTTATAAGGAGGAAATAACCATGATCAAACGTGAACTCAAAGAATGCCAACCGTATGATCCGCCTAAACATTTTAAGATGGCCGCCATTCGCTTGCAGGGCAAAGACGAATCAGGATGTCAGAAGTTTTGGATGGGGATGTCGCATTTTCTGCCCGGCGGCGGTGCCGAGTATGATTATGAGGACAGCCCGACCGAAAAGATCTATTTTTGCAAATCCGGTGAGATCACCATCTACACCAAGGACGATCAGGAAAAAATTGTTCTGCGGGAAAACGACTCCATCTATATCCCGCCTTTTGAAGGCCGTCGGATGATCAATGAGACCAACGAACCGGCAACCTGCATTGTGGTTGTCAACTACCCGAATGCGTAAAAAGGAGGTTTAAAATGACTAAAGTAGATAAAAACTTTGTAAAAAATATGTTCAATCTGGCCGGGAAAGTGGCCATCGTGACCGGCGCGACCGGTGCCTTGGGCAGCGCGATTTCCAAAGGCTACGGCTATCAGGGCGTCAAGGTCATGATGACCGCGCGCAACGAAGCCAAGCTGAAAGAAATGGCTGAGGCTTTTGCCCAAGAAGGTATCGAATGTGCTTATGTCGCCGGTGACCCTGCCGTCGAGGCCGACGTGCAGCGTGTGGTTTCCGCCACCGTGGAGAAGTTCGGCGAAATCAATATTCTGGTTACCGCAGCCGGTGTCAGCATTCCCAAATCAATCCTGCAGCAGGAGACCGCCGAATGGCAAACCATGATGGACGCCAATGTCCGCGGCACCTATCTGTATGCCAAATACGTTGCCAAGGTTATGGTGGAAAAAGGCAAAGGAGGCAAAATGGTCTTGGTCTCGTCGGCCCGCTCCAAGCGCGGCATGAAAGGCTATACCGGCTACAGCCCGTCCAAGGCCGCCGTTGACCTGCTGGCCCAGTCTCTGGCCTGCGACCTCGGCGAGTACGGCATAACCGTCAACACGTTTAATCCGACTGTCTTCCGCTCGGATTTGACGGAATGGATGTTCCACGACGACAACGTCTATCAGAATTTCCTGAAGCGCCTGCCGATCGGCCGTCTGGGAGAGCCGGAAGATTTTGTCGGCATTGCCTCATTCCTGGCATCCGACGCAGCTAACTTTATTACCGCAGCCAACATTGCGGCTGATGGTGGATACTGGGGGAACTGAGTATGAAGCCGATCAAAAATATAACCATTATCGGTAATGGCTTGATGGGCTGCGGATGCGCACTGGTCTTTGCTCAAAACACTGACTTCAATGTTACGGTTAAGCATCGTTCCGGCACACGGGAGACCATTCATGAACGGATCAGGGGCTTTATGGTGCCGTTGATCGATAAAGGAATTTACAGCCGGACAGAGTCGGAGGCCATTATCCAGCGCGTCCATACCGAAATGGACCTTGCCGAATCGGTCAAGGACGCCGATTTGGTTATGGAATGCATCGCCGAAAACATGCAGCTGAAGCAGGATCAGTTTGCTGCTCTTGAGCCATTGACGCGCCCGGATACAATCTACGCAACCAACACCTCGGTCATGAGCATCACGGCCATCGCCTCCAAGACCATCAAAAAGGATCGGGTGGTCGGCACCCACTTTTGGAATCCCCCGTATCTGATTCCGCTGGTGGAGGTGGTCAAGGCTTATGAAACCTCCGAGGACACCATGGAGCGCACCTTGGACTGTTTGATTCGCGCCGGCAAAAAAGCCATTCGCTGCAACAAGGACGTTCCCGGATTTGTCGCCAACCGTATGCAGCACGCCTTGTGGCGTGAAGCCATCTCGATCGTCGCGCATGGCATTGCCGATGCAGCCACCGTTGATGAAGCCGTTCGCAGTAGTTTTGGACTTCGTTTGCCGGCGCTCGGGCCGATGGAAAACGCCGATATGGTCGGTACGGATCTGACCCTTTCCATCCACGAGTATATGCTGCAGCATCTGGAAAACGATCCGACTCCCTCGCCGCTCCTGCATGAGAAGGTCGCGGCCGGCGAACTGGGTTTCAAAACACAAAAAGGATTCCAGGAATGGGACGAGGAAAAAATTGCGGAATCCCGCCGCAAGCTGAGCGAGCACCTGATCAAGATGCTCTACGACAAGTAAGTCAATACAATTTAAGGAGGACCATCAATTATGGGCAAAAAAGTTTTTGTTGACCTGACACATCCGTTCAGTGCGGAGATCCCCCGCTGGCCGTACTTCGACAAGCCGGAGATCACCAACGCACATACCATGGCAAAGGGCGGTGTTCTGACCCAGAAAATCACCTGCACGATGCACACCGGAACCCACGCCGATGCACCGCGCCACGTTATGGAAATCGAATTTGACAGCCGTCGCGCCCGCTACACCCATGAAATGCCGGTTGACGCATATACCGGTGACGCGGTCTGCCTGCCGATCGAAATCGAGCCCTGGGGCCTGATCGGTCCGGAGCATCTGGACGCCGCCTGTAAAAAAGTCGGTATCGATCCGAGCGAGCTGGAAGGCATGGTTGTTTGCCTGAACACCGGCATGCACCGCAAATTTGACGATTCCAAAGAATACTACCATTATTCCTGTGGCACGGGCGTTGAAGCCGGCCGCTGGTTTGTCAAGCAC
>LSQX01237982.1_pt2 | contig 17796 bp, 14 predicted proteins | sample 654561 | NCBI WGS metagenome assembly LSQX01 (sample SAMN04489861, study PRJNA283612) | anaerobic digester metagenome | isolation source: 4 biogas reactors fed with cattle manure at either 37C or 55C with and... | place: Denmark: Kongens Lyngby | collected 2014
CGCGCTCTCCGCGCCTCCGCGAGGCTACTTCCCCTCCAACAGCTTCTTCACCCGCTCCTGCCCCTCCGCGAGGCGGCTGTCGATGGCCTGGTTGGCGGTGGCGGGCGCGGCGGCGCCGCCGACCTCGGCGGCGACCTCCTGTTCGAGCTGGGCGGAGAGGTCGGCCATGCTGGGAATGTAGTCCTCGAGCGCGCCGGTGGCCCCCTCCATCTCCTTGCCGTAGAGCTTGTCCCAGAAGCGGTCGGCGTCGACCTGCTCGCCGAGGATGTCCTGGGCCGAGTCGAAGATGTCGGCCACCCGCTCGGGGTCGATCTTGACGACCTGGTTGATCGCGCCGAGGGCGGCGGCGAACTGGTTGTCGGTCTGGGCCGCCTGCATCTTGGTCAGGTATTGCTCGAAGACCCAGCGCTTCTGCTCCATCTTGGTGGCCAGCACCTGCGAGGCGCGGTAGCCGGTGAGCGCGCGCTGGGCCGCGGCCTGCTGGCCGGCCTTGAGCGCCTCGCGCGCCGCCTCCCACTGCTTCTTGGACTCCTTCTCCATCGACTTGACGCGGTCCTTCACGTCGTCGATGGCATTCTCGGCCTGCCGGAAGGCGTGCCGCCGGTCGCGGCGCTCCTCGCGGGCGCGTTCGGATTTGGATTTGAACAGGTTCAGGCTCATGGGTGTGAATCCTTGTGATTGGGGGTTAGTGGAGAAGGGGGTTGGGTATTAGGTATTGGGTGTTGGGACGACGTACCGTACATCGCGGAGACGCGGAGAGCGCGGAGGGTGCAGACAGGAGGGCGAGCGTCCCCGCGAGCCGTTATTTTCCAATAGTTCATTCTCGCGCCTCACCCAATACCCAATACCGAATACCGTCGCGTCCAGGGGGGCAAGCCCCCCTGGACCCCTTAAAGGCGGCCGTCGGCCGCGCCCCTTTCGCTCGCTTCGCGGCGAGGGGCGACGTCCGCCGATCCGCCCAAGCACCGTCAAGGATCATTGAGGGCTCCTCGCGAGGCGCAAGCCCAGGTTGAGGCTGCGGAAGCCGGGGTCGCGCCCGCCGCGGTCCGCGGAGCGGCAGAACCTGGCGTAGTCGAACCAGCTACCGCCCCGGCGGACGCGGTACGAGCCCGAACCGGGGCCAAGGGGATCGGTCGCGATCCCCGATGGATACTCGCCGTACCAGTCCGCGCACCACTCCCAGACGTTGCCGTGCATGTCGTACAGCCCCCAGGCGTTCGGCTGCCTCTCGCCAACCGGGTGGGTTGTCCCGCCGCTCGTCTCACCGTACCAGGCCGCCTCGTCAAGGTTGAGACACCGCCCCGTCGTACTCGTCAGTTCCTTGCCGCTGTTCAGCGCGCTCGCAGTCCCCGCCCGGCAGGCGTATTCCCACTCCGCCTCCGTCGGCAACCGGAACCCGCCGCCCGCGACCCGCGCGTTGACCTTGCGCACAAACTCCTGGCAGTCATCCCACGAGACCTGCTCCACCGGCGCCATCCGCCCGGCATTCTTGAAGTTGGAGGGGTTGATCCCCATCACCGCCTCCCACTGCCCCTGCGTCACTTCGCATTTCCCCATCCAGAACCCCTTGGTCAGCGTCACCCGGTGCTGCGTCTCGTCACTGACCCGGCCGGCCTCGCTGGACGGGCTGCCCATCGTGAAACTGCCTGCCGGACACCACACGAGTTCCAGCCTCACCCCGCCGCCCAGGTCGACCGTCTGCGTGTCGCCGGCATCGGGCTCCTTGTGCAGCGTCACGCGTCGCGTTTGCGGGCCGCGCCAGTCGGCCTTGAACGAGAAGTTTACGGGGCGGTATTTGGTGTCTGGTATTGGGTATTGGGTACTGGGAGGCGAATAGGTTACGGTGAAGTGGTATGCTACACCTGCCCTGAGCGAGATCGTCGCCGGGGTTTGCCAGGCTTGGCGGCCGTCGGAGACCTCTGCTGCGACTTCACGTCCTCCCGCCTCGGCTGCGATGATCAGCGTCGGCACGAGGTTCCGCTCGGCCTCGCGCTTGAGCGCAGTGGCCTCGGCGACAGCGGGCGATGGCGCGGCACCCGGCTCGCGGGGACGCTCGCCCTCCAAGGCCAGCACCTCGGTCGCCTTGTCAAAGCAAACCTGAAACCGACCGGCAGCCTTGGCTTCTTTCGCCGCCGTCAGCGCTGCGGCGACCTTGGCCTGGCGCACCTGTTCCTCCCGCACTCGTCGCTCCTCTGCCTGACGATTGACCTCGGCTTCAGCCTCGCGCTTGAGCGACTGTGCCTCGGTAAAGGCAGTTGATGGCGTGGAGCCCGGCTCGCGGGGACGTGCGGACTCCAAGGTCAACACATGAGACGCCTGGTTCAGACAATCCTGCCATCGACCGGCATCCTTGGCTCTTTTCGCCGCCGTGAGCGAGGTGGTTTGCCACTTATTGATCTTCTGTGCGTCTCTTTTAGCGGAATAGCGGGGCTCAAATACTTCGGTCCAAAGAAAACAAGAGATAATGCTAATCACAAAAACCAAAAGTGCGGTTATCCGGATTTTTTTGAGCCGGAGCTGACTTTTACATATCGAAATAATCTTTTGAGCACCATCACAATCGAGTTGATGCTTAAGAGCCTCTTGCGCCAATACAAGAGCCTGTGTGACCTTGCCATAAGACATGGCAATCTGCGCCTGTTTCAATAACTCCGCCACCCGATCCATCGCGGCAACGATACGGGCACCATCGGCGGGGGCGCCACCGCCTTTGTCCAGTTCCTCGGCCTGAATCCAAAGTTTGTGTGCCTGATCCGGTCGTCTGGCTTCAAGCTCCTCCATTGCCTTGCATCGCAGGCTAACTGCCTTTTCCCTGTCAACCTGACGCAGGTGCTCGCATTCCCGAAGACGTTGTTCTATTGCAGTCGATACTGGCTCAACATTCTCTTCAAGCCCCTTGATGGCACGCAATTGCATCAGTGCAGCCTGGACCGCCGGACGGTTAGCGGCATTTGCAGCCTTAGCGGCATGTTGAATGATAGAAAGCACCTGCTTGATCTTGTCCGCGAGGGCTGTTAGCGCGCTGTCGTGGGGATCGAGTTCCAGTAAGCGCTTCAGGGTCTCGTCGGCGGCCGTGAAATTGCCTGTCTCAAGCTGAGCACCCAACTCACTGCGCAGTTGCTCGATTGTCTTCAGCGTTGTTTCTGCCTGGCTCCGCCGGGTCGTCGCCTGCGCCTGCAACGCATGTCCCTTCTTCCCGGGGAGACGGACGGGCGTCTCATCGAGCAGCTCCGCCTCTTTGATGACGCGGCTCCAGCGCTTCTCGCCCGCCGCCTTCTCCATCCGGGCCAACGCCTCCTGCCATTTCAGGAAGCCCTCCACCTCGGTGCCGCAACCGCCGCAGAACTGCTTGTGCACCGAGTTCTCGCGTTCGCACTCGGGGCAGAGCCGGGTCATGCCCGCCCCGCAGCTTTCGCAGAACTTCACGTCGGGAGCGTTGGCGGCACCACAGGCGGGGCAGACATTATCGGTATTCGGTATTGGGTATTCGGTATTGGGTGAAAGCGAACGAGAACCCTGCGGCACGCGTCCCGAACGCCCAATACCCAATACCGAACACCCAATACCCCCCTCTTCCAGCGCCGCGAGCAGCTCCTCGCAACTGAAGAAGCGCTCCTCGGGGTTGCTCTTGCAGCACTTGAGGATGATCTTCGCCAGGGCCGGCGGCAGCTTCTCGGGATCGACGTTGTCGGGTGTCTCGCCGCTGACCAGCTCGTAGAGCGTCTTGCCCAGCGCGTAGATGTCGGCCGTGTGGTTCACCCCCTTGGCGTTGCGACGTTGCTCGGGCGGCATGTACCAGGGGGTGCCCATGCCGTAGCCGGACTGCGACACCTCGCTGTCGCTCCCCATGCGGGCGAGGCCGAAGTCGACGATTTTGGGAACTGGGTATTGGGTATTCGGTTTTGGGTATTTGGGAGAGACGGCGTCGATTTCCGGGGGGGCCAGGAGAATATTGGCGGGCTTGATGTCGCGGTGGACCAGATTCTTGCGGTGGGCATAGGCCAGGCCGCGGGCGATCCCCTTGACCAGTTCCACCGCCTCTTCGACCGGCAGCTTGCCGCCGTGCGCCTTGAGCCGGTCGCGCAGGCTGCCCCCGCCGATGTACTCCATGACCACGTAGCGCGCCTCGCCATCGCGGTCGTGGTCGAACACCTGCACAATGTTGCGGTGCGAAAGCTGCGCGATGGAAGCCGCCTCGCGCGCGAAGCGCTCCAGCGTCTGGCGGCCCAGCGGACCCTCAACCGCCGTCGGCAGCAGCCGTTTGACCGCTACCACCCGGTCGAGCTTGCGGTCGCGCGCCTTCCAGACCGTCGCGAAGCCGCCTCGGCCGATCTCCTCCAAAAGCTCGTAGCGTTCTGCCAGCACCTGCCCTGCTGACGTCTGCGCGGCCGGCGCCGTCGCCATCGTCAGCATGCCACCGATGGAGATCTCCGCGGCCCCCGCGACGTCGCGAGGAGCGCCAGCCGCCATCGTCGGCAAACCGCCAAGCGAGACATCCGCCTCCTGTCCGGAGGCGCCCGACATCCCGGTGGCCGCGCCGCATTCCAGGCAGAACTTCGCCTGGTCAGGCAGAGTTGCGTTGCATTTCGGACAGTTCATTCAGCAGCACTCAATCAGACGGATCGGTATTGGGTATTCGGTATTCGGTGAGAGGTATGGCGGCTCGCGGGGACGCTCGCCCTCCAGGATGCCTCCTCCGCGCGCTCCGCGCCTCCGCGCGGAACGGCTCGCGGGGACGCTCGCCCTCCAGGAAGCCTTTTCCGCGAGGCATCCTCTCCCCCTCCGCGCTCTCCGCTTCTCCGCGAGGCAATCATTTCTCCGCTTCCGGCTCCGCGCGGCGCCGATCCTTCGTTTCCACCGGTTTCGCCGCGGGCGGCGCTTCGGGAATCGCCGTGTCCGTCGCCGGGGGTTCGGCTTCGGGCATCTCCTCGAACCCCGCGAGGGCGTCGGCGAACGACTCCTGGTCGCTCTCGCGCTCGCGCCGCTTGCCGGCCTGGTCGAGGTCGCGGACCGAGTCGCGCACGCCCTCGGCATCGCCGACGGCCTCCTCGATCTCGTCCGCCAGCTTGTCGATCGCCCCTTCGTCCAGCTTGCGCATGCCGTGGGCCATGAGCTCGAGCAGACGGCCGCGGACGACGTTGAGCGCGTGCTCGTTGTCGTAGAACGCGGTCAGCTCGCGCTCGGCTCCCTTGTATTCGGCCATCAGGTTGCGCAGTTCGAGCTCGAGGATCTTCTTCCGCGCGGGCGGCGCGGCCTCGTAGATTTTCTTGCGGGCGGCGATCGTCTTGTAGAGGGTCTCCGCGCGCTCGGCCAGCGGCCGGCTCCGGGCCTGGTTGGCGGCCAGCGAGTCGTCGATCGCCTGGAGCATGTCGTCGGGCGTTTTGACATTGCGCAGCCGCTTGACCAGATCCTGCGCGGCGTGCCCGGCCTTGGCGGCCATCTCGATGGTCATGTGCATGACTTTGCGCGCCTGCTCGGCGGTCAGGTTGCGCCGCGCCCAGTCGCGGATGCGCTGCTCGGCTGTACGTTCCTGTTCCGGTGTGTTCATGGAGTCCTCGGGTGTTTCGGTGCCTCGCGGAGACGCGGAGAGCGCGGAGGGGGTCAGTCCGGCCCGGAAGTCGGAAGGACCCCGCGGCTGCTCGCCGCTCCATCCGTGGGCCGGGCAGCGCCGGTTGCCTGCATGCCAGTGCAGGGCGCAGAAGACCGCCTCGCAGCCGGACGCCTCGCAGCGCCCGGCGACGGCATACTTGTTCGGCAGGTCGCGGCGGCAGATGGTGCAGGTGGACATGGTATTGTTGTTCGGTATTCGCTGCTCGGTGGCTGGGTCTCCCGCCCAAGCGAACCGGCGGCAGACGGCTTGCCGAGGGGCGATTACCGGACTCGCGTGCCGGCACGAATCATTTTCGCAAGGATGATCAGCCCCAGCATAATCACCAGGGGGATGATCCAGGCGAGCGGGTGGGCCTGAAGGTAGGGATAAATCTTCTCGGTCCAGATCTCCCACCAGGTCATGCGCTTCGTGTAGCGCTCGGAGACCGTCACCGTGTCGCTCCAGGGGATGGTGTTGGATGCCACCTGCTCGATGCAGGCCTGCACCTCGGCCGTGACCTGCCAGGTCGTCGTGGCGAACGTGCGGGATTCGAGACGCTGCGACATGTCGCGGACCGCGCCGTGCAGCAGGGCATCGGCCTGCGCCGGCTGGTCGCGCAGCAGCAGGCGGGCTTCGCCCAGCGTATTCAGATCAAGGCTCTTGGGGGTGAGGCGGCCGCGGGAGATGGCGTCGCGCAGCATGAAGGTTGCATATTGGTCGAGGTCGCCCGCCAGGGGAACGAAGGCGACCGTCTTGATGGGCGACAGTTTGCCGGCCGCCTGTTCGATCGACTGCTGAACCTTGGCCGCGAGCTGCGCCTTCATCGGCTCGCGCACCTCGACCGGAATGTCGGTCAGTCCGGCAATCGATTCCGGGCCCGGCAGATAGTACCGCTTGGCGAAATTGCCGCCCCAGAGATGTTGCTTGGTCTCGATCGAACTGGCATGCAGCTCGATCTCGACAAAGACCCGGCGACCCGATTTCTCGGCGGCCCGCACCACGCCATAGATTAGAACCCGTGTGGCCTTGAGCTTCCCGAACGCCACCAGTGTCGACGTATCCAGCATGTCCGCCTTGCGCGTGTCCCAGGCCACCTCCTCCATCACGGCACTCCAGAAGGGATCCGTCTTGCCCTCGACATACTGGCGCCCGGCGTCGCCGACGGCCATCTTGATCTGCCCCTCCACATAAGCCACCCGGTCGTTGGCCAGCGGCAGGCAGGAGATGGGCGCGCCCGCGGGAATACCGGAATCCCGGATCGAGGCGGCCACGTCGCGCATGGCTCCCTGGATGGCCTGGCGGACATCCTCGTCGAATCCCTGCCCAAAAGCGGGAACGGAGCAACTCGCCAGCAGCAGGGCCGCCAGCAGGAACTTGCGAATCTTGTTCGTATTCATGATGAACTTCCCTTCGATGGATCGATCCCGGTCACCGCTTCAGCCGCAGGTTCTCGTTCGCGACGAGGACCGCGTTCAGCAAGCCCTGCGGGTACTGATCCTTGAGATAGAGGATCCGGAAACGCATCAGCCGCTCGTGCGGCTCCTCGCCGATCAGCTCGCAGCGCAGCACACCCGTCATGCCGGAGACGGCCTTGACGAACCGGGTGGCGTATTCGGCGTTCAGTCTCGAGCCCGGTGTGAAGGTCGTCATCCAGGTCCGGCGCACATCGATCACGCAGGCCGCCATCGGGATGCGTTCGGGCGCGCAGGCGTTCTTGATCCACGCATCCAGCTTCGGGGCCAGGGCCTCGGCCAGGCTGGCGACGGCCTTGTCGGCGCCGAGTTCGCGCTTGCCCTTCGCCTCGATACGGTCGTGGGCCAGCAGCTTGCCGTCGTAGAGGCGCTTGAGCGTACCGTCCACCCCGCCCTCGAGCAGGATGAACTCCCCGCTCTGGTCGAAGAGGCTCTGCCGGACGGTCAGATCGAGCAGCAGGTCGGCGGCCGCGGGCTTGAGGGTCTGGCCGTCGGCGATCAGGCGCCCCGCCACCTGGCGCTCGATGCGCTCCGCCAGCGCCTTGGCTTCCGGCGTCTCCGGCGAGGTCCGGATGCCGAAATTGAGCTGTTGAACCAGTTCCGCGGGCGTATTGAAGCCCTCGGTCGCCGTTGTGGCGCCATCTCCTCCGGCAGGCGGCCTGATCACCGTGTGACAACCTGCCAGGCAAACGCCCAGCGCCACCCAGCCGGCGGTGCGCACCGCCCGGGATTTCCAGCTATGATTGCTCATGCGCGTGTTGTTCCTTTCCTTGATGGGACGACAGACCCAGCTGTTGGAAGCCGGTGACGGCGAGATCGCCCCCCGGCAGAGAGATGGCCCGCCCCGGAACCAGCCACTGGGCGCCCTGGCCCGGACGGCGGAGCTTGAAGCCGCCATCGACCCGGTAGAGCCTCGCCCCGGCCAGTTCGGGCAGCAGCTTGTCGAGCGGCGCGCAGCGCCAGACGACCAGGTAGCTCTCGTCCAGGCCGTCGCGCCGCCGGATATGCAGCGAGGCGGGAGCGGTGGCGGGGCAGTTGCCGTCATGCGGACAATCCGGGTGCGGCGCGTGGCCGCAGTGGAACGTGGTCAGATCCCACTGGTTGCCGCGCCCCTGCGCTTCGGGGGCCGCGGCCAGCGTCAGGCAATGGGCGCCCGAGGGGGCGAGGGCCGCCGTCTCCCCGCCGCGGAGCCGCCGTCCATCAAGCGCAGTGCCTAAAGCGGACTGGTCGCGGACCAGGCATCGATGCCCCTGGTGCTCGATACAGCCGTGCGACTTGCTGATCAGTCGGGAAGCCTCCTCGTCCAGCTTGTTTCCAGGTCCGAAGACCCGCAGGACAAGGTCGTTCTCCTCGCGGCGGCGCCCGAAGCGCACGGCCGTCTGCCCAAGCACATGCAGCCGCCAGTTGCCGCGGGCCAGCGTGAGGGCCGTCAACCGCGCCTCGCGCGGCGGCGGCGGATCGGGCAGCGCAAGCGGAGGGAACGGCATCTTCGAGGGCAGGAGGTTCAGCGGCTTGAACAGCTGCAGCGCGGCCAGTTGGTCGACCAGCGCGAATGCCTTGCCGTCGTGATCCATCCGCCGGGCCAGCTGGTCGAGCTGATCGACGCAGACGCGCGTGTTGGCGTCGTTGGCATGGCCGTTGTTCTCGACGTTGGTGGTGATGTTGACCACCAGGCTGCTCGCCAGTTCGCGCGCGGAGATCTGCGCGGGATAGATGCAGTGCCTGACACTGGCCTGCATCCATTGCCAGTCCGCGCCGCCCGCGACCTGCCAGCCGATGTAGATCCGGACCGCAGGCGCCCCCGGGGTGCTGCCGGTCGGCGCGAAGGTGATGTCCCACGGCGCCGCGTAGTCGCGGCTCAATTCGACCGTGATCTCCTGATCCGGCGGCAGCGGATTGCCGTCGAGTGTCCCGCGCAGGCAGATCGCCACCCGCTCGATGTTCTCGTGAAGCGCGCGGATCTGGAACTGGAAGGGATACATGTGCCCCACGACGAAGGCGCGGGCGAAGTTGTATTCGACCAGCAGCGGGCATCTGGGATGGGGGTGCCAGGCGGGAGAAGAGGGTATTGGGTATTGGGTATTGGGTATTGGGGCAATGGAGGGCGGGGATGGGGCGCGAAGGTTTCCGGGGAGACGCGATGCGGGTAGGTCGCCGGCCTCGACCCCCGGCGGAACCAGGCTGGAGGGCAAGCCTCCACGCGAGCCGGTTTCCGCGGAGTGTGCGGAGGGATCGGACTGGAGGTCGAGCGTCCTCGCGAGCCAGTCCTCCCGGAAACCCGCCATCGCCTCCGCATCCGGCGCGGCAGACAGCTGAGGGGGCGGCTCGCCGGAAGCCCGCCCTCCTGCGGGATCGTTCCTCGCTGCGCCGGCCGGCGCCATGTCAGCTGCGTCCGGCAACAGCTTGCCGCACCGCTGGCAGAAACGCCCGGGATCCGTCAGGCGCCCGCAATGGGGGCACTTCACAGGCTGGAACGTCTCATCCATGGGCGGCACGTCCGGCTCCGGTGCTCACTTGATGATCTGCTGCGGAGCCGGCTGATCCGCGCGCTTGGCGGCCACCGCCATCATCTCCGTCACGCGCAGCAGCATCCGCTCGTCCCGCTCCCGGCTCTGGCCGAACATCTGCTTGTATTCCTCCAGCAGTTTGCGGGTTTCGTCCTTCTGCGCCGCGCTCATCTGCGCCAGCGCCTGGGCCGCCGCCGGCGACTGGTCCGCCATCGAAGCCATGATCTGCTCGGGGGTCATCTCCTTTTGTTGCGTCAGGGTCGCGAGCTGCACGATCTGCGCGCGCTGCTCGGAATCCTCGACCAGCGCAACCATCTCGGTCGCGGACTTTCCCTTGATGTCGTCCGCCAGATCCCGGCGCGCCTTGGCTTTCGCCGCCTCCTTCATTTCCCTCAGCTTGATCGCCCCGCCGGCCTCGTCGAACTCGCGCGTGATTCGGATGCGTTCGATCTCGTCCTGCAGCTTCGCGTCCTTGAGCAGCTTCTCGCTTGTGTAGGCGTCCCATTGCAGCTTGACACCGATCTGGTGGGCCGCCTGCTCCTGCTCGCGGGCCATGGCGAAGGCGGTCTCCTCACGGTCGATCTCGTGCCGCTGCACCTGGGCCAGCCGCGCCAGCTCGTGGTCGCGTGTCCGGTCCGAGACCTGTTTCTCCTGCGCGATCTGGGAAACGTACTCGGCCAGATCGTGCTCGTCCTTGAACTGGTGCATCCTGTCCCCGGAGAGCAGTTCGCGCATCCGCTGGGCAAACTCCAGTTCGCGGCGCTTGATTTCGTTCTCTCCGGCGCGGCTGCGGAGTTCCTCGTAGGCATCGCCGCCGAAGTCCGCCGCGCCGACTCTGACCAGTTCGAGCCCGAACCGTTTCAGGGCGGGCCCAAGCGTTTCGCGCAGCCGATCCTCGGCATGGGTGCGACGCAGCGGATCCTTGACCAGGTCCTCGATGGTCGAGGTGTTGCAGAGATCGGCTGCGGCATAGCGCATCTCGGCAGCGAGGATGCCGGACACCGCCTCGTAGCCCAGTGTCCGGTTCTCCTTCATCAGGTTGGCCAGGAAGTCCGCGGCCTGCTTGGGCTGGAAATGCAGGGTCGCCTCGGCGTACAAGCCGACCAGAATCTCCTCGGCCGACCGGAGATCCTCGATATGGATCGGCAGCAGCACATCGCCGTTGTCGACGAACACCACCGAACGGGGCGGCGGATTGCCGAACCAGTTGATCTTCCGCAGGGTGCCGTCGGGCGTGTGGCGGCCCGGCCCGAGCACATGCTTCTCGGAGCCGCCGTCGAGCAGGATGGCCGCCGTCCCCTCCTGGATCAGGAGCCCGTCCGATAGCAGCCGCTTGACATCGCCGACCTCGAAGCGCTGCGCGAAGAGTCCGGGCGTCTTGCGCCAGACGCCTCCGGCGAGGTCGAACCGTTCGGCGGGATGGAGGGGGTGGTTGCAGTTCCAGCAGTAGTTCGACTCGTTGCCGACCCACTTGCCGCAGGAGGGGCACTTCCACCAGCCGCCCGGCGAGACCCACCCGCATGCACTGCAGAAACGAGCCTTCTTGCTGACCCGCGCGTCGCACCGCGGCCACTTCTTGTCCAGCCTGGCCTGTTCAAGCGCCGGCCCGGTCAGTGCCTGCCGTGTCGCGGGATCGATCAGCGCCGTGCACTTGTCCGAGAAGAGTCCCATGGCATTGCTCCTTGATTAGGTCTTCACTGTAACGCGGCCGACGGACCGTGTCATGCCTTTTCTTTCTTCCCCGCGTGCTCGGCGCACTTCCGCACCGAACGCCGCAGCCAGCAGTCGTTGCAGATGGGGGCCCCGCACGCGGCGCAGGCATGCTGCGTAGAGAGGCGGCTGCGGTAGTGCTTGCCGCACGCCGCGCAGTCCACCCCGGCCGCCGCGGTCTTGCTCTGCTCGAGATAGCGTTCGAGATCGTGTTTCGACACGCGGTAGAGCTTGCCGAGCCGGGCGGCGGGAATCTCGCCGCTCCGGACCAGCCGGTAGATGAGCTGGTAGGTGACGCCGAGCATCTCGGCGACTTCCTCGAGACTGTAGTGGTTTTTTCCCGGTGACATGGCGGTCTTTTCCCTTCACGCGGGATAGCATGGCATATTGTTATGCCTGCTGTCAATTGCTGTTTTTTAATGCGATCTGTTTTTTCTGTTGCTGTTTATTATCGTATATTGTAACCTACCCTCGCTACCCCGCTCCGGGGTCCGATCTGGAGAGAGACGATGAAACTTCGATGGATGCCGCTGCTGCTGCCGGTTCGCCTGCTGTTGTCCGTGATTCTGCTCTTCATGCTCTGGCAGGCCTGGGTCTTCCTGCGGCCCCGTCCGCGCGTCTACACGGCGCCCGAGGTGCAGGCCGTGGCGGAAGCGTGCCGCCTGGCGGCCGGCCGTCTTCTCCTGACCAATGCCGCCCCGGCACGCTTCGCCGTCGCCCATTTCCGCGGCGATTCCGGAGATCTCGTGACGGAGACCCTGCGCGGGGCCCTCGCGGCGCGCCCCGGCTGGACGGTGGCGGCGGGCTCGCCCATCAACCAGTTCCTCAAGGATGTCTCGCGCGCCGTCGGCGAGGCGACCAGCCTCGACGAGATTCTCCACGCCGGGCGGCGGGTCGACCTGGATGTGCTCGTCGCGGGGCGTGTGCTGTCGGTCACGCAGACCAACCAGACGGGACACGCCATGATCCGCGTCCACGCCTACGACACCCGCACCGGAACCTGGCTGCTGCGCGACACCATCGCGGCGGAATGGTCGCCGAGCCTCCTGGAATCGCTTGCCCTGCGCATCGGCGGCTGGCGCTGGCGCACCCGCTTTCTAATCTGGCTGCTGGTCGTGCTGGCGCTGCCCTGGCTGACCCTGTTCGGCACCCGCTGGGCGCTGGCGCGCCGCTCGAACCTCGCCAGCGCCCTGCTCCTGGGCGGCTACACGCTGGCGGGCCTGGTCCTGGGGGTGTGCCTGCGCCTCTTCACAACGGCCGGCGGAGTCTCCTGGCCCCGCTTCTTCCTCTTCTTTATCCTCTGCGGCGCCTACAATTTCTGGACCTGCGAGCGCATCGCGGGGAGGGAGTGATGGGGATTTGGTATTCGGTATTGGGTATTCGGTGTTCGGCGGGAGACTTTGCGGACTTGGGTGCGGAAATCTTATTCTGCCGGGGTCGCGACACTGCGCATAGAGTTCTCCCCCCACACTAATCCCAAATACCCAATACCGAATACCGAATACCAAACAACACGAAAGGACACGTCATGAAGACCGTTAAGATACTGGCCAAATCACTGGTCATTGCTGTAATCGCCCTTCTGCTCGCCACCCCCTGGCTCGCCTCGCGCCACTTTGTGCGAAGCGAGCGCGGCTGGGTGGTCGTGCCCAAGCGCTACCTGGCGCTGCGGGGAACGTGCGTCGACATCCGCGGCTGGGACTGGCGCGCTTTCGACGGGCGGCCGGCGATCCGCGAGGCCCTGGTGCGCGGCGGCTACGCCGAGCTGGTGGCCAAGCGCCCCTCCGCGGCCGGCCGCGAGCGTCTCGCGGAGAACTGGGAGGCGTTCCAGAAGAACGCCGCCCGGGCCATGCGCGACTTCCAGCGCGACACCGCCGACCGCTTCGCCGACTGGCTCGCGGAGATGGACAAAAGGTGGTTTGGGGAGTAGCATTAATTCTCCGGTGTTGGGGATTGCGCGTGTTGGGTGCTGAAACGTGCCGTCGCCTTGGGATCGGTCTATGGATAAGAGCATCAACCTGATGGACACCCTGCGTGGGAATCCGGCAAAGTCAGGTGTCTATTCGCTAATCCCCGGCATGGTGCTTGGCCAATACCGGATTCTGCGCCCGCTGGGCCGGGGCGGCATGGGCGAGGTCTACGAGGCCGAAAACGTCGTCAACCGCAAGTGCGTGGCGCTGAAAGTGCTTCCGCGGGCGGCGGTGGGAGGGACCTTCGTCGAACGTTTCCGCATCGAGTCGCGGGTGATGATGGACCTCGACCACCCCGGCATCGTCAGAGTTCACCATGCTGGCGAGGAGAACGGGCTCTACTACCTGACGATGGATCTGATGAAGGGGTCAAAGGGGGAGCCGGAATCGCTGGAGGATCGTCTCGCCGCGCGCAGTGGCGGAGCAGGGTTGCCCGAGGCCGAGGTGCGGCGGATGGCCTTGCTTCTCTGCGAGGCACTAACTCACGCCCACGCTCGGGGGGTGGTGCACCGCGACCTGAAGCCGGCAAATCTGCTGCTGAACGCGGATGGCGCGATCAAGGTGACCGATTTTGGTCTGGCTAAGGTCTTGGGCAGCGACTATCTGCGATCGGTGATCGACCGTTCGGTCTCTCTCTCGCTGGCGTCCACGGACGAAATTTCACAAGGCGACACGCGCAAAGATTCTGGAATCAAGCCTTCTTCCTCGGCCCGCGCCCTGCTGGGCACTTATGACTACATGGCACCCGAGCAGAAGTCCGGGGATGAGGTAGGGCCGTGGACGGACATTTACGCCTTTGGCGTGCTGCTATACCGGTTGCTGACAGGACGCAAACCGGAGGGCATGGCAAAACCGCCCTCTCACTACGGCGTTAACCGGCGCTGGGATGCCATCATCGGAAAGTGTTTGGAGCCCGACCCGGCGAAACGCTGGCAATCGGTGGAGGAACTGAAGACTGCATTGGGCAGGAGGAGCCTCACATGGCGGTATTCGGTAATGAGTGTTGGCGTAGCCATTCTCGCCGTGGTGTCAACTGTGGCCATCCGGTTTCACAATACGGCCGTTGAGATTGAGCATTCGACGACGGCGGTCATAACCGCGCAGAACTCCGTCACACAAGAACAGGTAGGCGTGACGAAAGAATCTGGAATAAAGAGCGTACTACACTTCAAAGACAGACATGGCCAACGTTATGCTGTGCCCGAGGACGAATTGGTTGAATTCCACGCCAAGGTATCCGACGCAATAGCATTGAATCAATTTCGTGGCCCTGACAATAGAGAGTTCGAGGTTCCGCAATCGGATCTGGAAGCGTTCTTTGCAGAGGTGCCTTCCGCTGAGCGGGTGCGGACGATCGAGGTCAAGGACGGGCAGCGGTTCACGCTGACGGATCAGGAGTGGACCCGGTTTCTCGAGATCTACCGGCGCGATCCATCGTTGGCGACATACCGCGAGGTTAAGCGTGACGCAGGCGTGGCACCGGCGAAAAGCGCGACAGGGACCGACCTGACTTCTGACGAGTAGATGACGATAGCGCGCGGCGCACCCTACCTTTCCGGCCCGAAAGCCAGTGGTGCCCAAAAGGGCGCGCGTCGCCGCGAGCCGCGATATGGCCGCCTGCGCGCTGCCCGGCTCACCACAGGTTCGCCCTCCAGGCCATCATTTACCAAGAGGTTTTCACGCACACGCCCCAATGCCGAATACCGAATACCGAATATCCAATACCGCAGTGGAGGGGGAGCGTCCTGGCGAGCCGCGGCCATCATCAAACCGTCGCGGCAAAGAGAGGAGCATGCGCGGCGAACGGTGGGACGAATCGTGGAGACCGCCGTCCCCGGCGGGCCGTTCGCCAGCGCATGCACGGCACATGTCCGGCCCGCGGAGGACCGCGGGCTCCAGGACGCCGCGGCAATCGACAAAGCATGTCGTGGCGCCGTGAGGCGCTCCTGCGCGGTCTACCCTTGCGGGCACACGACAAACGGGTCTTCAAAGGGATTTTACCGCAACGCACCATGATTGTGTCCGTTTTGTGATCCGTTTTGCTTTGATTTGTGATCCGATTCTGGTAATCTATTATTCACAACGGGGAGACAACGCAGAATGAAATTCATGTCGGCGAGAGAGTTCCGCGTCAACACGGGGCAGATGCGACGGGGCTTGGAGCGCGACGAAGAGGTCGTGCTCACGGCCAACGGACGTCCCTTCGCAATCATTTCGGCAGTGTGTCCCGATGTGTTCGATCAAGAGCTGCAGGCGATCCGCAGTGCTCGGGCCAAGGTGGCGCTGGAGCGGATCCGCGAAAGCGCGGCACGGGCCGGCACGGTGGATCTGCCTGCTTCGGAAGTCGACTCGGTTATCGCCGAGGTCCGCCGGGCCAAAGCCAATAAATGAACGCCGTGCTGGACACGAACGTGCTGGTTTCCGGGATGCTGACCCGGGACGGCACCTGCTCCCGCATCCTGAATCTGCTGGTCGAGGGCCGGATCACCCTTTTCTTGGACGAACGCATGCTGGCCGAATACCGGCGTGTCTGCACGGCACCCCGGTTGCACCTGGATGCCGTGGCGGTCGAGGACTTCCTCCGCTTCCTGTCCAGAACCGCCGAGAAAGTCGTTGCCACGCCTTTGCAGGTCGACCTTCCCGACGAGGACGATCTTCCCTTTCTGGAGGTCGCGGCGGAGGCGCGCGCCGTTCTGGTGACGGGAAACGCGAGGCATTTTCCGAAGCCGCTCTCGGGTGCCGTTCAGGTTGCGAGCCCCCGTGATTTCCTGGATTTGCTGCGCTCGCGGACGGGAGCGTAAGCCGGCCCCCGCCGACAGCTTCGCCGACTGGCTCGCGGAGATGGATAAAAGGTGGTTTGGGGAGTAGCGGTGGGACTGGTATTGGGTATTCGGTATTGGGTATTGGGTATTTGCGCCGGGCTTCGCGGTGAGCGCGGAGAAGGCAGTCTGGAGGGCGAGCGGCTTCGCGAGCCGCCCCCGGCTGGATGCGCCGGGAAATCATTCCTCGCGGAGACGCGGTGAGCGCGGAGAAGGCAGACAGGAGGGCGAGCGTTTCCGAGAGACGGTATCGTCCAAAAGGTTTACACCAATACCCAATACCGAATACCTAATACCGAATGCCATGCAAAAACCCCGCCGGGACCTTCGGCGCGTTTCCACGCGCCTACCAGCCCCGGCGGGTCGGCCATGTTCGTTCCCCATGGCGGGGACACAGGTACGGGCGGATGGGACCCTCACTGTCCTTGACGGTGCTCGCGAGGCGCAAGCCCAGGTTGTTGTTGCGGTTGCCGGGGTCGTTCCTGTTGCGGTTCGCGGAGCGGCAGTTCCTGGCGTTGTTGTTCCAGCTACCGCCCCGGTTGACGCGGTTCGAGCCCGAACCGGGGCCAAGGCCTCATCTCCGCCGACCGCCGCCCATTCTACACATCCAAGGCCGAGACCGCCAGCCCGCGAAGTCCCCAGAACTTGAGGATGCCCGTCGCCGCTTGCACCGACGCCGCCAGTTCCAGGTTCTCCCGCGACACGATCCGCTCCCACAGGCCCCCGAAGCTCATCATGCATCTCCTCCGGGATCATCCCCACGATGTCCGCGCCGTATTTCTCCACCGTCTTCTCGCCGATGCCGGGTATCTCCTTGAGCGCCGCCAGTGAATGCGGCGCGCGGCGGCAAATCTCCGCGAGCAGTTCGTTTCGCAGCACGACAAACGGCGGCAAGCCATCACGCTGTGCCCGTTCGTTGCGCCAGCGCTTCAGGTCCAGATACATCTTGCGCCGGTCGGGCGTCAAGGTTGCCATGATGTCCGGCGCTCCGGCGGGGCGCTCCGGCCTGCGCGTCTCCGCCCCGCCGCCCAACTCCATCACCAGCGTCAGGTGCGGTACACCGCCATGCACGAAAAAGTGTTCGCGGATTGCCAACACTTCGCGCCCCGATGTCGCGGCGCGCAAAGGCTCCTCCGGGAACCCGGTCAGGTTGTCATCGTAGCGCAAGGTGATGATGCGCGGTTGCATGTTCCGTCCTTTCAGAACTTTTGTCGCTGACAGGGGGGCAAGCCCCCCTGTACCCCATCCAGGCGGCCGACGGCCGCGCCCCTTTCGCTCGCTTCGCGGCGAGGGGCGACGTCCGCCAAGCCGCCAGAGCACCGTCAAGGATCATTGAGGGTTCCTCGCGAAGCGCAAGCCCAGGCCGCTGCTGCGGAAGCCGGGGACGAGCCCGGAGCGGTACGCGGAGCGGCAGTACCTGGCGAGGCTGTCCCAGCTACCGCCCCGGTTGACGCGGAACGAGCCCGAACCGGGGCCAAGGGGATCGGTCGCGCTCCCCGACGGGTACTCGCCGTTCCAGTCCGCACACCATTCCCAGACGTTGCCATGCATGTCGTAGAGGCCCCAGGCGTTCGGCAGGAATTTACCGACCGGCAACGTGGTCCGCCGGTACTCCCCCTTGCGGCCGTTGCCGTAAGGGTAGTTCCCAGCAAAGTTGGCCATCGAGGCGTCCAGAAAGTTGCCGTAGTGGAACGCCGTCGCCGTCCCCGCCCGGCAGGCATACTCCCA
>LSQX01329202.1_pt1 | contig 17796 bp, 13 predicted proteins | sample 654561 | NCBI WGS metagenome assembly LSQX01 (sample SAMN04489861, study PRJNA283612) | anaerobic digester metagenome | isolation source: 4 biogas reactors fed with cattle manure at either 37C or 55C with and... | place: Denmark: Kongens Lyngby | collected 2014
CACCAGCAAAGAGTAATGTCAAGACATGCGCAGATGTTAATAATGAGATGCTAAATATGTTAAACCCGGATATGCCTGAATACATGTCATTTGAATATGATTCCTCAGCGTATGATGTACCTGATTCAAAAGCATTTAGTTATTCCGGTGTTGTAGTGGATTCAGAGGTGCAGGTCGATCTGGTGCCAAGCTATGAAGATATTAAAAAAAACAGATAAGACAGATTTGAACAATGTCACAGTCCCCTTCCTCTTAGGTGGAGGTTGCCGATTGAAAAAGCTGTCAGTGGCGAGTACAATCTCCCAGTCTGGATGCATGGGCGAGCAGATGACGAAGTCATCGACCAGCCGATGTTGTTCAAACGCCGCGTTCAGGCGTGGCGCACGGAGTGTAGCGTAGGGCGAATTCATTTCGACTGTAGTGAGGGGGGATGGGGGCCTGCCCCCATTGGAAATTGAACGCAAGGAATATGCAGGGGGTATATATGAGAACTGAGATCAAAGAACGGCTGAAGAGCCTTGCTGATGAAAAATACCGAGGCTTCATCTCCGGACTTGTGCCTGGCTCTACCAATATGCTAGGGGTAAGGCTGCCGCAGCTAAAAGTGCTGGCAAGGGAAATTGCCTCGAAGGATTGGCAGGGGTATTTGGAAGAGTCCGATGATGAATATTTTGAAGAGATTATGCTTCAGGGCTTCATAATAGGGCTTGTGAAGAAGATTGATATAGAAGAGAGGCTGAAGCTCATTGCAGGTTTTGTGCCAAAAATCAGCAACTGGTCTTTATGTGATAGCTTTAGTGCGGGGTTAAAATTTGTCAAAAAAAATAAGGAACATGTATGGGATTTTCTTCAGCCTTATTTCAAATCAAATAAAGAATTCGAGATCCGTTTTGCTGTTGTTATGGGGATGGATTACTTTATTGATTCAGTACACATTGATGATTATATAAAACTCATGGACGATATAAAGCATGATGGTTATTATGTAAAAATGGCTGTGGCCTGGGCATTATCAGTATGTTACGTAAAATTTCCCGAGAGGACAATGGTGTATTTGAAGAGGAATGAGCTTGATGATTTCACATATAACAAGGCTCTTCAAAAAATAATTGAATCCAACAGGGTGGACAGCGCGAGCAAGGATGTTATGAGGAGTATGAAACGGAAAAAATGACAGTACTCGGTTTTGAATAACACCAGCAGAAATTTTTCTACTCTTATTTGCAAATATGTATTGACTGAATTCACTCATTCAGCATATAGTATAGTGTAAGGGATTCATTAACTAAGTCAAAGAGATACAATAGATGAGATTACAAATGGGAAGGTGGGCGATTTTTTGTCCCGAATCACTAAAGATCCAGAAGAAAGAAAAGAAGAAATCATTGCAGCGGCACAAAAGCTTTTTGAGGAAAATGGCTATGATAATACGATGATGTCGGATGTGTCTAAGTCTATAGGGATATCACAGGGCTTACCCTACAGATACTTTAAATCGAAGCTGGATCTGTTAGACGCTGTTGCGGTTAAGCTTGGCCAGGAGTTTATTAGGACAGTGACTAGCTTTAAATTTAAGACTGGAATGAATGCCAAGGAAAAGCTTGATTGCTATTTTAAGCTGATTGAGGATGTTGGATCGTCAAGGCTGGTGGGAGCGCTCCACAGCAAGGATAATAAGGAAATTCACAGAAGGCTGTCTGAGAATATCTTAAAAATTCTGCTACCACGGTTGGAGAAACTTATAGAAGAGGGAAATAGACAAAAGATATTTAGCTGTGGCCATGTTAAAGATACTACTGCGTTTTTAATATATGGCTCTATGTCTATACATGAAAATGTTGAAGAGGATAATATGCACGAGAAAATGGATATTATACGGGAATTGTTTTATCGTGTGCTTGGTGTTGAATAGATAGGCTATATAGCGGAATAGATGCTCTTAAGGAGCATTTTTTTCACATGGTGGGTGAGTGAATTCATTCATTGAAATATCGAAAACTGTGTTAATAGTAAAAGCGGCATGAGTGATGTTACCCATGTGAGGGGATGCGAGTGGTTTAAGCGGCGTAAGCAATGTCAGTGATGTAAAGCCAGAAGATATTTCAAATATGAAATACATGTAAAAAAGAGGGGATCATGATATGAGCTATATTATCTTTAGAAATGTCACAAAAGAATACAGAACCGGCGATAATATCGTTTTTGCAGCAAACGATGTCAGCTTTGAGATTGATAGGGGCGAGCTTTGTGTAGTACTTGGGCCTAGCGGTGCCGGAAAGACAACGGTGCTTAACCTCCTTGGAGGGATGGACAGGGCTACCTCGGGCTCCATTATAGTTGGAGGCAGAGAGGTGACTGGCCTAGATGAGGAGGAGCTGACAGGCTACCGAAGAGACGATGTGGGATTTGTGTTCCAGTTCTACAATCTAATGCCCAATCTGACTGCATTAGAAAATGTAGAGCTGGCTGAGCAGGTTTGCCAAAGCCCGTTAAGACCTACTGATGTTTTAGAGCAGGTGGGTCTCAAGGATAGGATGAACAATTTTCCCGCCCAACTATCGGGAGGAGAGCAGCAGCGTGTTTCTATCGCAAGGGCTCTGTGCAAAAATCCGGCCTTGCTGCTTTGCGATGAACCTACTGGTGCACTGGATTCAATAACTGGTATGCAGGTACTACGGCAGCTGGCCGATGTTTCATCAAAGCTCCATACAACAGTGGTGATCATAACCCACAATGCGCTTGTTGCACCTATTGCGAATCGGGTAATCCGTATGAAAAACGGAAGGATAGATGTAGTGGAGCATAATGAAAATCCTATGCCTGTGGAGGAGATAACATGGTAAGAGATGGGCGCACAGTAGGGAAAGAAAGCACAGCAGAGAAAGAAAGCAAAGCAGAGAAAGAATGCGCAGCAGAGAAAGAATGTGCAGCAGGAAAAGGTCGTATGGCAGAGAAAGATTGTCCAGTAAGAAATGAGCGAAGGTTACGGGTTGGCAGCACATCAGGGAACACATTCCGGCTAAGGAATGGACTTATGAAAAAATTCCTACGTGATGTGAGAATGTCTAAAGGACAGATACTTTCTGTCATTATATTGAGCACTTTGGGTGTTATGGTGTTCAGTGGACTTGACTGTGCCTGGCGTAATATAGACGTATCAGTGGAACAATATTTTGTGGAACAAAAGCTGGCGGACTTTTGGATAATGACAGCCGCTTCGGATAAGAGCATGGAGAGACGGATCGCAGGGATCAAAGGTGTTAAGGATGTGCAAAGCAGATTTAGCTATGAAATGGAAACTACCTTGCCTGAAAGTCCGAAGCTTATGCTCCACGCTGTCAAGGATGAAATGCGTATTAATATCCCACAAATCATAATCGGGAATAAGCTATGGGATAATGATTACAGGGGATGCCTTTTGGACGTGCGGTTTGCCCAGGCTAATGGTTTGTTCCCCGGCGATGAGCTTTCATTGAAAATTGATGACCAGAGGTGGAGATTTACGATCCGTGGACTTGTAATAAGTCCTGAGTATGTTTTGATAGCTAAGGATGTAATGCCTGAGCCCAAAGCTTATGGTTTTATATATACCGATATAAGAGTGTTTTCAGAAATGCCTAGAAATGAGATTTGCGTTTTGCTGGATGATGATGCAAACGTAGCGGAGGTAAAGGCGGCAATAGGAGAGGAACTGCCCAGGGCCTTCGTTAGTGACAGGAAGGCTAATTACAGTACTCAGATGATCAGGAACGAAGTTAAACAGTTCAGCTCTCTATCAGTTCTTTTCCCCGTCATGTTCTTTGCTGTATCGGCGTTGATAGTACTGACGACCATGACCAGAATAGTTGAAAACCAGAAGATACATATGGGTCTGCTAAAGGCGCTGGGCTACAGTAAGAGGGAAATAATGTGCCACTATTTGTCATTTGGTTTTTTCCCTTCATTGATTGGCTCTACAGCTGGGCTGTTTATAGGGAGGTACACCTTGCCTCCGTTTCTCTGGAGCATGCTTGATGATATGTACATACTTCCGGATGCCAAGATTGCTCCAATTTCATATGCTGCTATATTTGTCGATATTTTGTCGGTGGCCATGACCTGTATTATTTGTTATATCGCCTGTAGACGTAACATATCGGAAACCTCTGCGTTACTTCTCAGACCAAGGGTACCAAAGGTGGGAAGTCGTATTTTTTTGGAGCGAATACCGGCTGTATGGTCGAGGCTAAGCTTTAGTACGAAGATGATTATGAGGAATCTATTCAGAAGCAGGATGAGGTCGATCATGGCACTGGTTGGAGTACTAAGCTGTACAGCATTGATAATCACAGCCTTTGGTTTGTTGGATTCTATGGACCATTTGATAAGCACATATTATGAAGAGACACTGAGGTACGATTTCAGGGTGGATCTGGATGAGTCGGGTGGCAGCATTGACAAATATCGAAGGAGGATTAAGGGAGAAAGAACTGAAGGTATCATGGAGAAGCCAGTCAGTATTAGAAGGATTGCAAGTGACGGAATAGTTTTGGGTTGTCGTAGCACTATGGACAGCGTTGGGATGCTAGATGTGGATGAAGGGAGCAGGGACCGGAGTAGGGAAGAGAGGGGAGACAAGAGTAGAGGTAAGAATAGAGACGAGAGCAAGGACGAGAGCAGGACTGTTATGCTGACAATTTATGAAGACGGACAGCAGCTGATGTATCTTGGGTGGCAGGGAAGTGATGGCATCAACCAGCCTGATGGATCCGAGCCAACTTATTTGGTTAACACAGCAAACCTGGAAAACAGAGTGATTGTATCAGAGAAGCTGGCAGATATTATGAGCCTTAGGATTGGTGACAGACTGAAGATTAAGCTCCCGGGAGAGGAGAATGAGGATGAGGTAGTCATTGGCGGAATGGCAAAGATCCAGATGGGGCAGGGACTGTACATGTCAAAGAGTGTTTGGGAGGAGCTTGAAAGGGGAGTTTTCAGACCAACAGCGTTACTTTTGAGGAATCCGGGATCGGATAGTATAGGGTACCTGGAGGGTCTAGATGAGGTGACGGGAGTTAAGTCACTTTCATCTCTAAAGGAGAAGACTAATGCAGGTATGGAAGCATTCATCAGTGTGTCTCTTCTTTTGGCAGCCTTTGCATTGTCTTTGGCATTTGTAGTGCTGTATAACATGGGGAACCTGAATTTTATTGAAAGGATACGGGAATTTGCTACGTTGAAGGTGCTTGGTTTCTATCAGAGAGAAATACGCTCATTGATCGTTAAAGAAAATATAATGGTAACACTGGTGGGTATTCTGGCTGGAATATACCCAGGTATATGGCTGTCCGAAATGGTTATGCTGTCAAGCGAGCCTGACGATATGGTGTTTGCTGCGGTTGTCGATCCGATTAGCATTATTGCCGCTTGTGCCATCACATTTGTTTTTTCTCTGTTAATCCAAGGATTACTTACGCGGAAGGTCAGGACCATTGTTACGGTAGAAGCACTGAAGAGTGTGGAGTAGTAGACATCCGAGTTGTTTTTTTGTATAGTTGATAATAATATAGATATTTAATCTAGGTGGTAAAGGCGGTAAAGATAAATGAAAGATAGTATATGTAATACTGATAAAGTACAGTTGGATGCGAGGCTATTTAATTTGCGCAGGGTGAGGTTTGCGGCAAGTGCCCTTGCCATTTATAAAGACTTGAGACGGGATGTGTTGATTAACGACCTTTGCGTTTTGCTAGAGTATATGGATTCTGATACGCCTGACCTGTTTTGGATTATCGATTTATACAGTTCACTTGTCTGCAAGCTTTTTAAAGTCGGAACTGGAATTAGGAAATATATAGTAAATAAGCTCTTGCACTCTGAAAATCCCTTTAGTATAGCTGCGGAGACTAAAGGTGCCGAATGCCTGAAGGGTGCTATGGCAGCTGCAGTGGAAAATGATCTTGCACAGCTACAGATACTATCCTCTGTAAGGCCTGACTGGATCAGAGCACTAATAATGCATCTGTGTAAAAAGGATGAGGTCATTCTGGGGGAGGTAATGAGGCTACCGTTATGGGCTGATGATGAATTGACCTCCTTGCCGCCAACTACGCCTTATATAGGGCATGATGAGTCTGGTCTTGGCCTGAAGGATGCGGCAGATACCGGCGCAAATGGGATAAAAGAGCTACTGATGGGCAGCGAATGCTGGCCTGATTGTGCAAAAGAGCTTGCTGAATTCCACAGGAAATTTGGCAGTGGCATTTTCTCAAGGTACAGGGCATTGGTGTGGAGACATGTGCAGGTTTATGGCTCGCCGGAGGAGTATCAGGATAATTTGACCCAGGGTAACGTGCTGTACACAGATGAAGGGTTTACACACGGGAGCGCTGTGGCTGGAGTTTTTGTTGGTGTGGGATCACTGGATCCGGTCAGGTTTTCGGATTTGATCTCGTATGGGGCAGAAAGAGAAGATATTATACAAAACACATTACAGTTTTTGGATGGAAAACCTGCGAACAATATACTTTTATATGGAGATAGGGGCACCGGTAAGTCGACCACTGTCAAGGCATTGGTAAATGAGTATCATGCCAGAGGGCTGCGTATGATAGAGGTACCGAAAAGGCAGCTGGGAGATTTCCCGTATATTATCAGGCAGCTTGTGGGTAGAAATCTCAAATTCATACTATTTATTGACGATTTGGCCTTTGAAGACAATGAAGAGAATTATACTGCGTTGAAAGCGGCGCTGGAAGGCGGTCTCGAGAGTAAACCGGATAATGTCCTTATATATGCGACCTCAAACAGGAAGCACCTTATTAAAGAAAGATTCAGCGATAGGTCTGGACTTAGCTCAGGAAATATTGACGACGAGGTCCGGGCAGCTGATACTATGCAGGAAAAGCTTTCACTTTCGGACCGGTTCGGAATGACAGTGGTATTTTCATCACCTGACAAAAGGAGATATCTTGAAATTGCTGAGGGACTTGTAAAAAAGAGGGGACTCAACGTGGACAGTGATTACATTGGACGAGAAGCAATGAAATGGGAGCTACGATATAACGGGCGTTCGCCTAGGACTGCCAGACAGTTCGTGGACTGGCTTGAAGGACATCTTAGTAGTGAGAACAATTAGGGCAAATAATATTACTTCTGAAGAGATGGTTGGACCTCAGACATAGCGTGTTTTGCCAACTGTAGAGTTTGACTATTACATTTTTCCTAAAAAAATGTTAAAATAGTATTGCTGAACGTGTTGTTTGCTTTAAGCGGAACGTAAGTCCGATTGCAGCAGGCCACACTTTTTTATTGAATTGATGGTGTAATATTTTTCATATTTTTGATTATGAAGGAACGGAAAAACGGAAGGAGTGGTGCTGTTATTCAAAAAATTGTATCTAAACTAGATATATTGGAAATTATTGAAAGTGTAGGATGCGTTCAACTCAGGGTGATAGCATGGTAGCCCTGAAACGCTTTTCGAATGTTGAATTGTTGAGACTGCCCGACTGTGCAGGGCTTTTGGAAAATGGAAAATGCAGATGGCTAACTGTTTCAGCCAGCCGGCAAATTTAAAGGCAATTCCACCGAAAGCAAGTGGTAAGCCCGAATTTGTAGATGTAGGTGCCAAGGTTGGTGAAATGGCTGTACCTGCTGGTGCTACAGCAATGCCTGTGACGAGCGGAGTTAAGACGTGTGCAGAGGTCAATAATGAAATGCTAAATATGTTGGACCCGAATATACCGGGGTATAAGTCATTTCAATACGATGCTTCAACATATGACGTACCTGATTCTGAGGCGTTCAAGTTTTTTGATGTTGTAGTGGACTCCGAGGTGCATGTCGATCTGGTGCCAAGCTATGAAGATATTAGTAAAAACAGATAAGGCAGCTATGAACATGGATATTAGATAGCAAAGTGTACATTAATAAAGCATGGAGTATAAGCATAATTAATTCGGATATTAAATCGGAGGCGTTCTATGAGGGCTTTATTTATTGGAGGAACCGGTGTTATCAGTACAGCAATTACAGAGCTGTTTGCCCGTAATGGAGGCGAACTGTATCTTCTAAACCGTGGCAGTCGCAATGACAGGCTACCTGGAAATGTCCACTGGATCAAGGGAGATATCAATGATGAGGCTAATGTGGCCAAATTGATATCAGATATGAGATTTGATGTGGTGGCGGATTTTATTGCATTTACTGTTGACCATGTTGAACGAGATTACAGGCTTTTTAATGGTAAAACCAAACAGTATATTTTTATTAGTTCTGCTTCGGCATATCAAAAGCCGCCTCTGAGCTATCCGGTCACAGAGAGCACTCCCCTTGTCAATCCATATTGGCAGTATTCCCGTGACAAAATAAGCTGTGAGGAGTATCTGATGAAGCAGCATAGGGATAATGGGTTCCCTGTGACGATTGTAAGGCCGAGTCATACCTATGGTGATATGTATCTACCATTGGATAACTGGCAGGTTGCTAGGAGGATGCTTGAGGGGAAGCGGGTTATTATACATGGAGATGGTACCACGCTATGGACTTTAACGCATAATACTGACTTTGCGAAGGGCTTTGTCGGTTTGATGGGAAATGTGCACGCTATTGGAGATGCATTCCAGATTACCTCTGATGAAAGGCTTACCTGGAACCAGATATATGAGATCGTTGCAGATGCTCTGGGCGTTGAACTTAAGGCTGTGCATGTACCTTCCGATTTCTTGGCTGCCTGCAGCCTTGAAGATCATTTGGGATCGCTGGTGGGCGATAAGGCTAACAACGGGATATATGACAATACGAAGATAAAGAGTCTAGTTCCTGATTTTGTTGCCACAACCCGCTTTGATCAAGGGGCTCGTAAAACAGTTGCCAATATTTTGGGAGATCCAAGTCTTCAGAAGGAGGACCCTGAATACGACAGTTGGTGCGACCGAATTATTGATGTAATGGATAGTGCCCTTAAAATTGTGATATCAGGGAATAACAGATAGAGAGATACACGGTTAAGTGAATAGAGCTGATAAAAGGTCCTTGGATGCAGGGGCCTTTTAGTTTATGATAAAAATTTGCAATTATTATGTCTGTTTCATGCAAAAAATATTTGAATCTTACTTCCTTAATGGTATAATCTCTTATATCGCGATAGGGGGTATTCAGATGCAAAGATGTGAAGGGTTGTTTATTCCGGATGGCTATAGACCAAATTTGTCCATAAAGGATACAGAAATAGCAATCAAATTCATAAAGGATCGATTTGAAAATATACTTGCAAAAGAGATGAATTTGACAAGGGTATCTGCACCTCTATTTGTCCGCCCAGAGTCAGGCCTTAATGATAATCTTAACGGCGTGGAGAGACCTGTTTCCTTTGATGTTCCCGATGCAGGGGGTAAGGATATCGAGATAGTTCATTCCTTGGCTAAGTGGAAGAGAATGGCACTGATACGCTATGATTTTACCAGGGGAGAAGGACTTTATACCGATATGAATGCTATCCGGCGGGATGAGAAGATGGATAATATTCATTCAATTTATGTAGATCAATGGGATTGGGAAATAATCCTTGATAAAAGCGACCGCAATGAGGAAATGCTAAGGTCTATAGTTCGCAGGCTGTTCACAGTATTTAAGAAGACTGAGGACGAGACCTGCGCTTTATTTCCATCATTACAGAGATATCTACCGGAGGAAATCTGCTTCATAACATCACAGGAGCTTGAAGATATGTACCCTGACTTGGAACCTAATGAAAGGGAAGAACTGATAGTAAAAGAGAAAAAGGCTGTCTTCATAATGAAGATAGGTTCTTTGCTGAAGTCTGGGAAAAAGCATGATGGGAGAGCTCCGGACTATGACGACTGGGAGCTTAATGGTGACATATTTTTTTGGTACCCAGTGCTTGACAAGGCCATTGAGATATCTTCGATGGGTATTAGAGTGGATGAGGAATCACTTGTCAAACAGTTGAAAATTGCGGGCTGTGAGGAAAGACTCCAGTTACCATTCCATAAGAGTGTTTATGAAAAGAGGCTTCCATATACGGCAGGAGGCGGTATCGGCCAATCGAGGATGTGCATGTTCTACCTAGGCAAGGCCCATGTAGGAGAAGTGCAATCGTCGATATGGCCCCAGGATATGGTCGACGCCTGCAGGGAAGCCGGCATTCAGTTACTATAGTGGAACAGGGGGACAGAATGGAACACGGGGTCTGTCCCCATGTCCCTATGTTTCACTTTTTGAGCTTTGCCAGTGCGTCGGCCAGTGCAGAGTTTATGGGGGCGTCTTCCTGACGGCTTAGAAATCTGCTGACGTCCTTTTTGTTTACCTGCTCGCCTTTTCTTTTGTTGAAGGCTTCTAGCTTTTCACGGTGGCCACAGGAGCAGAAGAAGGCTTTGTTTTCGCCTTCGCCACGTAGCTCTAGTTTTTTGTGGCACTCTGGGCATCGGGCATTGGAGATGATGGCAACGCTCTTGCGATAGCCACACTCCCGGTCCTGACATACCAGCATCTGGCCCTTTTTGCCGTTGACGTCCAGAAGATATTTCCCACATTCAGGGCACTTTTCCCGTGTCATATTGTCATGCTTGTATACATTTGTGCTGGATATTACATTTGAAACGAGCTTTGAGGCGTAGCTCTTCATCTCATTTATAAACGTATGTGGGTTTGATTTTCCCTTGCTTATCAGCTGTAGGGTCTGCTCCCATTTGGCTGTAAGCTCTGGGGATTTTAGTTCAGCAGGAGCCATGCCCACCAGTTGTATGCCCTTTGAGGTTGGATGGATTTCCTTACCTCGCCTTTCCATACAAAAGGAGTTAAAGAGCTTCTCAATTATGTCGGCTCTTGTGGCTGGCGTGCCGAGGCCGCCGGTTTTGTTTACTGTTTCCCTTAGTGATTCGTTTTCTATAAATTTACCTGGATGCTCCATGGCAGTCAAAAGGGTTGCTTCTGTATATCTTGCCGGGGGCTTTGTTTTTCCGCCAGCTAGCTGTACAGATTTTAGCTTCAGATTGCTGCCTCTCTTAATGTCCGGGAGACTTTGATCTGGCCCGTCATCCTGGGAATCCGAGAGCTCATTGTCGTTAAATTGATGGTTGGTTCCGGAAGTAGACTCATAAACTGACTTCCAGCCCTTTGATTTGACGATTTTCCCTTTCGCCGTAAACAATTCACCCTTTACATCAACTTTTACCGTAGTCTGCTCATATTCAAAGGCTGGGCTTAAGACTGCGAGGAACCTTTTGACAATAAGGTCAAAAATGTTTCGTTCCTCCCTGTCCAAAGCTGCCAGATTCACATACTGCTCAGTGGGTATTATTGCATGGTGATCAGAGACCTTGCTATTGTCCACAAACCTTTTTGTTGTCTTAATCCCGCTCCTGAACAGCACCCTGGCAGCTTCTGCATATGGGCCAATAGAGACTGACTTTAGGCGTTCTGCAAGAGTTGGTACGATATCACTTGTAATATGCTTTGAGTCGGTTCTGGGGTATGTCACTATTTTATGGGTTTCATAGAGCTTTTGCATTATACTAAGAGTTTGCTTAGCTGAGAAGCCGTATTTTCTGTTTGCGTCACGCTGTAGCTCTGTTAGATCGTATGCCAGAGGCGGAAGCTCTTGCTTTGCTTCTTTCTTAACTTCTGTCACATCTCCCGTCTGTCCTTTAAGCTTTGATATCAGTTCATCGGCTATCTGTTTATTAAAAAGCCTTGTCTGACCGCTGGCTTTATCCTGCCACCGGATGGTAAAACCGTCTACTTCGGCCTGTATAGACCAGAAATCCCTTGGTATAAACCTTCTTATCTCATTTTCCCGCTCCACTACCATTGCCAGTGTGGGAGTCTGGACACGTCCGGCGGAAAGCTGGGCATTGTGCTTGCAGGTCAATGCTCTTGTCACATTGAGTCCAACAAGCCAATCCGCTTCTGCGCGGCATTGTGCAGATTTGTAGAGATTATCGTATTCCCTGCCCGGCCTCAAACTGTTGAAGCCCTCTTTTATAGCCCTGTCTGTCTGAGAGGAAATCCATAGACGCTTTATTGGCTTTGAAAAGCCGGATTTCATTATGATCCACCTTGCTACCAGCTCTCCCTCTCGGCCAGCGTCTGTTGCAATAACCAGCTCGTCAATATCGGGGCTTCTCATTAGGTCCTTTACTATCTTATATTGCCTGGCAGTCTGCTTGATTACCACCAGCTCCATCTTTTTGGGGAGCATCGGTAACGTCTCAAGGCTCCAGGTCTTATATTGGTTTCCATAGGCTTCGGGGTCCGCCAGAGTTACAAGATGGCCCAGAGCCCAGGTTACAATGTATTTGTTTCCTCTAAGACAGCCGTTTCCGCCCTGTTTACAGCCCAGAACCTTTGCCAGGTCTCTACCCACAGAGGGCTTCTCAGCTAGTACAAGAATTTTTCCCATTATATTAACCTCATTTCAAATAATATCTATTGTATACTGTTGCTTTACACCATACTAATCAGCTTCATCAGTTGTGTGGTATGCGATATTGCCAGCTAAAGGAGTTTAGCTTTTTAGCCATGCTTTGCTTTGTAGCTTTTATAAGCTATAAACGGAACAAGCCCAGCCAGGAATATAAATTCCTTTGCCATATAGGAGGTAGGGATTCCTGCATGGTCAAACTGCCTAGGGATCCTTGCAGGGAGAAACAGGTATACGATTGCTGTTATAACAATTGGTATGATTAATATTAGTAGTTCTTTCTTTTTCATTTTTCCCAGCTCCTAGAATCCGTTAAATCTTTTTATTCATTTAGCAGTTACAATTATAACCTATTTTCATGCAAAATACGAAGGTGCGCTGGGACGACAATAAAAAGGAGCTGTTATGGTAATAGTTTCATAGCCGGGAAATATCTATATACCGTGAACTATGTATAGGCAGGTAACTATCTATAAACCGGGAACTATATAAACTGGGGACTATCTATAAGCCAAGGGAAGTATCTATAAACAGGGGAAATATATACGTTAAACTTAAAAGGGACAAATCCCCTTAACAAAAAGTTATTAGGAATTGTCCCTTTGTTTTATTAATAGTTAAGCTGCTCAGTAAATTATTACCCGAGTATTGCCTTAAGGTCAGCATCTGCTGTTGTGGTCGGCTTGATACCGAATTTCTCTACCAATACGTTCAGTACGTTAGGGGAGAAGAATGCCGGTAGTGTTGGCCCAACATAGATATTTTTGATACCAAGCGCCAGAAGCGTCAGTAGTATGCAAACAGCCTTTTGCTCATACCAGGACAGTACAAGTGTAAGCGGCAGGTCATTGACACTACAGCCGAATGCTTCGGCAAGGGCTATAGCTACCTGTATCGCAGAGTATGCATCGTTGCACTGGCCCATGTCCAGGATCCTTGGTAAGCCACCAATTTCTCCAAGGTCAAGGTCGTTGAAACGGAATTTACCGCATGCAAGGGTCAGGATGATTGTATCCTTAGGTGTATTCCTTGCGAAATCTGTATAGTAGTTTCTGCCCGGCTTTGCTCCATCACAGCCGCCTACAAGGAAAAAATGCTTTATAGCGCCGTCTTTTACTGCCTGTATAACAGTATCAGCAGCTCCAAGAACGGTATTGTGTGCAAAGCCTGTTGTCAGCGTACTTCCTCCGTTAATTCCTGTAAAGTGCTTGTCTTCATCCCATCCGCCAAGCTCAAGAGCTTTGTCTATTACGGGGGTGAAATCCTTTTTACCGTTGTTGTCAGATATGTGTACAAGCCCCGGATATGCTACTACAGCTGTAGTAAACACTCTGTCTACATAGGAAGCCCTTGGCGGCATCAGGCAGTTGGTGGTGAAGAGGAATGCGCCGGGTACATCGGAAAACTCCTTCTGCTGGTTCTGCCATGCTGTTCCGAAGTTGCCCTTTAGATGGGCGTGCTTCTTAAGTTCTGGATAACCATGGGCTGGTAGCATTTCACCGTGGGTATAAATGTTTATCCCCTTGCCCTCTGTCTGCTCCAGAAGCTGTTTCAGGTCATGAAGATCGTGGCCACTTACTACGATAAACGGACCCTTCTCAACATTCGTTGTTACCTTTGTAGGAACAGGATGCCCATATTCTCCAGTGTTTGCACCATCCAGTAATGCCATGCATTTAAGGTTGATCTGTCCAAATTCCATTAGCAAATCCAGCCATTCCGCGATGGAGCGCTCTTCTCCAATAGCCCTCATACCCTTGTAGAACCAGGCGGTGACTTCATTATCTTCTTTGCCAAGGACATATGCATGGTGTGCATATGCAGCCATGCCTCTCATACCCAGAAGAAGTGTTGAACGCATTGATACGATATCTTCGTTTCCAGTCCAGAGAGCATCTGTTGGAAGATCCTCTGCGCCGCCAAGTCTGGTTTTTTCTTCTCGTATCTGTTGAATCATTTCGTCTAAACGGTCAATATCAAAGTTAACGTTTGTGATTGTGGTAAAGAGCCCTTCAAGCATTAATAAATCTGCATTTCCGCCTGGAGTGGTATTAGCCGCAGCTCTTGCAAGGCCTACCAAGGCACAGGTCAACTCGTCTTGCCCGTTGGCTACGACAGCATTTTTACCACATACACCCGACTTGGTACAGCCCTTTCCCCCGGCGGTCTGTTCACACTGAAAACAAAACATATCACTCATTGTTTATTACTCCCTTCGTAGTCATAATTATTTTGTATACCTGTAATATAGCAATGGTTGGTATCTATTTTTTGGCAACCACCATTGTGAACTATTAATATCGGAATATTGAGTCAGTTGTTTTTACATGCTTATTGTAGTATAATTCGTGTATTGAATCGGTAACTATAGTTACGAAATGCAGTAAGAATTAGAAATTTTAAAATGAATATAAGAATTTTTTTGATAATGTAAAGTAGCTTATGAAAAACAGCTAAAAGATTTAACATGTTGCTCAAATATGCAGGTTTAGGGAGCACTTGACAGACGGACTGCTCAAATATGCAGGTTTAGGTATAAAATTTGAAGAAAATAATGGGGCTTTTAACCATTTAGTCAACATAAATCGTGTAATGCGCATTTACCAAGTGTAAATAACTTTACATTAACTTTTTTAATAGAGGGGTGAGAGTAATGGTGCAAAGAGCTATGGAACACAAGACTACAGAGAAAAGAATTATGAGAAAGATTCATGATGTAGCTAATATATGTATGCTGTTTAATAATATTGAGCACGATGAGCTTTCTGCATTATTGAAGTGCCTTAGCTTCAAGATAAAAGGCTTTAGTAGAAATGATATTGTTAATATAGCTGGGGACCCCTTTGAGGGCATAGGTGTTGTGGTGGAGGGACAGGTCTCAGTGGTTAAGGAGAATGTGGCAGGGGAGAGAATCGTTTTTGCCATACTGAAGCGAGGGGATCTTTTTGGCGAGATGGCTGCATTTACAGGTAACAAAAGGTGGCCGGCTACAGTAGTTGCCCAAACAGACTGCACTATTATGTATATACCATCGGATAAACTGGTAAATCAATGTGCTGTTTCCTGCCAGGGGCATAGAAAGCTTGTAATGAATATGCTGGGAATACTATCGCGAAAGGCCATGACGCTAAGCCGTCAATTGGAGTATCTTTCAATTAGGAGTATGAGGGGCAGATTAGCAGCATTTTTACTGGAGCAGCATAAAAAAGCCGGGCAATCGACATTTATGCTGGAGATGAACAGAAATGAGTTGGCTGAGTTTTTAAATGTGACTAGGCCATCACTGTCCCGTGAGCTGTGTAGAATGAGGGATGAGGGGATGCTGGACTTCCATAGGTCTTCGGTACAAATAAGTGATATTAATGCGCTGAGGAATGCGGCCCGGGGCTAGTTGGAGGGACGTTGACCAATAAAGTTATGAGATGAAAGAAGACGAATTAGTTGGTTTGCTTGGTTAGGTGGAGTTTAGCGAACTGACTTGATTCTGATGGGAAAAATAGGGTATATTGCAGTAGGGTTATGTAGAAAAATTAGTATTGTAAAAAATAAAGTGATGAGGAGTGCTTATGAGAAAAAAATCACCACGGGAATCAATGGTTGAAATGACGGAGCTTGTGCTCCCAAATGATACGAATCTACTAGGAAATCTGCTAGGCGGAAGGCTTATGCATATGGTAGATGTTGCAGGAGCCATTGCCGCTCAGCGACATAGTAACCGCACTGTTGTCACAGCGTCTATTGATAGTGTTACTTTTAAGCGTCCGGTGAAGCAAGGTCAGATTGTAATACTCAAGGCCAGAGTGACATGGGTAGGAAGAACATCCATGGAGGTTTCTGTAGATGTCTATTCTGAAGACTTTATGTCAGGAGAGCAAAAGTTTACCAATAAGGCTTATCTTACTTTTGTAGCAGTAGATTCGGATAGCAAACCTGTAGAGGTCTGCGGTCTACTCCTTGAAACTGATGAAGATAGGCAAGAGCATACGGCTGCTGAAGTGAGGCGGTGTGAGCGGCTAAGGAAGAGAGACGAGCAATAGAACTGGTTATCTGCTTTTATCAGGGTGCAAAGGGATCATTGACCGAACATATGTTTGAATCTTAGCATAATTTATGATAAAATAAATTAAGATGCAAGGCTTGATTGAACCCTATATTATGTGGCAAAGGCTTTGAAATGAACAATATGTCCATAGTATAGGTGTGTAGGAAAAGAAGCAGGTGATGGGATCTGATGGAAGTAATAGATAAGCTAACGATATTGGCAGACAGTGCGAAGTATGATGTTTCCTGTGTTTCAAGCGGAAGCTCGAGAAGAAACACGCCGGGCGGTATCGGTAGCAGCCTATCAACAGGTATATGCCATACCTTTACAGGTGATGGACGATGTGTGTCACTGCTGAAGATATTGATGTCGAATTGTTGTATCTATGATTGTGCATATTGTGTAAACAGAGTAACAAATGATTTGCCTCGTGCTTCCTTTACACCTGAAGAAATCGCAGAGGTGACTATCAACTTCTATAGAAGAAACTATATAGAAGGCCTCTTCCTTAGCTCAGCAGTGGTAAAATCACCTGACCATACTATGGAAATGATAATCCGTGCTGTTCGGTTGTTAAGGGAGCAGTACCGCTTCAACGGCTATATACATATAAAGGCCATTCCTGGGGCTGATGCTGCGCTAATAGAGAAAGCAGGCCGCTACGTAGATAGGATGAGCGTAAATATAGAATTGCCCACCAGTGATAGCTTGAAGCTGCTGGCTCCCCAAAAAAAGAAAGAGGCCATACTTGGCCCTATGGATGTCATTAGTGGAAAGATTCATGAGACAGATCACAATAAAAACAGGTTCAAAAGCACACCTCAGTTTGTGCCAGCAGGTCAGAGCACGCAAATGATAATAGGTGCGACCCCAGACCCAGACCTAAAGATACTCAAGCTTGCAGAAGGCCTATACAAACGGTTTGGTATGCGCAGGGTGTTTTACTCTGCATATGTGCCTGTTTCAAACCATCCGGCGCTGCCCCGTTCCGTCAAACCACCACTACTTCGTGAGCACAGGATATATCAGGCGGATTGGCTTCTCAGGTTTTATGGCTTTAAGGCAGATGAACTCCTAGATGAAACCCATAGAAATTTTGACATACAGCTGGATCCTAAATGTGATTGGGCACTGCGCAATCTGCACTTATTTCCGGTGGAGATAAACAAGGCGGATTATTCTGTATTACTTAGAGTACCTGGTATCGGTGTACGTTCCGCCCAAAGGATAATCAATGCAAGGAGAATACAGAAGCTAGAGTTTTTAGATATAAAGAAGCTGGGGGTTGTTCTAAAGAGAGCCAGGTTTTTCATTACCTGTAAGGGGAAGT
>LSQX01011810.1_pt1 | contig 17795 bp, 15 predicted proteins | sample 654561 | NCBI WGS metagenome assembly LSQX01 (sample SAMN04489861, study PRJNA283612) | anaerobic digester metagenome | isolation source: 4 biogas reactors fed with cattle manure at either 37C or 55C with and... | place: Denmark: Kongens Lyngby | collected 2014
AGATGTGTATAAGAGACAGGTATCAACGTGGGGATTGCCGCGGAGATGATGGTGGAGAATAAAAAATGGGAAACAAAAGATTTTTCATTGGATGGAGTTCATCCCACTGATGCTGGTTATGCGCTTTACGCTGATATGATCGTGAGGTCTGGAGAGACAGCCTTATCTCAATGGAAAGCGGACTCTCCTGAAGTTCAAAGAGTCCCATTGCCCAGTCCAATTTCCATGTTGCCTCTTGAGCCCGGTAACTTAATTCCTGTGTCAAAAGCTATTGCTGATAAAAATTGGAATCTTGTTTCGAAAAGTCCTACCGGTTATTTCTCTAGCGTGTTAGAGTCTGATGTTCCGGGAGCCGAATTAACACTGAATTTTACAGGTTCCTATCTTGGCTTTTTTGATGATTTAGGTCCGGATTGCGGCACTATTGAATATTCAATCGATAGTGGAAATTGGATAACCTTACAGAATTTTGATCAGTGGGCTAAAAACTTTTATCGGCCCCATTGTCGCAAGCTGGCTGAAAACCTTTCACCTGTTCGAGAACACACACTGAGACTGCGTATTGCTGATGCACAGCCTCAGGAAAGCAAGGGTAGATTTTTTCGGCCAGGCTATTTTCTTGTTGCCAGTTCAGAACCCGCGTCAGTTGACCCTGAGATTATCGCAAAAACTCGCCCACTTTTCCCAAAAGATGGAATTCCTGAGGGCTGGAAAGTGACTGCATGGAATGATGTCTCTTTACCAGGTCCTGAAGGTGTAGAGTGGGTCGTAGAGGATGGCGTATTGCATGGCGGCACCCCTCGTGGAACCTGGCTTATCAGTGAAAAGGAGTATGGTGATTTTTATATCGAATTCGAATTTTTGCTTCCTCCGAGAGGGAACAGCGGTTTTGGCATACACTTCCCCGGACTGGGAGATCCGGCATTTGAAGGGATGGAGATTCAGATGTGTGATCCCCGGTACTACACCGATTATGGCTATACTTACGAGCCGCATGAACTTGCCGGGAGCGTTTACAAAGCGATTACTCCCCGGGTTTACATGTACCGGCCCGAACAATGGAATAAATATCAGATTACCTGTGTTGGAAACAGGATTCTGATAGTATTAAACGGGAAAACTGTTGTGAATGCAGATTTGGCAAATGAAAAAAAACAATTGCAAAGAGGCCTTCCGCTGAGCGAGCGCCCCCGCACTGGGCATTTGGGATTTCAGGAGCTTAGCAGAGGTGAAGGGCAGGTTATGATACGCAACATTAAAATATTTGAGTTTGAATCCTAACAGCCTACCCAGTAACTACAGTTCTAACCTTGAGAGAGAATAGGACGCGTTAGCCCAGATATTCTCTGCATAAGCTTTCTCCCGACAAGATTGGAATTTGCACTGGCAATTGGAGAATAGGAACAGTATCTTTTTTACATGATGAACGCGCACCGTAGTGAATCATTTTTTAAGCCACTATCCAAAATTACGATATTAGCTATTTTCTCTATTTGGAGCTTTGGCTTGTTTTTTCCTCTTAATGCAACTGCTGCACAGTGGGTAAAGACCATTGCCAAAAACGATTCACAAATACCGGATGGAACCGTTGTGCTAAAAGATGTTCCTTACGTAACAAATGGGCATGACCGCCAGAAACTTGATCTTTTGGTTCCGGTGTCAGAGGGAAAACTCCCGTTGTTAGTATGGATACACGGGGGCGGATGGGAGGCTGGAGATAAAGCGGAAAGGATATTTTATCGTTTTTTGAACCAAGGTTTTGCTGTAGCAAGTATCAACTACCGTTTCAGCCAGCATGCCGTTTATCCGGCCCAAATTGAAGACTGCAAGGCGGCAATACGCTGGCTCAGAGCTCACGCAGAAGAGTTTGGTTTGGATTCTGAAAAAATTGGTGTTGGCGGAGCTTCTGCCGGCGGTCATCTAGTGGCATTGCTCGCTGCTACGGGGCACACTCGAATGTTTGATAAAGGTGAATATCTTGAGGTATCCAGCCGTATTCAAGCTGCGTGTGATTTTTTTGGTCCAACGGATTTCAATAATTATGATTTTCAGGACACTATTTTTAAAGATCCCGATAATTCTCCTCTCGGTAAATTAATGGGTGGGCCCATGACCCAAAAAGCAGCGCTTCTCCCACTTGCGAGCCCTTTATGTTTTGTTACTTCTACTCATGCGCCTATTATCATAATTCATGGAAACAAGGACAACCTAGTTCCTCTAAATCAGAGCCAGAGATACCTTGATGCTTTAGCGCAGGTGAATGTGGAGAGTACTCTTTTAATCATGAATGATCAGGGGCATGGGTTTGAAGGAGAAAATTATTGGAGAGATATCTCTATATTCTTTGAGAAAAAACTGAAGCCCGAAAAACGAGTCGGTTACACAAAGTTGCTTTTGATCCCCTGACATGAGCAGTAGTGGTAAAATATGGATATGGATAATTTAAAAAAACAAATGAAGGAATTGGCGAGCCGTGCCAAGGAAGCGTCCCGCGCATTAGCGTTGCTCAGTACCGAAAACAAAAACAGGTGCTTGATCGCTATGGCTGACGCTATTTTATCGGCTGAAAATGAAATTCTCAAAGCCAATCAACAGGATGTTGAAAACGGGGAAAAAGCAGGTTTATCATCTGCGATGCTGGACCGTCTTACTTTAAGCTCAGGAAGAATTTCCGCCATGGCCGCGGGAATTAAAGAGGTGGCAGCACTGCCAGATCCGGTCGGAAGAGAGTTGGACTTCAGAGTTCGTCCGAACGGGCTTGAGTTAAAAAAAATATCCACTCCTATTGGAGTGATCGTGATTATCTTTGAATCTCGGCCGAATGTGACAGCAGATGCTGCCTCTCTTTGTTTTAAATCTGGGAATGCAACAATTCTCAGGGGTGGAAAAGAGGCTGCAGCTTCCAATCAGGTTATCTCAAAAATTATGGTGAGGGCCGCTCAGGCTGTTTGCACAGATTTTCCTACGTATGCCATTCAAGTTGTCTCCACCTCAGATCGACAGGCAATTCCGGAGTTACTCTCGTTGCGTGAATTTGTGGATCTCTGCATTCCAAGGGGAGGTGAGGGGCTGATTCGCGCTGTCGTGGAGTGCTCACGAGTACCCATTATTAAGCATTATAAGGGAGTTTGCCATGTGTACATTCATGAAAATGCAGATTGTCAAATGGCCAAGCAAATCATTGTTAATGCAAAAACTCAGCGACCCGGGGTTTGCAATGCTGCTGAATCTCTATTGGTCGATGAAAGCATTGCCTCTGATATTCTACCTTTAGTTGGAAGCGACCTTTTGCAAAAGGACGTTAAGCTGTATTGTTCTCCCCAGGCGAACAGCATTTTAGCTCAAGCGCTCCCCCAGGAACTCTCAAAAAATAACATCCTCCCTATCGATAAGAGCGCTTGGGACCATGAGTATTTGGATCTCTCTCTATCCGTCGGAATTGTCAAAAACCTGGATGCAGCAGTAGCACACATTAACCGATATGGCTCGGGACACTCTGAGAGTATCGTTACAAATTCAGAGGAGGCGGCACTGCGTTTTCAGATGGCTGTAGATGCAGCAGCCGTTTACTGGAATGCCTCTACTCGCTTTACGGATGGAGCGGAGTTCGGTATGGGTGCTGAAATCGGCATCAGTACTGATAAGATCGGAGCAAGAGGCCCTATGGGTTTAGGAGAATTAACGGCCTACAAATGGTTGATTTGCGGAACGGGACAAATTAGAAAATAGAAAAAGAATGATAACTGAATTCAAAAAACTGCTGGGACAGAATAATGTCCTTACTGAAACCGAAGATATTCTCCCTTATGCTTATGATGGGACGCCTGCTCTGTGGCAGATGCCCCGAGCTGTTGTTTTCCCTCAGACGGCTGAGCAAATCTCCACTATTCTTAAGTATGCCAATGAAAAGAACATCCCCGTAGTCACGAGAGGAAATGGCACCGGCCTGAGTGGTGGAAGTCTTCCGTTGATGACAGGAGATTCTATAGTGCTTTGCACGACTCAAATGAATCGATTGCTGGAGCTGGATTCACAAAATCTGACCATGCTGGTCGAAACGGGTATGACCACTCAGGAGATTTTTGATACAGCTTCTAAAGCTGGTTTCTTTTATCCACCTGATCCGGGCTCAATGAAGACTTCGAGTATTGGAGGCAACATAGCCGAAAACTCCGGAGGTCTGCGTGGGCTGAAGTATGGAGTTACTCGCAACTATGTGATGGGGCTGGAAGTGGTGCTGCCAACAGGTGAAATTCTGTGGACCGGAAATAAGTGTGTGAAGGATGTGGCCGGTTTCTCATTGAAAGATCTTTTTATAGGCTCTGAAGGTCTTCTGGGGGTCATCACTAAAGCTTTGCTGCGGCTGGTTCCGCCTCCTCAAGCTCGAAAGACCATGCTGGCTGTTTTTAAAAAAATGGATGCGGCAGCACAGACAGTTTCAGATATCATTGCTGCCAGCATAATCCCGTGTACGCTGGAGTTTTTAGACAAGACGACTATTGTGTGTGTTGAAAGCTTTGCCCGCATCGGTTTGCCTCTGGATTGTGAAGCGATCCTTCTCATGGAAACAGATGGTCATTCGGTGATCGTTTCCGAAGAGGCGGAAAAAATGTGCGAAATTGCCAGGAATAATGGTTGTGTAGATGTCCGAATTGCAGCCAACAACGCGGAAGCCAAGCAGTTGACTGAAGCACGGAGAGTATCACTTTCGGCTCTGGCAAGAGTGAGTCCTACCACCATATTGGAGGATATTACTGTCCCAAGAAGTGAACTTGCCAATATGGTTCGCTTCATTCAACGCGTTTCGGATAAATACCAGCTTAGGGTTGGCATATTTGGGCATTTTGGCGATGGAAATCTTCACCCCACTTTTTTAACGGATGAAAAGAACGAGGACGAAATGAAGAAAGTAGAAATGGCTTTTGACGAAATATTCCAAGAAACTTTACGCGTCGGCGGCACTGTGACCGGAGAACATGGAGTTGGACTGGCAAAGAAAAAAGTTCTCCCCGGGGCCCTGGGAAATGAAGCTATCGATGTAATGCGTTTTCTTAAAAAATCTCTAGACCCCAAAGGTATTTTAAACCCAGGGAAGATGTTTGACCTATAAATACTGGCTAATTTTATGACGGGAAGGACTGGTTAAAATGTTTAGAATTACACGTTTTATTGGCCGTTGGGTCATCCGGCTGCTACTGCTCGTCATTTTGCTGGGAGTGCTTTGCTACGTTTTTAAGGACCGTGCTCTGAAGTACTATATTGATGTTCAGTTGGCTAAAGTAACGGGACTGACGATAGAGGCAGAAAAAGTGAATGTAGATCCCTTAAGTAGGACTCTTACTCTTTGGAACATTGAAGTAAGCCACCCTTTTATTATGAAGGCAAAACTCTCAAGTGTAAGAGCTAAAGTGTCGGTCTGGGAGCTTATCTTCAAAAAACTACATTTTGAAGAATTAGAAGTTAATGTAGAAGTTTTTCAATCTGTAGAAATTTCCGATGGGTTTTCCACTGAAATCTACATGCGAAAATTGGCTGAAAATTTGAACTTGGGAACGGGGGCTTGGGAGTATGCTGGCGTCGAAAAATTTTACCTCACGATAAACCGCCATCAGAAAGTCAATTTAGAGACACCTGAAAAAATTAAAAGCTGGCGAGACCTAAACTCGCATGTCACCTTTGAGAATGTCGCCACCCCGAGAGATCTGTTAGGGATTTTAAATACAATCCTCTATGGGGAATTGGGGCCTCAACGCATATGAGTTTAATTAAAATAGAATCAATTCCCCTCAACTGCATTTTGTTTTTCAATCCCAGGTTCGACCGTTTCTAAAGCTGTTTTAGGTGAAGATAAGGGCTCAGGAGAATCAACACTTTCAATATCATTATTGTTTGACGGGGAGTCAACGCGCCAAAATTGTAGTTGTTTTCCAGCCCAACCAGAGGAATCCCATCCGGCTGTATTCTCCAGTCGATAAATAATGACTTTCCTCCAATCATCAAGGTAGCTGCTATTTTCTTCAGGTGCATTGCCCTTAAAGTATAGAGCAGAAAGATTGGGACAGAATGAAAAAGCAAAGGGATAAATGTGTTTTAAACCTTGTCCCATTGTCGCCCGTTGGAGTGAATATGATCTGGAAAAGGAACCCTGCGGAATAGCCTCCACCGCATCAGGGATTGTTACCTGAGCCAGATTTGTGCACATATAAAAAGCATAGGGCTCAATCTTATTAACCGTTGAAGGAATCACAATATTTGTAAGACCAAAGGAACGGGAGAAAGCAAAGGTAGAAATTTTTTTAACACCTTCAGGGATATTGTAATCAGTTAATAGTCGCTTTTTATTTTGAGAGCCGGATTGTGCTTTCTCGCCTTTATTTGAGCGAGGATAACGAATCAATGATTGCATTGATTTATCGAAGAGAACTCCATCGAGTGAAGAGAAGTGTTCGTTATCTGGATGTACTTCAAATAACTCCAAAGAGGAACATGTTTCAAAAGTCTCTTCCACCATGTTGAGGTGTTGGGGGATGAGCAAATTCTTGAGAGATACGCAGCCCTCCAAAGCAGTTTTTCCAATAGAGACCAAATCGTCTCCCATCCTAAGCTCCTGTAAGTTTGCGCAGTTGAGAAATACTCCCTCATTTAAGGTTTGGACTGAGTTTGGCAAAATCACGGAGACCAGGTTTGAGCACCCATCGAATGCGTAAGGTCCAATATGGGAAGTGAGACTTCCTAATGTAATCTGTTCTAATGAATGGCAGTGACGAAAGGCTCCGTTTGAAATGTGGGTAAGACTTTCCGGGATGTCTATGTAAGATAAAGAAGTGCAGTACATGAAAGATGAATCACCCAAACGAGTGATGCTTTCGGGGAGCCAAACATTCTCTAGATCGAAAGCACAAAAGAAGGCTCGATCTGCAATTTCAGTTACAGGAAGTCCGTTTATAGTATCGGGGATAACAAGATTTATTTTTCGTACCTTTTTCTGTGACCGTTTTTTTGATGAGTTCTTGTCGGCTAAATCTTTGTATTGATAGCCTAAAATAGAAACCTGATTTGAATTAATTACGGTGTAAAGGAGTTCTCTTTCCGAGATGTAGTTTTTGGGTTTATTGAGAGAACCGTCTTTCTCTACAGAGTTTTTTTCCAACTCTACTTCCAGAGTTTTTATCGGTATAAGATTTCCCTGCTCGTCATATTCCCATTGAGTGACATGTGCTGCCCCCTCATGNTGAAGATCCGCAAAAGCTTCCAAGCCATCACAAACATTGACAATCTGAATGGATTTAAGGGCATCGCATGAAAGAAAGGCATATGAACCTAATTTTTTAAGGGAAGAGGGGAGCTCTATTCGAGTAATTGAGGAACCTTCAAAAGAGTGGCTCCCAATATGTTCAATCCCTTCAGGCAAAAGTATATAATTCAGATTCTTACAGAATATAAATGAATAGGGATCAAGGGACACTGTGCCAATAGGAACTTCATAATATAGTCTTTTATTTCCTGCGGGGTATTGGATAAGCCTTCTAATTTCTTTGTCAAAAAGCACCCCATTTGTGCTGGCGTACTTCGGATTGAGAGGGTCAACCAGAATATCTTTAAGGGAAAGACATCCGGCAAAAGCACCTTCCCCGATCCGAGTAATTGTGTGTGGAATGAAAATAGAACGAAGTTTTGGATGTGCGATAAAAGCTCTTTCAGAGATACCTACCACAGAGTTGCCTTCAATTTCAGTGGGGAGAGTCAGCATTGTCTTCCCACCCGTGTAGGAAAGAATGAAAGCCCCTTCATCGGAAAGTCGATAGTTGTAGTTTTTTGCCTGAATTATCTCTGATTCGGCGTGTACCGTTGAAAAAAAAGAGCACTCGAGAAAACAGAATAGAATAAAGTATCCAATCTTTTTCATAAAACAAATTTTAAAAATATGCCTATTCCTCGATTCTTCCACCATTACCCCTCAGAGCTCCAACGATGGATCGCTTTTTGTTTTTTTGGTCACGCTGCATTTTTTTCAAAATTCGCTCGTTGTATTGATCAATACCTGAAGGGTGTCCTGATATTTTAAGTTTATTTTGAAAAGCAGCTACTTCCACTAATCGCCCCATGTCCCGTCCTGCGCTGACTGGCAAAACCACGTGAGGCACTTTTACCCCCATTATTTCAACTGTCTGATGTTCTCCGCCCAAACGGTCAATTTCTTCAGTTTCCTCCAGGACCGAAAGCGTTACGACCATATCCAAGCGTTTGCGGGTGCGGATACTCTTAATTCCAAACATATCGGCAACATTGATGATGCCAATACCTCTGACCTCCATAAAATCCTTCATTTCACATGTGGGAGCGGCAACCAGCTCTTTTCCCTCTGAGAGAAAAATTTCGGTAACATCATCTGAAACAAGGCTATATCCGCGCTCTAAAAGTGAAAGAACGCACTCACTCTTACCAATACCGCTTTTACCTTTGATTAAAACACCGACACCCAAGATATCAACCATGCAGCCGACCTCAAGTTTGCGGGGCGCAAAGAGTTCGTCCAATGTATGAGTGGCCTGGTTCACGAAGCGCATCGTGATCAACGAGGAACGAAAAATCGGTATTTGTTCTTTTTTCGCGGCCTCTAAAAAATCGCTTTCCGGATGGAGTGATCTGCAAAAAACAAAACAGGGTATGTGGTATTTGAAAATATTCTTGTAGCATTTGCCCCGCTCTTCAGGAGTAAGGGACTTTAAATAACTGCATTCCGCTCGACCAAAGACCTGGACCCTCCGATGTGGAAAATGTTTCGTAAATCCGGCTAATGCGAATCCTGGCCGGTTAACCGCGGGCTCATGAATAAGACGGCGCAAACCCTTCTCGCCACATTCAAGGTTCAGCGGGTTTAAATCGCTGCAGTGCTCCAGGAAAGTGGCGACTGTTATGCTCGTAGCTTTTTGCATAATTTTTTGATATTAGAGGTCAAACTCAGGCCCCAGATATACTTCTCTGGCTTTGGGGTCTTTCGCTAAAAGTTCAGCGTTCCCTTCCAATAAAATTTGGCCTTTATGTATAATATAGGCCCTATCAACAAGGTTTAAAGTTGCACGGACATTGTGATCGGTAATGAGAATACCCATTCCTCGATCTTTGAGCTGCCGTAAGATTTTTTGCACATCATAAACCGCAATAGGGTCTATCCCGCTAAAAGGTTCATCCAGGAGTAAAATTTTGGGACTCGTGACGAGGGCGCGTGTAATTTCCAGTCTTCTTTTCTCTCCGCCGCTCAAGGTATAGGCGAGGCTTTTCGCCAATCTTCCCATGTCCAACTCATCCAGGAGCAATTGGAGGCGGCTTTGCTTTTCCTGATGACCGATATTGCAAGTTTCCAGAATAGCCAGAATGTTTTGCTCAACAGTTAACTTTTGAAAAACGGAGGGTTCTTGTGTGAGATAGCCAATTCCCAATCTGGCCCTTTGGTGCATTGGCAAATGAGTAATTTGATGTTCATTGAAAAAGACATCACCTTCGTTAGGTTTTACCAGTCCGACCACAATATTAAAAGTTGTGGTTTTCCCTGCGCCATTAGGTCCCAGGAGCCCTACAATTTCGCCGGAGTTTACGTTAATAGAAATGTCGTCTACTACGCGTCGTTTTTTGTAGGACCGGACTAAATTCTGGGTATAGAGAACAAACTGTTCTTTACGCTGGACTTGCATATTATTCTGGTTTTTGGCCATCAATTCTGAAATTTGAGACACCTTTAAAGACGTTAGCTTTTCGGTCCCAAATCATCTTATCGGCATAAAGAGTGCCTCTGGGCATTTTTGCAACGGGATATCCTGTTAATTCAAGCAGTTGAGTTGCTGTATCAAAAACAGCTTTTTTGCCACTTGCAACCACATCCTCTTGTTCCATTATCACATCTTGCTCCGCCACAACATTGACAACGCCCCCCGTCTTTTCATCAAGCTGAACCTTCATTGTTTCAGATTTCATCTGCTGTGTTTTAGGCTCAGGTCGGGAAGTCGTTTGTATAATATGTACTTTGCCGGTTGCTACAATGTTGTCTAAATATTTGGTCGTCTCTGGTTCCTCTGTTTTTTTATCTTTAAAATTCAATAGCAATTGACTCATCGTCATGTGTGTAAAATCAGTCTCTTTTGATTGAATTTCGACATTCACCTTATCAAAAAAGTTGATCTGCTTTTCATCCACATTCATGCGGGGGCTATTAATCCGAAGCTCATGAGCTTTGGTTTTGACCGTGTCTTCAGGGGGGAGAGGAGACGAAACAGAGTTTGTTTCAGCTTGCGGCCCGAAAAGCTCCAAAGGTTGGATTTTCCCTTCGACAGGAACGACAACTTTTACATTACCTACTGCCTGTGCAGAGCGAGGTTCTGCCCACATATAAAGTTGGTCTGATTCACCTGTCAGCCGGTCTGAGGACCATCTTGTGTGTTCTTCAAAGATAGCGGTGGAGTCAGCCAGCTTGTAAACAGCTTTCTGAGTTTCTATTCGATGATCTTTCTGAGAAATTTTTACATTACCAGTGGCCTCAATCCATTCAATTTCCCGATCCTGCGCTTCATTTGAAGTAGTTTTTTCAGTGTTCTCCGCCACTTCACCACGAGCTTCTTTAAAGTGAATATGAAGTGAATCGCAAAAAAGCGAAGCATCCCCGTCCTGTACCCAAACTTTGCCAAATAGGGTAATTCGATTGCTGATTGAATTCAAATTATCTGAACGGGAGGTGAGTACTCCTGTGTTTTTAGAGTTACTCAGCGCCATTGGAACTCCAATCATTCCACTTTCATTCAGTTGGTTTTTGTCCAGTTCCAGCAGGACATTACCTGCCGCGGAGAGTTCTTTTCCATTTTGCCTCAGCGTGACATAGTTCGCGCTCCCTTTTTGGGATTCCCCTTGCCATGAAACATTACCGGAAATAGCAAGTTCATTTTGTGTTCGCACATAGACGAACTGGTCTCCGGATGCACTGAATTTCTGATCGGGTTTATCGACATTAATACGAGCATTTCCCTCCCCAATGACCTGCTCAAAACCGGTTGAGGTTCCCGCAGAAAAAAATTGTAATTTATCGCAGCGGAGTCGAGTTCCTTCTTCACTGACGTTTACGTTTCCAAGATACTGAACATTGTTTTCTTTTTGCGAGAATGTGAACTGGTTGGAGGTTACTCTAACTTTGTTGGAGGATGACGAAAGATTGTTCGTTGCAAAGCCGCTCACATCTAAACCAAAAAAATCTGAGCTCACTTGATTCGATATTACCAGAATGGAATCAGAATGTGACCATGAAAATCCCTTCCCTTGAATGGACATGGATCCATCGGTTCGGGACAACCTCAACGGGGCTGTTGAATATACAATTTTTTTAGAGATTTCATAGGAGCACTCGCTTGTCGTGACAAGAGTGTTCGTTTTCCCATCCCTGTCATAGCATTCTATTCTTAACCCAGAGATTGCTACGGTATCCTTTCCTGTCGGTTTTGCTTCCTGTCCCTTCAGTAAAGATCTGAGTGGAGTTTTTTTGCCTGGCAGGGCAGGGTAGTATTCGGGAATTTGAAAACCCTTAATTCGCCCTCCTAAACGGCTTGAAAAAGTGGTGTTAGTCGTTTCAGGGTAAGCAATACTTTGCTCATTAAAGAAAAAGAACAATACCAGTACGACCGCGATAGTTGCGGCTGATTGACTTTTTCGAATCCGTTCTTTAAAATCCATTTCTACAGCTGAGTTTTATTCGTTCAGCACTGCTCCTATTATAGCCAGAAACATCTAAATGACCAGTCTTTAATGAAGGACCAAGGTTTGAAAAATGTATACGGTTCCTCTCCAGACAAACCGGCTGCGAGCATCTTCTCCAATACTATATTTCTATTGACTAGAATTGAGGGATGTTTTAGTGTTCGCAAATGAAGTTGAATAAAACTTTGCTTTATGGATTCTGCACACTGGTATCTGCAGTGACCTTTAGTACAGTTGGTTTTGCGGAATACAAACCAGCTACTGCCCCATTAATGACCGTTTGGGGCAAGAGTATGACTCCAGAAACAGCGTGGACTCTTCATCCACGTCCTAACTTGGAGCGCTCGAATTGGCAAAACCTCAATGGTCTTTGGGATTATGCAGTCACTCCGATTGATGCCCCTGAACAACCCAAAGTGTGGGAAGGCAAGGTTCTGGTTCCTTTCGCAATGGAATCAGCTCTTTCCGGAGTAGGACGGATGATCGAGCCTAATGAGGCTATTTGGTATCATCGCACTTTTGATGTTTCAACCTTGAGCGATGAACGCCTCTTGCTGCATTTTGATGGTGTTGATTTTCGCTCCCAGGTTTTTGTTAATGGCATGGAAGTAACCGATTATCCCCATGAAAGTGGCATCATTCCTCAAACAGTAGATGTCACAGAGGCAGTAAAAGAGGGCACAAACGATCTGTTAGTGTATGTGTGGGATCCCACAGATAAGTGGCAAAATGCTACAGGCAAGCAGGTCTTGAAACCCGGTGGAATCATGTACACGCGTACTTCAGGAATTTGGCAGCCGGTTTGGATGGAAACAGTTCCTAGTACTTATGTTTCCGGTTACGAGGTGGATAGCGATATAGAAAAAGGAATTGCCTATGTTAAACTAAAAACTGTGGGCAATTTGAAGAACGCTCGAGCCAGCATTACAGTAAGAGATGATAAAGGGAAGAAAGTTGCAAGCGGGAAGGTTCAAGACTGGGAAAAACCTGTTGAGCTGAAAATCAAAGCCCCTCAACTTTGGTCACCTGACAATCCTTATCTTTACGACATGGAGATCGCCCTTAAATCCAGTGCAGGAACAGATCATGTCAAAGGTTACTTTGGGATGCGCAAGATTGAAATGCGGAAAGATGGAAACGGGATTCAGAAGTTCTTCTTGAATAACGAGCAAATTTTCATGCAGGGAACCCTTGATCAGGGCTGGTGGCCTGACGGTCTTTTGACTCCTCCCAGTGAAGAAGCGATGCTTTTTGATATCCAGTTCCTCAAAAACGCCGGTTTCAATATGATGCGCAAGCATATCAAAATTGAACCGATGAGGTATTATTATCTTTGCGATAAAATTGGCATTATGCTTTGGCAGGATATGCCATCAGGTCCGGGCGACGTTAATGCGCGCTATGGGATGTATCGCCGCGAACTCAAACAGATGGTCGATTATCTTCAACCCATTCCCTCAATTGTGGTATGGGTACCTTATAATGAAGGTTGGGGTGAGCAGGAAGCTTTTAAAACCAACGCCAGTTTGAGTTGGCTGATGGAGTATGATAAGACTCGTTTAGTAGATGGCCCCTCGGGTTGGACTGACTATGGGGTGGGGCATACTAAAGATATGCACAATTACCCCGGCCCGGGTATGTTTGATGTTATGCCAAATCGTATTTCAGTGTTAGGTGAGTTTGGCGGTTTGGGCTTAGCCGTTCCTGGGCATGTCTGGGCAGATAACAAAGGGTGGGGGTACGTCAGTGACAATACTGTGGAGGCCTCTTTTGAACGTTATACTTCTTTGATGAAGCGGTTGTCTCGCTTAGCGTCTCAAGGACTGGCAGCTTCCGTTTATACTCAGACCACCGATGTTGAAGTGGAAATCAATGGTCTCCTGACCTATGATCGCAAAGTGGATAAATATGGGGCAGACAACCTTAGAAAGCTTCATGCCAAAGTTTATGAGGGTGCAACCAAGTCTTACGTTTTGAAAGCTGCACAGCCTATTGCCCAAGAGTGGAAATACACTTTTGAGCAACCGCAAACAGGATGGGAGAAACCTGATTTTGATGATAGCAGTTGGAAAAGCGGTAAGGCCGGTTTTGGCAACGCTGTTATCAAAAAAGATAACCCTCAAGCCCAGGTAAACACGGTTTGGGAGACAAAAAGTATTTGGATTCGCCGTGAGTTCAATTGCGATTTAGGCCCGAATACAGTTGATGCGGCGGCCTTGAAAATCTTTTTTGATGAAAGCCCTGTTCTCTACCTTAACGGGATAGAAATTGCTCGTTTTTCAAAATGGAACGCCGGTTATGCCAGTGAAGAAATCGATGTCGAATTGCTTAGAAAAGCGCTTCGAAAGGGTAAAAACGTGCTTGCTGTCACAGCGATTAATGAGAGTGGGGGAGCCTACATTGACTTGGCCTTGGAGTTCATGGAGGAAAAGAAATAACTTATAGTTTTTCTTTTCTTGATCTGAATCGAGTAGGGGCTGGAGGTTCTGGCCCCTACTCGATTTTTAAATACCAGGGGAAGTTATCGGGCAGAAAAGTTAAAAAATGGGAAAACCATTTCACAAGCGACAGCAACGGCATAGACGATACTGACAACCAGATTCAGTCTGAAAAATGCATCTCCCAACCAATGTTTTTTACGAATCTTTGCTATCCAGTGCTCTATCAATATGCAAAGCGTAATGAAACCGACTGATACAATATAAGCTATTTTGAGCATTGCAAAAAAGCCAAACACGGCCATTGCCATGACAGTCAAAAGATGAAGCAGGAAGGCAAAGGAAAGAACATTATTGCTACCCCAGCGAATCGCCAAACTACGGCGCCCATGCGATCGATCATATTCAAGGGTTCTTATGGAATCCAGTACACTCAGACCACCTATCCACAGGGCAGAAATTAATCCCAATGCAAAAGGTACCCAACCAATCGTCCCAGTAGCTGCAATCCAAGTCCACAGAGGAAGTAGCGCATAAATAATTCCTTGATAGAGGGTGCAGAAATCGCTCATCCGTTGAATGTACGGATAAAGACAGATGACTATCAGGAGAACGACAGCAACCGAAAAGCAGAAAGAGTTAGCGTATCCACTGCATGCCAAAAATCCACCGGCTCCTGCAATTACAAAAAACCAAGCCCCCTTCCAGGGTAAGACAATACGATTAGAACAGGAGCTGTATGGAAATTTTATATCACACCGCCAGCGCGCTATATGCTCATAAGAAATGGAGCATACTCTCAATAAAGCCACCCCAGCAAGTACGAGAATGAAAGTCTTCCAGCCAGGCCAACCTCTAGCATCACGGGCCGAAAGCGCGATTGAAACTAAGGAAATGGACAGCGCAAAAACATAATGGCGAACAGAGAAAAATTCTTTCCATTTTTCCGTTACACCAGCTAACGCACTCTTCACCTTTTCCTTTGAGCAACCTTTCCCATGCTAGGCAGAGAAATGGGGTTTGTATTAAGGTTATTCCGTTTTTTTCTTTGCTGGAGCCTTTTTAGGCTTAGTGGGAGCAGCCGGAGCGGCTTGCTCTTCGGGCTTATATAAAAGATAACGAGCGCAGGTATCGCATAGGACGATATCCTCTGCCCTTAAGAGTTGAGCCCGTGTTCCAGACGGTAATGTCATATGACACTCGGGACAATTCGTGCCTCGCACAAGGGAAACTCCTTTTTTACCTCGCTTCATCAGACGATCATAATGCCCGAGAATATTGGCAGGAAGTTTTTCTCGAATTTCTGTTATGGTTTTCTGATTTTTTTTAGAGGTGGGATCTTCTCCTAACTCAATTTGTTGTAATGAGTACAGCCACTCTATGACTTCAACGCTACTTACGTTCATAGTGAAATAAACTTTGGGGCGGGAAGAATGATCCTTCCGGAAACGCCTCACGCAATTGCTACTATACATTTTGTGAGAAAGCAAACAAGCAAAAAGATGATTTATCTAAAGCAACATCCCCTGTCTTGCGACAAACTTGCCGATATATGCCTCTCTCCACTACAGTTGATTGAATAAAACGAATTATGAATTTTTTAAAATCCTCTCTTGTTTACGCTCCAGCCGTCTCAAGCAAGCGATGACCATATACGTCTTCATAGAAAACAGTAGCGTAAATGTGACTAAGTTCCGCTTGGACTTGAGCATCCGAAAGGTGTAACTCATTAGTCAGACGCATAACCAGGTATTCACGACCTTGAAGAGCCGTGCGTATTTTTGTATGAACCATTCCACACCGCAAATAAAAAGCTATACGCCTTTGAGAAAGGTGTTGTTCTGCGTCAGTAAAGGCGGAGGAAGGGGATTCAACTTCGATGACAATTTCCTGGTTTAATTCTAAGAAAGCCTCTCGTAACAGTTCGATAAGTAAAGTCCCATATCCATTAGCGCGGTAAGCGGGCCGGATAGCACAAAAATCCAACAAGACGCAAGGACCATTTGGGACTGAACAAATAAACGAGTAACCGATTAGTTCGTCCTCCTCATACAGGCCATACCCAAAGTACAAGCCTGATTCAACCAAAGGGGCCACTTCGTTTAAAGGCCTGATTTCATTAGAATGGAAATCTCGAGGGAGATGTGTTTGATATATTAGAAGAGCGTCAATAGATGACAGCTTTTGAAGTTTCATATTGTTTCTGTCTTCCAGTCAAGGTGCTCCCCCGACGTACAATTGGAGACAGAAAAGAGCTAATTCTTGGTTAGCATCTTTATTCGTTTGTGCCCATTTTTTTTACGAGGGAAACGGGCTTCCCTCGGCTCGCATAAAACTGGCTATGCAAGCACCCGATTTTCGGTAACACCACAATTGGCGTAATTGTCAGTATCCTAGCTCATGCTTGGAAATTGTCAAGCAATGAATTTTATTTTATTGTAGTAAAGTAATCATTGGAGGTGGCTGGAAGATGAAACCGATGTTCTTATGTAAGAAAGAAGTAGACAAGTTTGATATAGCTTCGCATAATGGCCACGTGATGGACGGAGGTGCTCAGGTGCTGATATGAAGCAAAGATCATCCTGCACAGGCCAGCCATGTAACAATTTTAAGCATGTTTTTAGAGCATGCATATAAGGTAATACGTTCAATATTTAACTATTATGGAAGTTATCATTCAGCCCACGAGGGAAGCAGCTGCGCTGCTGACGGCAAAAGTTATTGCGGACGAAGTTAGAAAAAACCCAAGCGCCGTTTTGGGGTTTGCTACGGGTGCGACTGTCGAGCCGGTTTATGCTAATTTGATTGAGATGCACCACAAAGAAGGGCTGGATTTCTCTCTCTGCAAGTCTTTCAACCTGGACGAATACGTGGGGCTCAGCGGAGATCATCCGGGGTCTTACCGCTATTTTATGAATAGCCATCTCTTTGACCATATCAACATTGATAAACGCAACACGAGAGTGCCAAATGGGATGGCGAGTGATTTGGCTGCGGAGTGTTTGACCTACGAGGAGGCGATCTGGCATGCAGGTGGTATTGATTTGCAGTTGGTTGGCATTGGAATGGACGGGCATATTGGCTTTAATGAGCCGATGTCTTCCCTTCAAAGCCGGACTCGTGTGAAACAGCTTAATCCGGTTACGATTCGCCAAAACGCCGGGTACTTCGGTGGTGCTGATAAAATGCCCCGCCGCGCCATTACCATGGGTGTAGGGACTATTTTAGATTCGCAGCGCTGTGTACTGCTTGCAACTGGTTCCGCAAAAGCGGAGATTTTGGCTGAAGCGATAGAAGGTCCATTTTGTGCCAGGGTGACTGCGTCCGCACTTCAGTGGCATCGCCGCGCCGTGGTCATTGTGGACGAGGCTTGTGCTGCCAATCTGAAAAACCGTGAGTACTATGACTGGTCATTTGCCCACGAACCTGAATGGGCTGCGTTTCGTGGTTAGTTTAGTTCATTACGTACTGGATGCATGAATGCGTTTAAAGCTGATTTGCTAACAACTTATATCCACGAAAATAGTAAAAAAATGGCTGCTGCGGCTGCAACTGCGGCAGCAGCCGTTATAGTGGATTCAATTGAAGCTCGTGGTTTGGCACGCGTAATTTTGGCGACGG
>LSQX01088180.1_pt5 | contig 17792 bp, 16 predicted proteins | sample 654561 | NCBI WGS metagenome assembly LSQX01 (sample SAMN04489861, study PRJNA283612) | anaerobic digester metagenome | isolation source: 4 biogas reactors fed with cattle manure at either 37C or 55C with and... | place: Denmark: Kongens Lyngby | collected 2014
CATGATGGACTGCAAAAAGGCGCTTCAGGCGTCTGACGGAGACATGGACAAAGCGGTGGACTTCCTCCGCGAAAAGGGGCTTGCCGCCTCAATCAAAAAAGCGGGAAGGATAGCCGCCGAAGGCTCTGTCCTTGCTCTCAACGACGAATCCAAAAAAATCGGCGTAATCGTCGAGGTCAATTCCGAGACAGACTTTGTCTCAAAAAACCAGGTGTTTCAAGACTTTGTCATGAGCATCGCGCGGACAATCGCCGAAGAAGCTCCCGCCGACATTGAGGCGCTCAAGGGCTTGAAGCTTCACGGCAGCGACAGGACTGTGCTGGAAAACCTTCAGGACAAAATCCTTTCAATAGGTGAAAACATCAATATTCGCCGCTTTTTAAGGGTCGAGGGGATTGTTTCCACATATGTCCACGCAGGCGGCTCTGTGGGCGTCATGGCGGAGTTTGAAACTGACGACGCCACCGCCGCTAAAGACGAATTCAAAACAATGGGCAAGGACGTCGCAATGCAGATAGCGGCAATGAACCCGCTTTTCCTCAACTCCGCCGCCGTCCCGCAGGACGTCGTCGAGCATGAAAAGAGCATCATACTCACACAGATGGAGGAGGACGAAAACTTGAAATCAAAGCCCGACAAGGTTAAGCAGGGCATTGTTTTCGGGAAAATCAACAAATACTACAAAGAGGTCTGTCTCCTTGAGCAAGCTTTCGTAAAGGACGACGGCATCAGCGTCGCAAAATATATCGAAAACACGGCAAAGGAGCTTGGCGCCTCGATTAAGTGTGTCGGCTTCACACGATACGCAAAGGGCGAGGGCATCGAGAAAAAAGAAGATAATTTTGCGGACGAAATCGCAAGCATGGTAAAATAACCGCTTTTGAGAGTCATTTAAAGGCTGTTCGGGCTTTCCGAACAGCCTTTTTCCTTTTTTGATAAGTTTTTGCCGTGATGCTTAGCTTTTGTAACCCTCATTATTCCTTTTGCATATTTTGCCCAAAGCCAAACAATTGACACAGCGCAAATCATATGATAAAATTTGAGTATATGTGTTTTGTGCGCAGAACATAATCCTTTTTTGTTCTTGAAAGGGGCAAATCCATGAACAGCTTTAAACGTGTGCTTTCTCTCCTGCTTGTAACATTTGTTATTTTCGGCGTTTTTTCCGTTGCTCCTGTCGGCGGGACAGGCAGACAAACATTAAATGCTTCGGCGGATATGGCTTTCGGCGGTGAAAGCACAGACGCCGTATCGGGTTCACGGTCGGATTTGACTCCCTCCGAGGCTTTCCTCAACGTCATTTCAAACGGCGATTATTCAGGCGTGTCGCCGCTTATCATTGTTCCGGGAATAAGCCATTCCGAGCTTTATCTTTACGACGGCGAGCAGCCCGACGGTATAGCAAAAAACATGAGCGGTCAAAACATCGCGAACGGAACAGTTCCCATTGATTTTGCCGCCGAGCTTTTAAGATACATACCTAAGCTTGCGTGGGAGCTTATCAAAGTGTTTGTCACGCAAAGGTCGAGCGATTCCTTCGCCGCGGTCGTGCGCGAGGCGGCCGGGGCGCTTTTCAGCGGCGTCGAGTCAAATGAAAACGGCGTTTTGAAAAATGAGGACTTAAGGCTTGTGAAATTTAACAGGCAAAGAGCGGAGTTCCTGCAATGGCATGAGGACAATCCCGGTGTCGCGGCAAAAGAATTTGTCAGCAGTCTTTCCGAGGCGGAAGGCGCGCTCCCCACATCATACGCCGATATGTACCAAAGCGACGTTGACCGGCTGCACAGACTTGTCACGACGTCTTACACCGACGCGGGGCTAAAGGGATATGAGGAAAAGGTCGGGCGTGAAAAAATGTTTTTCTTCACATTCAGCCTTTACAGCGACGCGTCCTCATCCGCCGCCGAGCTTGAAAAGTTTATAAAGGGCGTTTTGAAGATTACAGGCTGCGAAAAGGTGTCACTCCTCAACGTGAGCCTTGGCGGGACAATTTTCACAGCGTGGGCAGAGCTTTACGGCGCTAAAAACAACTTTAAGGACATCGACAGGGTTGTTAACGCCGTCGCCGTCCTTAACGGCACATATGTCGCCGCCGACTTTTTCAGAGCCATGGCTTTTAATAAGACGGAAAGAAAAGAGAGGTACGAGCTTAACCCGTTCTTCAATCTTTCTGACGAATACCTTTATTCGGGGCTTTTAAAGGACATTGCCGGAGATATGTCCGAATCAAACGCTAAAAACGCTGTTACGGCGGCGCTGCTGAACACTGTTTTAAGGCTTTTGCCGCGCGACGCGGTGCTTGACCTTTTAAGCAACGCATATTCGTCAATTTCCGACAAGGTGTTCCTGCGCTCGCCGGAAATATGGGCAATGATTCCGAAAGAGATATACAAAGAGGTTTCCGAAAAGCTTCTTTCAGACCTCCCCGCGATAAAGGCAAAAACAGACGAATTTTACAAAGCGCAGTGCAGCCTTGAAAAAAACATATTGACAATGACAAAGGCAGGCGTCACAGTCAACACGATTTGCGGCTATAACTTCCGATTTGGCGATATCGACAGCCAGTTTTTCAGTCTTCTTGCCTCGTCGCTTACGAAAAACGGCGACGGCGTCATCAATCTTGAATCCTCAAGCTTGGGCGCCACATGCGCTCTCCCGGGCGAAAAACTGCCTTACAGCTCGACATCCATTGACACAAAGGGGCACAGCTACATTTCTCCCGACGGCTCGGTGGATGCCTCAACCTGCGTTCTCCCGAACAACACATGGTTTTTTAAAGATATGCTCCACGAGGACGCAAACAGCAATTCAGCGACGACAAACCTGATTTTCGCCTTGTCCGTATCCGAAAAGCCTTTTGACGTGCTTGACTATCCGGAATATTATCCGCAGTTCGGCGAGTCGGCAAACAACAAAAAATATCGTCGGTGGATGATTCCCGACGCTGAAAAGCTTCTTGAGGAAAGCCGTCCTAAGCTTCCCGCCGAGTTTGTCGCCGAGCTTGAAGACACCATCGAAAAAGCCCGTCTTGAGCTTCAGTCCACAAGGTGCGACGCCGCAAAGGTCGAGGAGATACACGCGGATTTCAGAAGACTTATGCGTGACCACAAGCGCGACAGCACAATTTATCAGACAGACAGCGAAAGGCTCACCAAAATAGCCGCGGTGTTTGAAGCCGCCGACGACGCAGTTTTGGAGTTTGTCGGAGGGCGCGGATTTTCAGACTTTACAAGAAGTGTCATAAGAGGCGACGACAGCATAAAAATCTTTGCATTCCTGAAAAACATTCAAGAAGCGATTCAAAATGAAGCCGATTAACACATTAAGGGGCGACAAGATGATTTATAAAATCGAAAGCGAATTTTTAACCGCAAAAGTTAAAAGCGACGGGGCGGAGCTTTGCTCTTTGTACGACAAGGTCGGCGGCTATGAATATTTGTGGCAGGGAAACCCCTCCGTATGGTACGGTCAAGCCCCCGTGCTTTTCCCGATTGTCGGCAGGCTGCTGGACGACAGATACAGATATGACGGAAAGGAATACACTCTCCAAAAACACGGGTTCGCGAGGAAGCTTAAGTTTGAGCTTGTAAAATCCGAGGGCGGCTCCGTCGGGCTTCTCCTGCGGGAAAGCAAGGACACACTTGAAGTCTATCCGTTCAAGTTTAATTTATCAGTAAAATTTGAAGTCGTCGGCAGGACATTAAAAGCTACTCACACCGTCACAAACACCAATGAAAAAGAAATGTATTTTTCTATGGGCGGACATCCCGGCTTTAACATATCAATAGGCGACTTCCTTGAGTTTGATGAGAACGAATCCTTAAGCACGGAGACAATCGACGGTGATTCAATCCGTATGTCCGCAAAAACACCTGTTCTCAAAAACGAAAAGAAGATTGTCATAACAGACGATATATTCAACAACGACGCGCTTATCCTTTCAGGCATCAAGTCAAAAGCGTTGACTCTTAAAAGCGAAAAGCATGACCGCACAGTCCGCTTTACCTTCGGCGAGGCGCCGTTTCTCGGGATTTGGGCAAAGCCCGGCGCTCCTTATGTCTGCATAGAGCCATGGTTCGGCGTTAACGACGACAGACAGGAAAAGGACGACATCTCAAAAAAAGAGGGCATCATAAAGCTGGAAAAGGGAGGCTCGTTTGAGCTTGTCTACACTGTCGAGGTAAGCTGAATTTTATAAAAAATTGAAAGGATGCGGGGGTCGGCTCAAACGCTTCAAAAGAAGCTTTGCGCCGCAAGCGTCTCCGCGCGGTGTGTCATGATAAGCATATCATCATCGCTCGAGGATTATCTTGAGGCAATATTCATACTGCAGCAAAGCTGCCGCGGCACAAGGCTCACCGATATCGCCGAATTTCTCGGCGTTTCAAAGCCGAGCGTGAGCAGGGCTATAAGCACGCTGAAGGACGCGGGTCTGCTTGAGCATGAGTCATACGGCACTATTTCACTTACAAAAAGCGGAGAGGAATATGCCGCAATGGTTTTGCACCGCCACAAGCTTATCAAAAGATTTCTGACCGAAACGCTCGGAGTGGACGAGGTCATCGCCGAACGCGACGCTTGCCGCATGGAGCATGTAATCAGTCCGCAGACAATACAAAAGCTGTTTGATTACCTTGGAAAAGCGGAATAGATATGGAAAACTATGATATAATTATCGTCGGCGGCGGAGCCTCCGGTCTTTGCGCCGCCGTCGAATCCGCCGGGGCACAAATCGGCGTGCGCGTAGCTTTAATTGAAAAGCTGCCGAGGGTGGGGAAAAAGCTTCTTGCCACAGGCAACGGCAGGTGTAACCTCACGAACACAAGTGCGTCGGCAAAAAGCTATAACGCTCCTGATTTTGCTTTCGGCGCCATGAGCAGGTACGGCGCTGAAAGCACAGTTGATTTTTTTGGGGAGCTGGGTCTTTTGACTGTCTGCGACAGCGCGGGCAGGGTCTATCCCTCAAGCGGTACGGCGGCGTCTGTGCTTGACGTGCTGCGTTTTGAGGCGGAAAGGCTCGGGGTTGTCGTCATGTGTGACACCACCGTTAAAAGCGCCGTTTATGAAAAAGGTCTTTTTCTTATAAACGGTGCGCTTTCGGCAAAAAGGCTTGTGCTTGCCTGCGGCGGAAAAGCATCGCCGGCGCATGGCTCCGACGGCGGCGGATATGTGCTGCTTGAGAGTTTCGGGCATTCCGTCACGCCTGTTTTTCCCTCCCTTGTCCGATTGAGGACAGACACCTCATTTGTAAAGCCTTTAAAAGGGATTCGCGCCGCGGCTGAAATAAAGCTTGAAATCGACGGCAAGATATCAGACGATGCCGAGGGCGAGATTCTTTTTACCGAAAACGGTCTTTCCGGCATAGCCGCCATGGAGGTTAGCCGTGCGGTGCCGCGTCTTAAAGACCGCCAAAGCTGCTTCGCTGTTTTAGATTTGCTTCCCGCGTTTTCATATGACGAGATATTCGAGCGTGTCCGCGAAACGGCGAGGCGCTCTCCAAATCTGCTTGTCGAAAACCTTTTAAACGGCATACTTCCCAAAAGGGTCGGCATGGCAATCTGTTCCGGCATTTCAGGCATAAGCCTGTCAAAGCCTGCGTCGTCACTTGGCGAGCGGCTGATTAAGGCTGTCGTCTCGGAAATAAAAGCAAAGCGCATACAGGTCACAGGCACAAACGGCTTCGGCAGCGCGCAGGTTACATCAGGCGGCGCCGAGCTTTCGGAGTTTGACTGCCGCACGCTTCAATCAAGGCTTGTCGGCGGGCTTTTCGTATGCGGCGAGCTGCTTGACATTGACGGGCGCTGCGGAGGGTATAATCTCCAGTGGGCATGGGCTTCCGGCAGGCTTGCCGGGAAATCAGCCGCCGAATCGCTTTTAAATCAAAAGGAACAATATTTGCGATGATAAAAATAACTGAATTGAAGCTGCCGCTCGGCGCGGACGACACGGAATTGCTGTCTGCCGCGGCAAAAGAGCTTAGATGCTCCGAAAAGCACATCAAAAGCCTTGAGGTGACAAAAAAGGCTGTTGATTCCCGCAAAAAGGACAACATCTTTTTTGTCTGCAATGTCGAGGCGGAGTTAGACATATGTGAGGAAACAGTTTTAAGGCGTTCTTCGTCGAAAGCCTCTATTGCGGCGCCGTTTATATATGAGGAGCCGGACCTTAAAAGAAACAGTCCCCTGCGCCCCGTCGTGGCGGGCTTCGGTCCTGCCGGTATGTTTGCGGCCTTGACTTTGTCACGCGCGGGCGTTAAGCCGATTGTCCTTGAGCGCGGGCGCGACGCCGACAGGCGCGCCGCCGACATTGAGCTTTTTTGGTCTGCCCGCAAGCTTGACGAAAACTCAAACGTGCAGTTCGGCGAGGGCGGGGCGGGCACATTTTCTGACGGCAAGCTGACAACAGGCATAAAAGACAAGCTTTGCAAAAAGGTTTTTCTTGAGCTGGCGGCAAAGGGAGCGCCAAAGGAGATCCTTTATTCCGCAAAACCACACATCGGCACCGACAACCTTATTTCTGTCGTCAAGGCCTTCCGCGAGGAAATCATCTCCCTCGGCGGCGAGATACGTTTCGAGTGCAGGCTGACAGATGTGATAACAGCGAACAGTTCTGTGTTCGGAGTGACATATATTGATGCCGTCGGAAATATTATTGATATTGAAACAGACACTCTCTTATTATGCGTGGGGCATTCGGCGCGCGACACTGTGGAAATGCTTTTCAACAAAGGTGTAAAAATGTCTCAAAAGCCGTTTTCAATCGGCGTGAGGATTGAACATCCGCGTGAGTTTATTGACAAAGCGCAATACGGGGCTTTTGCCGGTCATCCGCTGCTCGGAGCCGCCGACTATAAAATGTCCTGCCACACGAAGCATGACAGAGGTGTTTATACGTTTTGCATGTGTCCCGGCGGAACGGTGGTCAACGCGTCGTCCGAACGCCGCGGCATTGTGGTAAACGGGATGAGCAAATGGGCGCGTGACGCGGAAAACTCAAATTCCGCTTTGCTTGTGGGCATATCTCCCTGCGACTTTCCAAAGGAGCATGTTTTGTCGGGCTTTGACTTTCAGCGCGGCATAGAGCGGGCGGCATTTGTGAGCGGCGGAGGGGATTACTCCACCCCGGCTCAGCTTGTCGGCGATTTTCTCGGCGGCGTGTCGTCGTCGGGCTTCGGCGGCGTAAACCCAAGCTGCCCGACGGGGGTGTCTCCGAGCAACATAAGGCGTATATTGCCGCAAAAAGTGATCGACTCGATATCGGCGGCAATTTTAAAGATGGACAAAATGCTTGAGGGCTTCGCGATGCCCGAAGCTGTCCTGACAGCTCCGGAAACACGAAGCTCATCGCCTGTCAGGATATTGAGAAACGATTTTTTTCAGGCAAATATAGCGGGTCTTTACCCATGCGGCGAAGGCGCCGGTTATTCCGGCGGCATTGTAAGCTCCGCGGTGGACGGGATAAGATGCGCCTTTGCCGTGATGGCGGACGAAAGAGAGTTTTAAGACAGCACACGGCTGACAAATATTTGGAGGCGGCGACATGACAGCACATGACATTATTAAGGCAAAAAGAGACGGAAACACGTTGACAAATGACGAAATTGTCTTTTTTGCCGACGGCGTCGCAAGCGGTGAAATCCCCGACAGCCAGTCCGCCGCTTTGCTTATGGCGCTTTGCTTAAAGGGAATGAACAGCTCCGAAACAGCCGCCCTCGCCTCGGCCATGGCCGTCGGCGGCGATCGGCTTGATTTGTCGGTGCTTCCAGGCGAAGTTGCCGACAAGCATTCCACAGGCGGCATTGGCGACAAAACAACGCTTGTCGTCGCTCCGATTGTGGCGGCGTGCGGTATAAATGTCGCTAAAATGACAGACAGATACGTTTGCGGCGCCGGTCTCACCGCCGATAAGCTTCTTTCGATACCAAACCTGCGCTTAGATTTCAACGCAAGGGAAATGCTCGCAATCGCCAACAGATACGGCCTTTGTCTTGCGGAAACAATCGGCAATCTTGCGCCCGCTGAAAAAAAGCTCGGCGAGCTGCGCCGCCTGACGGCGACAACAGAGTGCATCCCGCTTATAGCCGCAAGCATTATGAGCAAAAAAATAGCCGCCGGCACTCAAAACCTTGTTCTTGACGTCAAGGTCGGCAGCGGCGCTCCGGTAAAAAATGTTAAGGACGCAAAAAGATTGGCGCGCGAGATGGTTTCGATTGGCTCCGCAAACAACATAAATGTAACGGCACTCATAACCGACAATAACACGCCTCTCGGATGCGCCGTCGGGTACTCGCTTGAGGTGATTGAGGCGGTCAACACGCTAAGGGGCACAGGTCCGGCAGACCTGACAGAGCTTTGCCTTGCGCTGTCTGCGCACCTGCTTCATCTTTGCGGAAACGGGACGCCGGACGAGTGCCTTGAGTCGGCAAAAAGCATGATGTTTAACGGCTTGGCGTTTGAGCGTTTTTTGTGGGCAGTCAACGCACAGGGCGGCGACATCGGAGTGCTGACCGACACGACGCGTTTTAAAAAGGCAAGGTTTTACAGGACGCTGACGGCAAAACGCAGCGGATACATATCCCGCATTGACGCCGGTGAATGCGGCAGAGCGGCCGCACTGCTCGGCGCGGCAAGAAAAAGCTGCGGCGCAATCGACTCGGCGGCGGGAGTTGTGCTTGAGGCAAAGGTGGGCGCGTTTGTCAAGTCCGGCGACATAATCGCCACTTTATACGCTGAAAACGACTGCCTTTTTGACGGCGCAGAGCAAGCAGCTTTAGGCGCGTTTGAGTTTTCGCGCGAGCCGTCCGAGCCGTCAAAGCTTATAATCGACAAGGTGTCCAACAAAAATTAAATCTTTGTTAATTGTTCGGCGCCGCCCTTTTGGGGCGGCGCCGCGGGCTTTTAATCTTTTCTTAGCCGCCGACAGCTTGAATGAGCTTGTCCGCCGCCGCCTTTATCCCTGCCGATTCGATGGATTCAACGTCGCCGTGATCCACCATTGCCGCGGTGTTGCCGTCTATCGGCAGACGCGCCAAAATCGGCACACCGAGGTCGGCGGCAATGTTTTCGATGTTGCTTTCTCCGAAAACAGAAATCTCCTTGCCGCAATCGGGGCACTTTAACCAGCTCATGTTTTCGATAACGCCAAGCACCGGAACGTTCATGAGCTTTGCCATATTAAACGCCTTTTTGACAATCATTGTCACAAGGTCTTGCGGCGTCGTGACAATAACCGCTCCGCTGACAGGCAGGCTTTGGAAAACAGTCAGCGGCACGTCGCCCGTTCCCGGCGGCATATCCACAAACATATAGTCGATTTCATCCCACGCGACGTCCTGCCAAAATTGCCTTATAATGTCGGAAATGACGGGACCTCTCCAAATAACGGGCTGGTCCTCCTTTTCGAGCAGGAGATTTATCGACATAATCTTGACGCCTGTCTGCGACTCCATCGGCAGCAGTCCCCTGTCGTCGCCCGACGCGCGCCCGCGCAAGCCAAACGCCCGAGGCACCGACGGACCTGTCACATCGGCGTCAAGTATTGCCGTCTTATAGCCCCTTGCGGCAAATTCGGACGCCAGCAGAGAAGTGACAAGCGACTTGCCGACGCCGCCCTTTCCGCTTATTACCGCGACGACATTTTTAATGCTGCTGAAAACACCGCTTGCAAAGCTGAGATCCGGATTTTCACATTTTTCGGAACAGCTTGAGCAGTCGCCTGAACAGCTTTGCGGTTTTTCGTTTGACATTTTATCAGAACCTTTCGGATAATTTAGCGGTCAAATATAAAAGTATATAAATAATCGGCCAGTGAATCGCATAAATCAGCAGCGAGCGCCTTCCGAGGCTGCCTAAAAAAGGGACATGTTTTTCATAAAACTCCGACGGTATCCTGTCTTCGGCAACATAGCCGCCGACAAAGCCGCCGGCAAGAAAGATAAACAGGTTTGGCAGCAGCGGGAAGTAATCGGCCGAATAGAAATCGGCGGACTTGAACCCTAAGGGGAAAAGATAATAGTGTGAATAAAGGCTTTGAGGCAGCGGAATTGTTTTAAACGGCAGGTAAATGACTCCGTCCTGAACTCCGTATGTGACGGCAAAAATGAAAAAACACACGAAAAAGCCGAGCGCGGGATTGATTTTCTCAACAATCGGGCGTATTAATGTGAAAATCAAGATTGACAAGGAAATCGCGTGAAGGATGCCGAACAAAACAGACATTCCGCCGATGCCTATAAGCGGAAAAAGCAAGGATGTGGTGACGCTTAGCGCTCCGGCAACTGCCGCAAGGCGCAAGCCTCTGTAAAGATTGTTTCTTGAAAGCCTTGAGGAAATTCCGCTTATAAATATAAATAACGAGGCAAAAAAGGGCTGTGCGGGCATAAAAAAGCTGAAAAGGCTCTTGAATATGCTGATCTCAAAGGTGTCGCCCGCCAAAAAAAAGCCGTGGTAAAACAGCATGCACAAAACGCAAGCGCCCCGCAGCTCGTCAAGCAGCTCGACACGCCTTTTAAAGCACGGCGCCGCCGCTGATGCTGTTTTGCCGCTCATTTTCATGGTTTTTGCCAAAGGCCGACCTTCTTTTTCACCTTGTCGGCTGTGCGCGCCGAAACCCTTGCGGCGGCGGCGGCACCCTTGACCGCGCAATCGGCAAGATATGACTTGTCGGCGACAACACTCTTGTATTTTTCGCGCAGCGGGCGAAGCTCTTCGATAACCGCCTCTGCTACAGCGGACTTAAAATCTCCGTATCCCTTTCCCTCAAATTCTCTCTCTATCGCGTCGAAATCTTTGCCTGTGCAACAGGAATAAATCGTCATCAGGTTAACAATTCCATCTTTGCCTTCAGCGCGGCGCACCTGCGCCTCAGAATCGGTGACGGCGCTCTTGAATTTTTTAAAAATTGTGTCCGGCTCATCAAGCACCGAAACAGAGGCTTTGGGGTTTGCGTCGGACTTTGACATTTTTGCCGCCGGGTCTTGAAGCGACATTATCTTTGCGCCTTTTTTGCCGATAAACGGCTCCGGCACCGTGAAGACATTGCCGTAAATACCGTTGAAACGCTCGGCAACGTCGCGCGCAAGCTCAAGATGCTGCTTTTGGTCGGCGCCGACAGGCACAAAGTTTGTTTGATAAAGAAGGATATCGGCAGCCATCAATGTCGGGTATGCGAAAAGACCTATATTTATGTTGTCGGACTGTTTGTGTGATTTTTCTTTGAACTGTGTCATCCTTGACGCCTCGCCGAACTGTGTGTAGCAGTTAAGAATCCATGAAAGCTCCGAGTGCGCGCACACATGGCTCTGAACAAAAACAATGTTTTCGTCCGGGTCAAGCCCGAGGGACAGCAAAAGCGCGAACATTTCAAGTGTCTGGCGGCGAAGCTCCCCCGGATTCGGACGTGATGTAAGGGCATGCAGGTCGGCTATGCCGAATATGCAGTCATAATCCCGTGACATCTCTTTCCAGTTTTTAAGCGCGCCGAGATAATTGCCCAAAGTCGGCATCGCGGTGGGCTGAATGAGGCTCAAAACTCTTTTTTTCTGCTCCTGCGCAACATTTGTCATGTGATGCTTTCCCCTTTATTTAAGGCAAGAGTGCTTGCCGATAATTTAAAGCCCGCCGCCGCGGCAAGCCCCTTCAAAGCTTTTCGCCGCCGCACCGGCAGGTGATTATTATAGCATTTCAAGGCAAAGATGTAAAGGATTTGCGGAAAATGACTTGCAATCCCGCCGAAATTTAAACAGCCGTGCCTATGTGCGCCGTGGGCGGCTTTTTGATTATGAACGCGTGTCGTGGGGCTTAAATCTTTTTAACCTTAAAGCGTTTGTGACGACCGACACGGAGCTTAAGCTCATGGCGGCGCCCGCAATCATCGGATTTAAAAGCGGACCGCCGAATATGTGGAGCAAGCCCATTGCGACAGGTATTCCCAAGGTGTTGTATCCGAAAGCCCAAAGCAAATTTTCCTTGATGTTTCTTATTGTGCTTTTGCTTAACCTTATTGCCGTCGGCACATCCATCAAGTCGCTTCTCACCAAAACTATGTCGGCTGACTCCATCGCCACATCTGTGCCGGAGCCTATCGCAATGCCTATATCCGCCTGCGCCAGCGCGGGAGCGTCGTTTATGCCGTCGCCGACCATCGCCACCTTTTTGCCCTCGGATTGGAGCTTTTTAATTTCGTCCGCCTTATCTTCGGGCAGGACTTCGGCAAGTACGGCATCTATGCCAACCTGCCCCGCTATTGCGTTCGCTGTTCTTATGTTGTCCCCGGTAATCATGACAACCTGAATACCCATCTTGTGAAGAGCTTCAACCGCCTTTTTGCTGTTTTCCTTTACTGTGTCGGCAACGGCTATAAGTCCGGCTATATCGCCGTTGACAGCTATATACATCGGCGTCTTTCCGTCTCGTGAGAGCGTTTCAAAGGAGTCTGCCAAACCTTCTAATTCGACTCCCCTTTCCGCCATCAGCTTTTTGTTGCCTGCCAGGACAAGCTCGCCCCCGATAGTCGCCTCTATCCCGTAGCCGGGCACTGAATTAAACATTTCGCATTGTTTAAGCTCTGTCCCCTTTTCTTCGGCAGCCCTGACTATCGCGTCGCCAAGCGGATGCTCCGAGCCTTTTTCGGCCGATGCCGCCAGTTGCAGCAGCTTTTCCTTTGAAAAACCTTTTGCGGTGATTATGTCCGTCAGCTTCGGCTTTCCCTCCGTGATGGTGCCGGTCTTGTCAAATATTATTGTCTCCACTTGATGCGCCGTTTCTAAAGCAACGCCGCTTTTTATCAAGACGCCGTTTTCCGCGCCCTTGCCGGTGCCGACCATAATAGCCGTCGGAGTTGCCAGACCGAGAGCGCAGGGGCAGGCTATGACTAAAACAGATATGAATATTGTCAGCGAAAATGTCGCCGATTCTCCGCCTATAAAGTACCATCCCAAGCCTGATATTACCGCAAGCGATATGACTATCGGCACAAAATATCCTGATATGACATTTGCCATCTTCGCGATGGGCGCCTTTGAGCTTTGCGCGTCCTCGACTAATTTGATTATCTGAGCCAAAACTGTGTCCTTGCCAACCTTTGTGGCTTTAAATTTAATCGATCCGTTTTTATTTATGCTTGCGCCGAAAACCAAATCCCCGGCGCTCTTTTCGACAGGTATGCTCTCACCGGTAAGCATGGATTCGTCTGTTGACGTCACACCGTCCACAACCTCACCGTCAACCGGAATCCTTTCGCCCGGCTTTACGACAATGATATCGCCCTGTACCACATCGTCAATTGATATCTCGACCTCTTTTTTATCTCTGATAACAAGGGCTGTTTTCGGTTGAAGTCCCATCAGCTTCTTGATTGCTTCGGATGTCTTGCCTTTTGTGACGGACTCCAAATATTTGCCGAGCGTTATAAGAGACATAATCACAGCCGCCGACTCAAAGTACAAGTGCATAGCGTAGCTTGAGTCGCCTTTTATAATTTTATATGTCGCGAACAGACCGTAAACGACCGCGGCGCCCGTGCCTATCGCTATGAGCGAGTCCATATTCGGGTTTCCCTTAAACAAAGCCTTAAGTCCCACCGAATAAAACTTGCGGCCGAAAACAACAACCGGTGCGGTCAGCGCTAATTGAACAAGCGCAAAATTAAGCGGATTTATATCCGGGTTGAAAAAGGCGGGCAGGGGCGCGCCCATCATGTGACCCATGGAAACATAAAGCAGGGGCACTGTGAATATTGCGGACGCTATAAACCGCCTTAGCAGGCTTTTGACTTCATCTTCTTTCTTTTGGCTCGCGGCGGCGTCTGCCTCATCATCATTTGCCTTAAACCCCGCGCTTTCAATTTCCTTTTTTATGTCCGCAAGCTTTACTTTGGACGGCTCATAATTAAAAATCAGCTTTTCTGTCGCCAGGTTTACATTTGCCTCTGTGACGCCGTCAAGCTTTTCAACGGCCTTTTCCACAGCCCTTGCGCATGACGCGCAGGCCATCCCCTCTATTTTAAATGACTTTTCCGCCATATAATCGTCTCCTTTTCAGACATTTTGTTTGCTACAAATCTAAGTAAATCCAAAAGCTTTTTTCCGCCGTAGCTGCTGATGCCGCTAAATACAAAGCATACGGCTCCAAAACACTTCCTTTATACATAAATTATACCACTTTTCATGTCTGTAATGCAACAAGAACAGTTGTTTTTTGTTTAACAGCTTTCGCGCGTCAAGCAAAAACGAGCCGACGAGCTTTTTCCCTCTCCCGCACTTTCCCGCGCTCATGCCTTGCCTCCCTATCTTTTAAAACAACAGCGTTATTTTGCAAAAACCGTGCCGGTGCATGGCTCAAAAAGCTTTGTGCTGCGGTTTTTGAAAAAATCTTGACTGTTTAATATTGCAACTTGCAATTTTGAAATTGCTTTGGCAAAAAGTCTTGACATCCATTTAAGTGTATGATAATATATTTTTTGCGTAGTATGGAGAGATACCGAAGCGGTCATAACGGAACGGTCTTGAAAACCGTCGTACCCTATGGGTACCGTGGGTTCGAATCCCACTCTCTCCGCCAATTAAAAACATATGTCAGGCATCTTGTGTCACCTGATTTAATATATTGTTACCATGGAGAAGTACTCAAGTTGGTGACGAGGCGCCCCTGCTAAGGGCGTAGGTCGGGCAACCGGCGCGAGAGTTCGAGTCTCTCCTTCTCCGCCAAAAAGCGATAAAGTTCGTCAGAACTTTATCGCTTTTTCAACGAAATAAATCCTAAAGGATTTGTGAAATGCGCTTTGCGCGTGAAATATGCCTGCGGCGCGTGAAATGCCTGCGGGCGTGCGTGGATTTATTTTATTTCACATCGAGCTTTAGCGGGATATTTCACTTATTGCATTGAAGTCAGAGCAATGATATAATCAGCGCGTGAGGTGATTAGATGTAAGAATCAAAACTTCGTAATTTATCAATGCAGTTTGCCGTTGATACTTTGAAACTGTGCGAAAGCATAAAAGGGCATTATTCGATAGTTAATCAACTTGAGCGTTCCGCAACTTCAATCGGCGTCAATATTCATGAAGCAAATTATGCTCACAGTAAGGCGGATTTTATTGCAAAGCTTCAAATATCTTTGAAGGAATGTTTTAAAACCGAATACTGGCTTGAATTGTTTGTGAAATCGGAATTTGTCAGCTTGGAAACTTGCAAGGGCTTTAAACTGTCCTGCCGCAGACATTACAGACCGCAATTCAAGAATTGTTGACAGCAGTGTTTGCAGAGGAATTGACAGCAATAAGGCATATGAAGGCAAAGCAAAAATCATTCGCCCTGTATTGCTTTTTTCTTTTTTTGTGTTTCAGTGTAAAACGTCAAAATATTATGCTATAATAAATTAAACACGCAAAAAACGATTTGCTTTTAATTTTATCGAACATATAAGCAGCAATAATTTGATGAGGTGACACATATGCATAAGAAAGCAAAAATCTACATCGTGAAATTGTTTGTCCAGCGCGTGATTGGATTGTTGTTATATCTATTGGGCGCGTGGTGGACGCTGAATTTGCGGGCGCTGATTTATTTCATTTTATACTTCGTCATGGTTATTATCTCCTGTGTTATAATGTATCGATTGAATCCCGAAACACTTGCCGAACGGAATAAATGGAACACAGATTCGCCAAAGTGGGACAAACTGCTGCTGGGGGCTTACTGGCTTTTGGCGTTTTTCGTCATTTACCTCATAGCCGGATTTGAAGCGTCAAAAGCCTCACCTATCAGCATCGTATTTTCAGCAGGTGTCATATTGCAGTTGTCGGCTTCTGCTTTGTCATTGTGGGCTGTTATGACAAACACTTTTCTTGAGTCAACCGCACGGATACAGACCGACCGGGCGCAGGTTGTGTGCAAAACAGGACCTTATAAATTCATCCGCCACCCGACATATGCATCAGTGCTGCTTTGGTGCGTGTCTATATACATGGTCTTCGGGACATTGTTTGTTGGGTTGATTTCTGCTGTTATCGCGGTAATTATCATTATCCGAACTTGTCTTGAGGACAAAATGCTGAAAGAACATCTTGGCGGTTATGCGGAATATATGAAAGAGGTCAAATATCGTATTATGCCGTTTGTTTGGTAACATCACTTTCTTTTTATCTGCGTTTATTGTTCTAATTCAACACCATTTTGACCGGTGTTTTCAAGGGGTTTAAGATTTTTCAAGAGACCCTAACTAAACATTCTGAATAAATCTACATTTTGGATAGTTTGAGCACCCGTAAAAATTCTTACCGGCGTTTTCCCCTTTTTTTGCAGTTCTGAGAATTAAATCTCCCCCGCATTTGGGGCATTTATCAGAATTTGAATCGGAAACGTCAACATCCGGACTCGGTTCGATTTCTTCTGTTTTTATTGTATCTGTTGTTTCAGTCTGCTGCGCAGGAGTTTCTTCTCGTTTTTTATATCGTTCTTGAATTGATTCAATGTGCGCCGCTTTAATAGCATCATCCACCTTTGTAAGGCTTTTCAGTTTTTTATAAACTAAATCGACTTTTTCATCATCAAGCGCATCTTCGGCTGAGTTCCAAATTGAGCGAACTGTTGCATATAAGCGGTCACGCTTTATTACATGAATGTCCTCACTGTTTATCGTGAGTTTTTTCAGTTCACACCTTTCAGAAAAAGCTATAATAGAAAACAGCGGAATGTCATCGTTCAAATATTGCTCAAGCCATTTAATATGCGTTTGATTTTGCTTTATGGGGTTATAAAAGCGGTTCTTCATTTTATTGGGCAGCATCACAGTCCAATATAAGGAACCTTCATCGCCAAAAATCCATCCTGAGTAGTTCTTGCTTTCAATAACAAATATTCCTTTTTGAGTGATATAAACCACATCAATCTCCGATGTTTCCTCATTATCTTTTGGAACATAAACATTTCTTAATACTTTGCCTTTTCGCCCAAACAGCTTAACAAGCCTTAGCTCACGTTCTGTCAGTTTTTCACCATGTTTTCCTACCCAAGCGGCATCAAACATGTTGTCTAATATCTTATCAAAAAGACCTTTTGACATATCAATTCACTCTCCACATCCATAAATATAATGTTTATTTTGTTTTTAATCGGTTCAAATTCAACAGGCGTACATGCGGCGGCGGCAGGTTTACAATTCTGTCGGGGATGGATTTTTGCGGATTTTCGGCAAGACAACGTCTGATATTCTCATTTGCAGCCGTTCCGCCTCTTTGGGGTACATATCCACACCACAAAACGCCCTGTTTTCGCTCTTTTCCTGCGTTTATTATACTATGATAACACCATTTTGACCAGTGTTTTCAAGGGGTTTAAGGTTTTTCAAGAGAACCTAATTAATAGGAATATATTTTTTCAGAAGCGCTGCAATAATAAATATTCCAATAATAACAGCAATACCCTGAGCTAAAATAAGTATCATCATGCCCGCTCGGGTCGACATACATAACCGGATTATTCAGGCAATACGCATACATATTCGTCCCGACAAGCGCGTCGCCCGCCATGAACAAGCTGTCCGCACTGATGAATCTGCCCAAATCCGGCCAGCAGTACCTCGATTTGAGGTAGTACATTTCAAGGTCGGTGTCGTAGAAGTAGTAGTAGTAGTAGTACCCGCGGTAGGTTACAGGGTTATACTTTTCGATTATGCCGGCGTTTGCCCCGGCGTTCAGGTCTGCGGTATAGGTAAAATTGCCCCACGCGTCGTAGGTGTAGTCCGCCATTGTCGCGCCCGTTTCATCCACCACGCGCAGCACGTCGCCCTGCGCGT
>LSQX01034415.1_pt1 | contig 17790 bp, 10 predicted proteins | sample 654561 | NCBI WGS metagenome assembly LSQX01 (sample SAMN04489861, study PRJNA283612) | anaerobic digester metagenome | isolation source: 4 biogas reactors fed with cattle manure at either 37C or 55C with and... | place: Denmark: Kongens Lyngby | collected 2014
CCACAATTCGTCCGAAAACCCTTTCGTAGAAAGGGTTTTCACTATTTTTACCGATAAAAATAACGTGTATTTTTAATGAAATAATGAAATTCCGGCTACATTGCTGCCAGTAATTTGTTGATTCCTACCATATTGATTGCTCTTATCATGTTATAGGCAAGAAAACTTAGCCCCATTTCAGCTGAGGCTTTTTCTTTTCCCTTGCAAAGCAGATAATGTGCTCCATGAAACCATTTAACAGTACCAAACGGATGCTCTGACAAACACATTCGTTCTTTTATTTTTTCTTTATCTTCTTTTATGCGAATAACTACTTTTTTAGGCTTTTGGCAATTCTTACGATCAAGAGTATGATTGAATGGACTTATTTTAGCGTTTTCAGGGATTTTATTCAGCTTATATTTGGGATTGCCATATACTATGACCGGAACACAGTTTGTATCAGGACCAAAGCTTACTGTTTTGTGTCCTCTTCCGGATGTACATCTGTTAGGACATTGCCTGCAGGCATCTTTATTTGCATAAATGGTGTTATTGCCTCTTTTTTTAGTTTTGGAAAGAATGTTGCCCATCGGGCAAATTACTTTCCCGTCATCTCTGAGAATGAAGCAGCTTAGCTGTGACATCCCCTGTAATTCTACACTTATTGCTGTTTCTTCATAGCATTTGGGAAGAACCCCGGCATGTAGACACTTTTGTATATCTTCAGGTTTTTTGGAGTTCTTTATTTCATCAGTAATTTCAGCCTCTTTATATTCTATATTGTACAGCCGTTCTTTTTTGTCATACTTCATAGCTACGTTAGGAACCACGCCGTTCATAATGCAGTTGATGATGTCTTCACGACTTTCATAACCTTTGTCTGCAACGACTTCCAAAGTCTCGGTTTCCAGTGTCTCTTTTACTTTTTCGGCTACCTGAAGTAACAGGCCTTGATCTGTGTTATGGTTAGTTACTTCATAATCAGCTATTAAATGACTGCCTTTATCTACTGCCGTCTGCACATTGTAGCAGCAATGAAATCCATCCTTACTATGCATACGCCTTGCTTCAGGATCTGTCAGCAATTTTTGTGTGCTTCCGCTTTCCTGTAATTCTTTCAGGTAACCCTCATAAAGTTCTTTTCTTTGTGTTAAATCAGCCAGAGCAGCTTTTATTTCTTCTTCTGTAGGCTTCTCTTCATCTGTTTCTTCCCGGTCGTTAGAATCCATCATTGATAAATACTCTGAAATATGGGTATCAATATTTGCCAGTTTCTTTTCAAGAGTTTCAGTATTGTAGCAGTTGTTTTTGCTGTTAACAGCACGTATCTTACTTCCATCTATCGCAAGCAGTTCTTTTTGATAGAGCCCAAGCTTCATACATATTTTCACAAAAGCACGAAATACCTTTTGAATAGCCTTAGCGTTATCCTTTCTAAAATCTGCAATAGTACGAAAATCTGGAGTTAACCTGTTAAGCAGATAAAAAAGCTCTATATTTCTTCCACATTCCTTCATTAATTTTCGGCTGGAACGAATCTTATTCATATAGCCATAGATATATAGCTTAAGTAAATCTCTGGGATCATAGCCGGGTCTCCCGGTAGAATTAGGTATTGCTCTTTGAAATCCCAACTCCTCCATATCTAAATTCTCAACAAAACAGTCAATTACCCGAACCGGATTATCTTGTCCGATAAGATCATCAATGCAATCGGGAAGAAATGTTATTTGATCTCTATATTGACCCTCTATATATTTCATGATGCGCCTCACAATTATTGGTATTATGTATCCATTATATCATAAATTTACATAATTGCACCTTAAAAAGCTGATTTTGCCTAACCTTTTCGGACAGTCTGGATAATGACGGGGGGAGTTTCTTTCTAAACAGCAGTTCGAATTATGTTTCACTTGAAACGGTATTTTCAGGGGAGAACGTGCCGGATAATTACCGTATTGCAGATGCGATTTCCATGCCGAGCACGCTGGCTTACGGTTCGGTTTCAGGAACCAATATAAGAAAGCCGGTCATTGTCCAGGTCGGTCACTGGTTCAACCTTGCCAATACCCTGTGGGATTTTGTACCGAATACCTCCATCAACTTTGCCAGCGACTATAACCCGTACAAATATGCCGACAGCGCGGTGGGCTTTGTCTGGAACCCGGTTCGTACAGCCGCCGGTGCTTCGGGCAGGGTGGAAACCTTTTATGGTATAGGGGCATTCACAGAAACAGATACTCAGGCTGACGATATAATTATCAATGTCACGCAGGAAAAACCCCTGAAAGTCAATGCAGACGGAACGGGTTATGAGGACGACGGCAGGGTTGTTCTGAATGTGATTATTGACAATACTTCGCCCAATTCGGTAAACCTCGAAAATGTAAAGATAACGTTGAAGTTCCAGGACAAGGAATACGATGAAGACGGAAATATTGTAAAGTGGCCTGAACTGTATGTGGAATCGGGCAAGGAAGAGGATGAAGTCATCAGTGTAGGGAATATCGGCAGGGGAATGGTGTCAGGCACCATTCCGATCGTGCTGAAGGCAAAACCGCAGGAGAAGAGCATTGTACGCAAGGTTATGCTGGAGGTTTCGTATGAAGGCCAGCCGTATCCTGCCACGGCAAGCAAGTTTGTCACGCTTCCTTCAATTAAGAACAAGATGCCGTCGCTGAGCTTTGTCTCTGTAACGCCTTCAAAAATCTATTATGAAGATCCGGCTGTAGTTACGATAACCGGTGCCAAGTCTGAAGGTTCACAGGAAGCATTTTCGCTCCTCCAGGACAAAAGCGCATGGAAAGTCTATCTTGTCCGCCAGGACGATAATCTGAAGGTCCCGGTGGATACGGAAAATATCAGTATTGACGTTAAAAACAGGCAGATCCTGTTTGTAGTGGATATGGAAGGTGTCGTCGGAAGATTCAAGGTACATATGGAATTTACCGGTGAAGCCCTTCGCGGAATACCCAACTTTGTATCTTCCGGGTATGTTGAATCGGTTACTGACGAGGAGTACAAGGACAGGGGTTACAGTGTCGTAGTGCTTACCCGTAAAGGGGACAGGACTGATTTCGAATGAAATAAAATGTTTTTCGCAGCTTAACGCATCTGACAAACCTCCCGAGATGCTGTTCGATGACTATAAGGAGGCATTGGATGAGGAAAAGGATGAAGTTCTTATCGAGCTGAGAGGTACGTTTAAGCCCGTTCTCAATAAAGCTGAGGAAGTAGTCGGATATGACGGCCTCAAGTCATCCGACCCTGTCAATATCAACAGGATCCTTCATTACAAGAGCAATACTCCGCTGACAATCAGAAAAGAGGAAATCGGCGGCGTAGAGCATATTATAGTGAGGGGCGACGGTGATCTCAGCGTTGTAAGCGCGCTGAAGATCTGGCAGTGGCAGTTTGAAATAGACATTGATACCAGCAGGTATATGACATATGACACCGATGATTACCAGCAGACGAATGATGTTGGTTTTACCCCGCAGCTGCAGCTGCTGGGTCTGGGTTATGTTGTCCAGAACCTGCACGGCCTGTTCTTTGATCTGAAATACGGTGAACTTGGCAAAACCGACGACGGGCGGTATACGATAGATTTCGGCGGGTCGGTGTCGGTTCCGCTGGGATTTGATGCAAAAGCCTTTAAACCGGAGGCAAACACCGGGTCCGGAGGTACGTCGACCACAGATCCTTCTTCATCGGCAGGATCGGGTTCATCCTCAGGCGGTTCCGGTTCTTCGGGCTCAGGTTCCGGATCCTCTTCAGGCTCGGGTTCGTCCACAACGCCTCCGGGCTCCGGTTCATCTTCATCAGGCTCAAAATCAGTAAAACAGGCGATCAAGGACTTTTCAAACAATAATAAGGATAAAATCAATGCCTTTGACGGAAAATTTGCCGCCAGTGTTGATTCGGTGCTGTTCGGAGAACGGCCGGACAAAGAGCCGGGCTTTATCGGCGTGGCTGTTACAATAGAGTTTGAGCTACCGGAAGGCATACTGCCGGGCGGCGGAAAAGAGGATAATGACCCTGCCGTTATAGCCGGAACAACACAAGCCAACCTGACCGCTGACATGGAAGATATATCTGACGCAATGCATAAGTTGTTTGATGAGGATGATTCGACAATGACCACTTCGGGCGGCGAACCGGTAAGCAAGCCGTCCAGAAAGCTAAGCGGTTTTGAAATGGGTCTTACGATCAATACTTACGAAAACCTGTACAAACTTGCTCTCGGAGTAGGTGTAGGGCCTATCAAGTCGGCATTGAGGATAGCTTTCAGGGAAGTGGAAAAATACCCGATAATGCTCGATGAATTCTATTTCGAGATTTCAGGTTTTTCTATACCGATTATTACCCCGGTGCTGTCCCTCGGCGGCCTTGGAGGAGGATTCAGCGGACTTGCGGAAACCCTGAACGGTGGTGACGCAGTTCCACCGCTGACGATTTATGTAATGGTCATGATGAAACTGGCAGAGTTCGTCTACCTAAGGGGCGACCTGGCTGCGTCCGCAACCAATTTCGACCTGACAATAACCGGAACGCCGGTGGGATTTGACGAGATTAAATTCATGGGATACATGAGTGCCAACTGGAGCAAGGGTTTCAGGCTGACCCTGGGAGTCAATGTGAGCATTGTGGATCTTATCAAGGGCGGAGTTTCGATCAGGATTGTCACTTCACCCAAGTTCTCGTTCCTTGGCGTGGGAGAGGTCAGCCTGACCATACCGAAAATCGGTGATGTTGCGTCTGCAAAGGTCGCAATGAGCGACAAATACATAGGCGGCGCCGTAAAGATACTGATTTTTGAAGCTGGTGTGCTCTATTATTTCAAACCGGGACACTTTACATTTTCATCCTTTTCCGAGATCGACAATCTTGTGACAACGGCGATAGAAGACATGGAGACCGGTGATGATGACAAGGACAAGGCAAAGGCGATAAAGGACAGCAGTACGCAAAGTTTCCTGACCCTTGCCGAGGTAACCGATCCTTCAACGGGAGAGAAAGGTTATATGGGTTTCGGCCTTGGTGCGAAGGCCATTGCTACAACCAATAAGGACTATCTGCCCATTGACGGAAGAATCCCTTCGTTTGCCGTGCTTGAAGCCGCAGATCCGTATGTATACGAGTTTGATGTAACACCGGAAATGGCACAGGACGAGAGCCGGTATATTGTACTGAGAATTGATTATGAAAAAGGGGAAAAACCGGTTTTTACCGCCGAGAAACCTTCAGGCGGGGAATATGTGCTTGTTGAATTCGACAGAAGCCGGACACAGGAGTGGAATGACGCCCGCCATGCAAACCTCGTGTATATGAGCGAAGCCGATAAGGATTATGCATACATCACCATACCGGTCGGAGAAATAAAAGAGGGCAGATGGAAGATAACCGCGGACACCGAAATAACAGGAACCATGTTCACGATACCGCTTCCTGCAAGCATACAGAGTGTTACCGCCGGCTATGACGCGATAAATAATAAAATTAACATTACAGATCTACGGTTATCAGGAACAGATAATGTGAAGGTAAGCCTTGCACTGGTGCCTGTCGATTCCGAGGGCAATCCTGTGAAGGAAACACTTACAAATGAGGACGGAACTCCGATAACCGAGGAGTATACCGATGAATACGGACAGATCAGGTACCGTGAGGTCCGGGTTGAGCATGTCGGCTACCCGATAACCTCAGGTATGGACCCGGGCGAAATAGCAGGCAGTTACAGCATACCCGACAGTATTACAAGCGGAAGATACAAACTGAAAGTGGAAGCTGAGTCCCTGAACGGATGTATTTATACGTCAAAGATTGTTGATGACTTTATAGTTGAATTCAGCAATCCTTACCAGCTTGCAATGCCGACCAATGTCAGTCTCACGCCTGCAGGAGACGGCGGCCTTCTTCTTGAAGCCGATGTCGACAAAAATGCAGACGGTGTAGTATGCACTATTTTTGAGCGGATTGTTACAGGATATAAGACTGTAAACGGTGAAGAAGTGCCTGAATATGGTTACAGGGCATTAAAAGGCGTCGGCGGATACATTGCCGCTGAAAACGGGCATATAAGCACTATTCTGAAAGGTACCGTGACCATGACAGACAATTACGGGGTACCTGTGGACAGCGAAGGATTCATACCGGGCAGGGAATACAGCGTTAAACTCGTATCGGTCGTCAATGACCCGTCCAGCCCGTACCTGGCCAGTGAATTCACCCAGAATACCGATTATGTCACGATCCCGATACCGAAGCCGCCGGTTCTTGATGTCCAGATCACACAGGCAGGAAACGGAGAAAGGCTTTTGGAACTGACAGAGGAAAGTACAGGATACAGCTATTTTAAATCTGCCGATGAGGATATGCTGCTGGCCTATACGATAACAAACCCGGACACGACGGATCCGAAACTGTGTTCGTTTGAAACCGAAGTATATATTGATGACATGCCCTTCTGAGACATAATACAGAACAACGAAACCGCCGGGTATAAAGGATACGCGAAATTCAGCCTTACCGACGGGGAGCATTACGTGAAACTGGTAACCAGGAACGGGTATGGCGACAAGAATGTTTACAGTACTAAAATCGTTGTTGATGCAACGCCGCCCGATCTGAAGCTGGAAAAACCTGAAGTCGGTGAGCTTATCAATGCAGATGAAGGCATAACCATTTCGGGGCAGACCGAATATGGTGCAAGGATTTCTGTACGCATAGACGGCGGAGAGGAATATGTACTGACAGGCGCCGATATTAATCCCGACGGGTCTTTCAGCGTAACAAGGCCTGTAACTGATAAAGGGAAGCTCGAATACAGTGTCTTGGTTAAAGCGGTTGACAGTTCAGGACACGGGACCGAGGCCGTTGTAAGGGTCAATAATGAGAAGCTGCAGTCAATGAGAAGTATAAAACTCAACCCCGTTGTGAACAGTAATTCGTCCGTTGTAGAAATCTATGCTGTCGCGCAGGATGAAAACGGAAAGGATTTGTTCCGGATACCGAAGTCTAATCTTCAGTGGCAGCTTTATACCGATGAAGGAAACATTCGCCTGGATACCCGCAGCGCAGAAAATGTGATTCTCATGCCGGGCTCATATACCGGTGACTACGCTGTATCCGCAACCTGGGAAATCAGGGACGATTTCAGCCTTACCGATGTCCTGATGAAGTCGGACATAGCAAGCGGAGATGTGAAACCTGAACCCACGCCGGGTTCGGATGAACATTCGGGCTCCGGACAGGGAAGCTGGGAACCCACGCCTGGCAGCGGTATCTTTTGGGACGTTTATTCAGCATTCCGGAAGGAAATGAGCGGCAAAGCAGCCATATGGGCAATTCCTGTTTATCCGCGGACCGACAATAATATCAACAGGGACGGCCTGAAAGTAAGCATTCCGGTGCAGAGCCTTGTTCAGTCAGACTACATTGTACTGGGAAAAGATCCCGATACCTCAGGGTATGAGTCAACCCTCGGGAAAGGCATGAGATTCGTGTCTGATATCGTTCAGTTCCAGGCAGTCAGGCATGACAACGCGTTACCCGGGCAGTATACCGTGACGATACCATATAAAGCATCGGAGGTATCCGATTTGTTCGGCATCAGCGTATATGCTTACAGCGAAAAACTGGGCGGATGGGTTAAGATAATAAACAGCGAGGTTGACCCGATTAACAGTGCAGTAACGTTTACAAGCCAGTATTTCGGAAGATTCGCAGTCATTGAAGACAGCAGTGCCGTTGAGTTCAAGGATGTTGACAGCTTGATGTGGTCGGCATCAAGAATAAACGCACTGGCACTGGCCGATGTCATCAACGGATACTACGGAAACGACGGACTGCTGTACTTCGCGCCGAAGAGGGAAATCACACGCGGTGAGTTTATTAAGCTGCTGGTTGCTTCAACAGGTGAAGCGCTCGATTCTGACATGGATCTGTCAATGTTCAGCGATGCGGGCACCGTGCCTGAATGGCAAAAACCGTATATCCGGAAGGCGGTTGAAAAGAGCTGGCTGAAAGGAAGAGCAACTGCTGACGGCAAACTGCTACTCGCGGTGAACAGCCCGATTACACGCGAGGAGGCATTTACACTGATTTACAGGGTCTTCGCCGACAAAGTGCCCGATGATGTGGAAAAAGCCGGGTTCGTGGATATGGACAGTGTTTCGGCTTATGCAGTTGATGCCGTAAACTACCTGGCCCAAATCAATATTCTTTCGGGAGACGGCACGGGAAGAGTCCTTCCGAAGAACAATATCACCCGGGAGGAAACGGCCAAGGTATTGTATGAATGCATCAGGTGGGTTGCCTACAAAAAAAGATAAACGGGTACTTCGTAACGTTGGACATCAGATCGTACCGATACGCATTAATGCCGGAGGTCCCATGAAAAATAGGCCCTCCGGGAGTATACAGAAATACCCTCGGACTGGTTAACTAAGCTATAATAACAGATAGCCTGCATGTTAAAAATATATATAGTCAAAATATATTAAAGCCTGTATCGTAAATTTTATGGTAATAAACGATACAGGCTAATTCTTTTTTAACTGTTTTTTCCGGGCAAATAACTTTAAATGTGAAAGATTCACCTCCGCTGCAACCAAATACGGAATTGTTCCTGTAGTCAATGTATGTATTATATTTTACCGTCGGGTCCTGCTGTAGCCGTGAAACCTATTCCGTTGCTTCCATGGCTTCAGAAAAAGCAGGTACTCTGAAAGAACACCCTGACGTCAGGTACGGGGTTCCTTATTATATTTTCCGCGTATCGTAGTAATTCCGCTCATAATGAGATACACCGCTACAATAATCGAACCGATCAAATCAACATACAGTGAAGCAGGTGTTCCCGGTGCTATTGTAACAAATGCCAATGCTGTTACAACGCAGGTATCAACAAGGGATTTTGCACGGTAGAGACTGCTTTGTGCAGAGAGTATTGCATTTGGTTTTTCGCGGTTCAGTTTCCTGTAACGCAGCCAGAACCATGAGTTGGTTATAGCGCCCAGCAAAGCTATAACCAGGCCGGGAATAACATTGCCTTTCTCCGGGCCGGAAGACAGTATTGCCATGATAATCATCGCCGTTCCTGACAGGCACATAGCCGCACCTACACACAAATTAGCATTACGTTCGAGTTTTTCCTTACGCGAAGCGTCAAAACCGTCATTCCTGTTTATGATGCGGAACACTGCCCACGATACGATTAATGCTATAAGTTCCGATGTCCGGCGAATAAAATCAGCAAGCTGAGTGGATGAACGGCCGTAAATCAGGGAAATCCCGATTACCAGGGGACCGGGTGAACTCAGTAATACCGAAGCGAGGAGCGTGCGTTCTCCGGATTTCTGCTTCAAATAATCAATCCTCCCCATAAATAAATCATTGCTATCAACACTGCAGCTGCTGCCAGGGGACAGGTTATTGTGTCCATACCGTTCCTTGTATAAAGCTCAACCACCGCGCTTACCGCTGCAGTAATTACTGCGGTCAGAACAGCACCGTACCATTTCAGTGAACCGTGTACGATCAGCACAACCAATACCGCGGCAAAGGAAACAGCAAACATTGCAACAGTGCCTTCAACGCTTTTGCGGCCTTCAACAAGTTTACCCTCAATATGGTGTTTCCCGAAATGTTTTCCAATCAGTGCCGCTGCGGCATCGCCCAAACCCCAGGCAAGAACCGACGCTATTACAAGGTATTTCTGTCCAAGCAGGCCCCAGCAAACGCAAATCAATACTGCAAACATTGAAAACGCTGCAATAAGGCTGCGCTTGATTTCGCCCGGTTTGCGCTCTGTAAGCAGTTCGGAATAGGTTTTAAGTTTGCGTTCCGCAATCGCAAGAATCGGAAAAACCATAACAACGAAAACCATTGTCCCGATTGCAGATATCCACCAGGTATTGAATGCATATACCCAGACAAACACGGAACATAAAAGTATCATGTGCAGGATCTTGCGGAATACCTCGGTGGGCAGTACAAGGCGCCTGAATGCAAGTGCGGTTATTATAGCAACCACGAAATAGGCGAATAATATTCCATAACCTCTTAAAAACTCGATTAACATTAAAAGGCCCTCCGCTAAGAAGTTTAGCTGACAAGTATTGTTACAGATTAATTATAGGTAATGATTACTGACAAATCAACCAAATACAATGCAGCGGCGCTGTACCCATTAGTATGACCAAAGTTAAGCATTCTTTCGAACAAATACTTTTGAATCCGTCTGAAAAAACATACTGAAGAGCTGAAATTCACCCCGCTGGAAGATAAAGCTGACTTCTCGTCAAAATATACAAAATTATATGTTGACATGCGGGGATAATATGTTATAATGATTGTAGCATGTGAGATGTAAGTTGTGCTACAAGTTAGCCAAATTTCACAGATTACTTGCATACATAAGTGGAATATTTCCATTCCCAATATATTGCAGAAAGGAAACGTGAGTAATTATATGATTGAGAAAATAAACAGAATCAATGTCGTTGATTATGTATTTGAAAGTATGATGAATATGATAGCGTCCGGGGAATGGAAAGTCGGCGATAAAATACCATCCGAGAACGAGTTGAGCGAGAAGTTCAATGTAAGCCGAAACTCGATCCGACAAGCCATACACCGCATCTCGGCTCTTGGCCTTCTTAAATCAGTTCAGGGTGAAGGCACTTATGTTAACCAAATAGATTTATCATTTTATATGAACATACTGATTCCGCATGTCGTCCTTGGAACGGATAATGCAATTATGCTGTTTCAACTGCAGCGGGCTATCCAGGTGGAAAGTGCACATCTGGTGTGTGAGAACCGTAGCGATGAAGAAGCTCGCAGGCTGCTGGAACTGGTCGATCAAATGAAAGAGTATTACAAAGCCAAAGATGAAACCGGCTACCTTAATGCAGACCTTGATTATCACTCTTTGTTTGCTGAAATGACCAGGAATACGTTATTCGTAAAACTTACCGACATAATAAGACATATGCTTTATTATACATTGCGGGATGTTGTTCTGCAGTTTGATTGCGTAAAAAGTATCAGTTTCCATGAGAATATTGCAAAAGCAATTATTCGCCGTGATCGTCAAACAGTCATAGAGTTGATGGAAGGTCACATGGATGATGTTATCGAGATGATTGCAAATTTACATACATCAGAAAATTCTCAAAAAAAAGCAGTGATCAATAAATAAAGCAGAAAAATTGATTTACTGCTTTTTTTGTGGCTTTATCCGGACAGAGATAACATGTTTTTTGGTTATCTCCTGGGATATGTTGCGCTTTTTTTGGTTATCTCTCAATGAAGAGATAATATAAATATTTTTAAATTGGGGGGGTCTACCATGAAAATCAGGAAAGTGTTTGCTTTCGTCCTGGCACTGATTATGCTTCTATCCATCAGTGCATGTAACGGCGAAACTGCGAAGGACAGCGGTTCTTCAGGAAATCAAAAGGAGGGGGAACAAAAAGCGGCATTCGGAATGGCTGATCCTGAATCTTACAAAGCCACTCTTACCATGTGGTCGCATACTTCAGATCAGCCTAATTTCATGATTAAACACTACAACGAAGTCTATCCTAATGTGAAAATCAATTTCGACGTTATTCCGGGTAATGAACATCAGCACAAAGTTCAGGCCGCAGTAGCTGCAGGTGTTGACGTCCCGGATATTTACACGGTGAAAACGGATTTTATAAAGATGATTGCCAACTCTGACAAGTATTATGACAATCTTCTTGCAGAACCTTATAACGCCTCTCATCTGCTGGATAATCTTGAACCGTACACAATAGAATTAGGCAGTGATGAAAATGGCGGATTGCGTGCATTGACATGGCAGTGCCCGGTTGTTGCAATCTATTATCGCCGTAGTCTTGCCAGGGAACTTTTCGGCACAGACGATCCTAATGAAATCTCCAAATTATTCAAGGATACGGATTCTATAGTTAAAGTAGCACGTCAAATCAATGAACTGTCAAACGGTGAAATAAAAATGATAGGTTCCTTTGATCAGCTTCGTCCGATCTATGAAAACAGCATGTCGGATCCCTATGTAAAAGATGGTGTGATAAATATTGATCCCATGCTGATTGAGTACTTTGAAACCGCGAAGATTCTGTACGACGAAGATCTGGATCAGAAGACCAAGAGCGATAATCCGAATTTCTCGGCACTTATGGCCGAAGGCAAAATCTTCTGTTTGATTTCTGCCACATGGGCACTGAATTACCAGTTAATGCCGGTATATCCTGATACCGAAGGCGACTGGGGGCTTGCTTCTCCGCCGGTACCAGGTACTATGGGAGGCACATGGATGGGAATCTATCCGGGCACGAAGCATAAGGAAGAGACATATACATTTATAAATTATGTTTTCTCGAATGAAGATTTCCTCTTTAAGTATGCGACTGAGCTTGGTGACTATGTTTCAAATCCCAAGGTTCAAAAGACCATTGCAGCACTCCCGCCTGAAGAAACTGCTAAACTGCCTGTTTTCAGATTCTGCAATAACCAGAATGTTTATGAATTCTTTAACAACGAACTGGCAAAGGGTGTCAGGGCTGAGCTTTTCACTGATTATAACTACAACATTACAAATACGGGAATTCTGTTCTCAGCAATTGATATGTATATAACCGGGCAGAAAACACTTGATGAAGCAATTGCTCAGTACTGCGATGACCTGATTGCAATTTATCCCGACCTGAAACGCCCGTAATTAGGTACTGTATTTTCCCGGGTTGGTTGCACCTGCATGCCGGGTAAACCGATTTCGGCTTCAGTATGGGTTACGGTTCGATGCTGAAGAAGATTTACAGAATGCCTGCGGTACGTTAGACACAACGCAGTATAGGCGCTGAACCGCCCGAGTTATCGCACGCAAATCATGTAAGCGCTCATTGATTAATTAGGTAATGGAAACGGCTGCTCCTGTTGCTGTTGACGGAGCAGCCGGATAAAAAAGCCCGGCGGTTCTGTAAGCAAAGTTTCACCCGAATGGAAGGGCAGAGTTTCCAATATGGTTGGACATTCGGATATGAATTATAAAAAGTAAGTTATTGCCGGACATTCTGCCTGTAAGGAAAACAGGGCAGAACCATGCCAATGATTAAAATATAAGAGGAGAGAAAGAAATGCTGATTACAGGAAGAACTTCACGTCTTAATCATAAATGGTCATTTGACGAATGTGTTCGTTTTTTTAAAAAGGTCGGATTCGACGGAATAGAATTCTGCTTTGAGGACTACTATTTTAACGTAAGGCCCGATTATGCCGAAAGGTTTTTTGCAAGACATGCAAGAGAGTTATGCGATGAACTGGGTATGGTTATCGGTTCGGTCGGAAATCATATGGATTATGTATATGATGACGACAATTTTGAGCTGATTAAAAAGACCATACCGGTTATGCAGGAATATGGTACGGACATACTGATAACCGCAACTCCCGATTTAAAACATTTTCATAAATATCACAGACGCGAAGAATATACCGAAAGGTTTGAAAAACGCCTGAAAGAGCTTCTGGAACTGGCATCCGGTTACGGCGTTAAAATAGCCATTGAACCTGAAGTTCATAACCTGATTACCACCACTAAGGATTTTCTTAATTTATGTGAGAAAATGGGGTACGATAACCTGGTCTGTAATTTTGATGTAGGCCATGCTTTTCTTACTGACGAGGATATGTTCGAGAGTATAAAACTTCTTGGAAATAAAATAGTACATGCCCATGTTGAAGGTATGAACCGAGGCGAACACACCCATTTGCTGCCGGGTGACGGTGACATGGATTTGCCGGCTGTAATCCGGGCCATGAAAGATGTTGGATTCAACGGTGCAATGGCACTGGACATATATATTTATGAATATGACGAATATGCTGAAGAGTCAGTTCGCAGACTGAGGGAAATGCTGTAAGAATTTTTGGAAGACATTTCTCATATTCCATGTTCCGGGTTTGAAATAAATATGAAAATTACAGATTTGGCTTTGTAAAGTTAACGGAAAGGGGTTTTGCGATTGTTCGGTAATCGTTTTACAACCTTGACAATACCGGTTCTGAACCCCTTTTCGGTCTTCACATGGCTGAATGGATCAAAAAATAATGACAAATTAAAGACTTTAATATTTCTGTTGACTGAGACCTTAGAAGATTATGTCACCAGGGTATGCAATTAATCAGTCGCTGAAGGAGGGGAGAGAGGTTTATGTCGGGAGCAGATAACAAGGTTGAATCACTCCGTAAAGGAATATTTCGCAAATACATGAATAAGGTTATCTCCTCAAAATCTGATTATGGCAGAACAGGTTTGCTGTTTGTTTTGCCTTTCATGATCGCCCTTGTAATAATGAGGATTTTGCCGATGATCTACACCATTGATCTTAGTTTTTATTCATGGGACGGCTTAAACGAAAGGGTTTTTGTCGGACTGGACAATTACCGGCGGCTACTGCAGGATAAAGACTTCTACAAGGCAATTTACAATACTTCTTTTATATGGTTTTTGAATATCTTTTTCCGCCTGGGAGTAGCCCTGATTTGTGCTGTTGTCTTCGCTCAGTCACATTTGCGCGGAAAACAGTTTTTCAAAGCGGTTTATTATTTTCCGAACCTGGTTACATCGTCATCCGTTGCAGTGTTTTCATACCTTGCCCTTGACTACCAGAACGGGTTTATAAACCAGATCCTGCTGAAACTTGGTTTTTCAAAGAAAATTGACTGGCTGCATATACCTATATTGGCCCAGTCCTCGGTTGCAGCAATAATCTGGTGGATGTGGTTCGGGTATGCTACCATTCTGTTGACCACAGGTATTCTGAGCATTCCCAGGGATGTAATAGAGTCTTCGATCGTTGATGGCGCCAACGCCTGGAAACGTTTCTGGAAGATTACCATGCCGCTTCTGAAGCCAATCTTCACGTACGTATTTATAACATCATTCATAGGCGGGTTACAGAACTTTGAAATACCGACACTTCTGACAGACGGGCGAGGAGCACCTGATAAATCGCTGCTTACAATGGTTATGCAGTTGTACAATCTCACCTATAAGAACTTCCAGTATGGGTATGGTGCAACATATGCTGTAGCGTTGTTTATTATAATAGCCACCGTCAGTGCTTTTACTTTCCGGGTAATTAACGGCGGGGGAGATGACAGGGGCAGAGGAGGCGCGAAATAAATGAAGGATCTTAAAAAGATGACAGGCAGGTTTATTCAATATTTTCTGCTGATGCTGCTTGCAGCCATATGTATAGTACCGTTCTATGTCATGCTGATAAATGCGACAAGGACGAATGCCCAAATATCGGTATCTATATCGTTCCTGCCGGGCACTAACCTTCGTCAAAACATTAAAAACATGAATGAAACGATTAATATGCTGGTTTCATTCAGAAACAGCATAATAATATCATTGCCATCGACAATTCTTGCCGGATATTTCGGGACAATGGCTGCCTATGGTTTCTCAAAATTCCGTTTTCGCGGTCGAAACCTTATGTTTGCAATAGCCCTGGCAACAATGATGATTCCAATGCAGCTAAGCCTTTTGGGTATATACCAGGCTTCAGCGAAGCTGAAACTGCTGAACACATATTGGCCGATAATTCTGCCATGGATTGCGAATACAGCTACCTTGTTCTGGCTCCGTCAATATATAGACAGCACCATCGACAACGGGTTTATCGAGGCAGCCCGCATTGACGGTTACAGCGAGTTGGGCATATTTCACAGAATAATACTTCCTCTTTCCCGCGAGGGGATATTTACAATTTCGATATTTAACTTTGTTCACGCATGGAATGACTATATATCTCCGGTATTGTTCGTCTCGAAAAATGCAAGGTTTCCTCTGTCAGTTGCAATTGCAGTTGTCAAGGCAAAAGACTTCCAGGATCAGGGTGCTATTTATGCAGGAGTTGCAGTATCTGTGCTTCCAATATTGATAGTATATTTGTTTTTAAACTCCAGGATTACCGGCGGTCTTACAGCCGGCGGCATAAAAGGCTGATGACGCAAGATCCGGAGAATTGCGGCGGGAAAAGATTGGGTTTAGCTTTTTAAGCCTTAAATTTGGCAGAAATAATTAAAACATTAAAACGGGGGGTTTTTATATGAATTATAAAATTCCGGAAACAATGAGAGCAATGGTGTTAACAGGACCGGGAGAATTCGAAATCCAGACTGTTCCTGTTCCGGTTCCGGGACCGGAAGAAGTTCTTTGTCTTATCGGTGCAGTGGCGATTTGCGGCAGTGACCCCGAGATATTCCGGGGAGATATTGCAGGAGTTTGGCCTCCGGGCTATCCATTCATTGCAGGGCATGAATGGGCAGGCAGGGTTGTAGCTGTAGGTCCCGGTGTAACGAAGTTCAAAGTTGGAGATCGCGTATGCGGAGAAGCCCATAAAGGGTGCGGTCACTGCCGTAACTGTCTTGAAGGCAATTATACCACCTGTTTGAATTACGGCAATTACGAAAGCGGACACAGGCACTATGGCTTTATTAACAATGGCGCGTATTGCCAGTATAACGTGTACCATGAAAAATCGTTGACCCATATGCCCGATTCGGTTCCGTATAAAGTAGGTGCAATGGCAGATACCGCAGGAGTTGCCCTTCACGGAATAGAACTGGCATGCCAGGTGCCCGGGAGCACGGTAGCCGTAATAGGCCCGGGGCCTATTGGGATGATGACAATGAAACTTGCCAAGGCACTTGGCGCTGCAAGGGTTATTGTGGTTGGACGCGGTTCACGCCTGCAGTCTGCGATAGAGCTTGGATGCGACGATGCTGTGGATTTCACAAAATGCGACCCCGTGGAAAAGGTCAGAGAGCTTACAGGCGGGCAGGGTGTTGATATCTGTTACGAATGCTCCGGTGCCAAGGGCACGATAAACCAGGGGATACGCATGTGCCGCCGTAAAGGCAAGGTTGTTATGCTGGGGGTAGCGCCTGACAATGTCATGGAAGAGATCCCGTTAAGGTATACAACGGCCAATGAAATATCCATTCTCGGCTCCAAGGCAAATCCAAACACAGGATGGAAAGTTATGGAGCTTATCAGCAGAGGCAATATTTCTGTCGACAGTTTGGTAACCCACACCTTTGACCTTGAGCACATTGCTGATGCCATAGATACTTTTGTAAACAGAAAGGGCAACGCGATGAAAGTGGTTATTTATCCAAACGGAGGGGAAGATGTCTGATGAACAGGGATGCCGTTGTTATAGTAGGCTGCGGGATGATGGGCAGTGGCATTGCAGCCGTAAGTGCCATGGCCGGAGAAAAGACGATAATGCTTGATGTCAATGCTGAACGGGTAAAATCCGGTATTGAATCAGCCAGGGGTTATATAAAGGAAAGGCTTGAAAACGGTCTTGCCTCCAGGCAGCAGGCAGAACGCGCTTACGACCTCTTATTGGGTGGTTCAAAAACAGAAGAGGCAATGGAAAGGGCAACACTTGTAATTGAAGCGGTTTACGAGAACCTTGAGCTGAAACAGAACCTGTTCGAGAAAATAGACTCGATACTGCCGGAAGAAATACCGATTGCTTCAAATACATCAGGGCTCAGGATAACCGATATATCATCGCGTACGGTTCATACCGAACGCACCCTTACGGCGCATTTCTGGTTCCCTGCTCATCTTGTGCCCCTGGTCGAAGTGGTCATGGGTGAGAAAACCGATGAAGCCGTAGCAGTTATGGTAAAAGAACGCCTGGCAGGCTGGGGTAAGGCGCCTGTGCTTGTAAGAAAGGACCTGCCCGGACAGTTGGCCAATCGAAT
>LSQX01316075.1_pt2 | contig 17786 bp, 15 predicted proteins | sample 654561 | NCBI WGS metagenome assembly LSQX01 (sample SAMN04489861, study PRJNA283612) | anaerobic digester metagenome | isolation source: 4 biogas reactors fed with cattle manure at either 37C or 55C with and... | place: Denmark: Kongens Lyngby | collected 2014
GCTGACAAGGCCTCCTGCGGTATATAGAAGCCCGCCTCCAGATGCTGCTGGAACCGGGCGGCCCAGGCGGGGCCGAAGGCCTGACTGAACCTTTCGATGTTGGCTGGTTTTAGCACCTGCCTTGTGGGTGTTGGGACCGCGGGATTATTCAGCCCAATTTCCAGTATGGCCTGATATCCTTCCCTGAATGGGACGATGTCATAGTCCGGATAGGCGTCCCGCAGTTCACAAAATATGTTTATACCCTCGGCATCCAGATCGCCGAAATAGAAAATCTTGTCCCTCGCGACATCAATACCATAGGCGTCGATAAAGCCAAAACTGCTGATGATCTTTTTGCCCTCACCATAGATCAGCATATCGGCCTTGATAATCGAGGAAACATCCATGATGCAGCGCTTGAAGGACCAAAAGGTGTCCTTGTTTTCGATGATGTACACATCCCGGGCTTCCCCTCCATAAAAGGCCGGGGTTTGAAAGCTGAAGAATGGTTCCACCGTCTCCGCGCATCCCAGATCAGCATAGTTCAAACCCAGTTTTCGCAGGACTATCTCGCCCCGGCTCCTGCTTTTTCCGCCGCCCTTGAAAAACTTTTCATCCCCGAACATTTGATAGGCCCGCTCATTGACCGTTATCATGACCTTACCATGATCTTCATGGGCAAGGAAATCCATAATGGCAGCGATTACGGGCCGGTCATGCAAAAATTCTCCTGGGTTCTTGATATAGTGATCGATGGATGCCGGCGGTTGGATACTTCTGATGATTTCCATCTGCAGCTGCTCATCTTCATGGGACGGGGTCCTATTGATGCGGTATTTTTGATGCAAACCCTGTGGAGTGTAAGGTTTCCTGCCCATCGGCACCATTACTTGCTCGGCCACCAACTGCTGCACCGCCTGGCTGAAGGCCGCCTGTCCCCGGGGACTCTGAAGAAAAGCGGGCATCTCCGCACTCATTCGTTCAGCCCTGGCATGCAGACTATCCAGGGGAAGACTGCTGCGGGGCCATTGGCCGACTTCTTCTTTTAGGACCATATATATTTCGTGGTGGTCCGGCCCGCTCAAGGTCACGTCCTGCCTCCCCAATTCTTGCCGATAGCTCTTTACAGACTATTATAACAGTAATGGCTATTTAACAAAGACCGCTCGCTGGCCTTTTTCCAAAGAGCAGGCTAGAATGTATGTAATGAGAGAGTTCCAAATAATGATGGGGGGGGAAAGAAATGAACAAATTCGTCATCTTTGCTTTCAACGGGGAGCTGATGTGTTTCCTGCATGTGCTGCTGAATGCACTGGACATGGACAGTAAAGGGATGGAAAGCAAGATCGTCATCGAAGGGCAAGCGGTCAAACTGGTGCAGGAGATGGAGGAAGGGAGAAATCCTTTGTATCTGAAAGCCCGGGAGAAGGGGATTATCGCCGGGATATGCAAGGCCTGTTCGGCCAAATTGGGAGTGCTGGAGTATAACCAGAACGTGGGCCTGCCCATGTTGGACGACATGAGCGGGCACCCTTCCATGGCCGCTTTCATCGCCCAGGGGTATCAGATCATAACTCTATAGGCTGGCAATGGATTGAACATGCGGCTGGTAGTACGACATCTCACCAAAGGGCTGATCTTCCGGAGCAGTCTGCGGCTGGTTCCTTCTCTGGCCGGGACCATCATGCCGTTTTTCTGGCAGCTGATCAACCTCTACGGCACCTTACCCGCAGTTATAATCATTTTGGGCGTTTTTCAACTGCTCATCGTAAGTATGGCCGCGCTCCTATATCCTGTGCTGTTTTTCCAATTGCGCTTCATCCAGGTATATGGTCTGGCGGCACTGTTTATGGCCGCAGCTGTGATGACCTGGTTGTTTATGAACAGATCCGTCCATCAGCAGGCCGATTTCCAACTGGTCAAACTGCAATTCTCCACCCGCACCGCTTTGCTGTCCTTGGGTTTGCTGCTATGCCACCGCCTGACGCCTCTCCCGGTTTCCCCTAGCACTACATTCTGGGACGTGCACTTGAAACCCAGCTTGGCCGGAAATCTAAGGACGATAAGCCGCCGGGAGCTCGTTGCAGCGGTTCGCCACGATTACCAACAGGCTCAAGCCTCGCTGCCCAATGCCATATTATTCGGCTGCTCCCCTGGCTCGTTCAAGCATATATTGAGGGCGGCCGGGCTTCAGGAGTCACAGTTTCATATCATGGACACCATCATTCCCATCAGGCATGCGGAGATATTCGGGCTGAAACGGCCATTCTACTTCTATATCATTTCTCTCTCCCCGCCCGTCAGCGGACTGGAGGGCCAATCCCGGGTCCCTGAGTCATAACCGGCAAATCTATCATGGGACAGGCTGAGTTATAATAAAGGTATACGGACATAGACATAGCTTACGGAGGCTGATTCATAATGCATGAATATGTCGGCAATGTCCATTTGCACTCGACCTTTTCCGACGGCACCCTTACAATTGCGGAGATAGCCCGGATAGGCGCCAGGAACGGCATGGATTTTTTGATCATTACCGATCATCAAACTCTGGCCGGTTTGGAGCAGGAGCAGGAAGGTTATTATGATAAAACTCTGGTGCTGATCGGTATGGAAGTGAATCAGCGTAAGCATCATTATCTGGGTCTAAATATTAATACCGTAGTCGCTGACAATGATTGTTATCCACAGCAGGTGATCGATGCCGTAAATGATCAGCAGGGCATCGGGGTGATCGCCCATCCGATCGAGAAGGGTTCCAAGTTTTACTATGACGGTCTGACCTTTCCATGGATTGATTGGTCGGTACAGGGTTTTCAAGGTATTGAGATCTGGAATCATCTATCCCGCTGGCGCGATGAAATCACCGGTATATTACCCGGTCTGCTGCTGATGCTCAGACCGTCACTATCTCTGCATAACGGCCCTTATCGAGAGGTTCTAAATATTCTCGACCGTTACCAAACCCAGGGACACCCTGTTTTTGCCTATGGAGGTTCAGACGCGCATGGTATACGATTCAAGCTGCCGCTGCTCAACAAGGAGATCGGCTCGGGTGAAGAGGTGTTCCGTTCCATCAATATGCATATCCTGCCCGAGCAACCTGTACAGGGGGACTTGACTCATGACCGCGATCTGGTTTACCAGACTCTGGCCAGGGGAAAGAGTTGGGTCGGCTGTGACTATTATCTGGATAGCCGGGGCTTTCGTTTCGCGGCTCAGAGTCCGCGGGGAAGGTGGGGGATAGGAAGTACCCTCCCCTATCATGATGACCTGGCTCTGCAAGTCAAGACTCCCCGCCCGGCCCGGGTAAGATTGGTGCGCAACGGTAAGCTATGGACCTCCAGCCAGGGCCGCAAGCACCGGTTTCATGTGAATCGTCCCGGTGTCTACCGGATAGAAGCTCTGCATCGCCGGGGTTGGAAGTGGCAGCCCTGGATATTTTCCAACCCGATCTGGATCAGTTAGGCAACCCCAGGCGCGGAGGCACGGGGCTACGCTCCTTATTATTATGTAGCGTTCCACACCAAGCCAAATATGATCATTTGCACGAAAACTACAACTACTTGCAGGAATTTTATCCAGATGTTTCAATTTTTCTTTTCTTATTCAAATTAGAGCCAGGAAATCGTATTATTATTGTAAATACATAAGAACTGGGGGCGAGAGGATGAACAAAAAGTGGGTCAGGTTGGTCCTGGTGGTCTTGTCGGTCTTCGTCTTATCGGTATTGGCGTCAGGATGCGGCAAAGCGGCCGAGAAGGCCTCGGAACAAGCCGCCGAGAAAGCTATCGAGAGTGCCACCGGCGGAAAGGCTCAAGTAGATCTAAGCAAAAATGAGGTCACGATCAAGACCGACGAAGGCAGTACCAGAATAGGCGGCACTAATCAATGGCCAGCTAAGATCCCTTCTGATGTTCCCAAATTCGAGAGCGGCAAAATATCTTCAATCATGGAAAGTACCCCGACCGAAGGCGGTTACCAGGTGATGGTGGGAATCGAAGAGGCTTCGAAAGCCGATGTGGAGAAATACAAAGAGCAGCTGGAATCTGCCGGGTGGCAGATAACCAGTACAACCGTAATAGAGGGCAGCTACATGGTCACGGCTGAGAAGGATAATCGGACCGTAATGGAAAGCTTCAGCGCCGATGACAAAAACGTCTACACCGGAGGCATCTACTATACCGAAGAAGCCGAGTAACATAGGGGGATAGTCCGGTCGGTTTTCAGGGATACCTGAATAGGTGCGGCACCGGGACGGACCCGCTGCCTATCCAACCGACAGGGTCCCCTAATCCCTGTGCGAAAACCAAGGCACATCCAGAATGAGGGTGGGCCTTATTTCTGAGCCTCAGAATGGTCAACCCGAACCTGTTCCAAGCAGGCTAGGGCCGTCCGTCAAGCCTTTATCGGCTTTAAATATCGGCTCACCCAACAACATCATGCCTCCACCTATGCTGGATTGTTCAATACCCAGCACTTCCGCACTCCTGACCTTCTTAATCTATCTCTGCCATGCTTCATCACGTTTCCCTTATCGGGGCGACTTATTTATACTATAGCCAGGCATACCTCTTAGCTGGACTGTTACAGTGGAAGCAGGGGGGAAGCAACAGTACCGTCCCCATGCTTCCGGCACGACTTCACTATTATTTAATGAAGGAGAGTGATTTTCTTTGCCAGAGGTTTCTTTACTCGCCGGGGGCCAAACCGGTTATGGTATCGATAGCGCCGGGGTACTGATCAGCAGGCTCTTCAGCCGGCTGGGCTATCGAATTTACATGCAGCATGACTATCCTTCCCTGATCCGGGGCGGACACCAGTTTGTCATTGTCCGGACGTCCAGGGAACAGATTGCCGCCCACTCCGACCGGGTCGACTTCGTACTGGCTTTCAACCAGGATGCCTTCGACCTGCATAAAACCAAATTCAAGGAAAATACCCTGGTGATTTACGATTCTGCCCGGGTCCAGCTGGACGGCTGGCCACAGTCCGCGGCAATTGCTCTGAACGTCAGGAAAATCCTCGGGGCTGCCGGCGTCTCACCGGCTATGGACAGATTTTGCCTGGTCGGCGCACTCTGCCGGGCCTTGCAGATCGATTTTGGCTTTCTTGAGGAGGTGATCCTCAAGTTTGATGCAGATTTGGCAGAGCTCAAGCTGCACGTCGCCCGCCAAGGGTTTGACCAGGCCCGGCCGGTGCATACTCTGCAACCGCTGGCCCATCCGGTCCTGCCCGCCTTGAACGGCTGTCAGGCCATGGGCCTGGGCTTACTGAAGGCTGGTATGCAAGCCTATGTCGGCTACCCGATGACCCCGGTGTCGCCGCTGTTGGAGTTATTTGCGGAGCTGGAACCGGAATTCGGCCTGCAGGTTGTACTGCCGGAGAGTGAAATCGCGGTGATGCTTAGTGCGCTGGGCTATTCCTATATGGGAGTGAAGAATGCCGTCGGTACCTCGGGAGGGGGCTTCAGCCTGATGGTTGAGGGTCTGGGGCTGGCCGGCCAGGCAGAGCTCCCGGTGGTAGTGGTGATGGGGCAAAGAAGCGGACCTTCCACTGGCATGCCTACCTATACCGCCCAGACCGACCTGCATTTCGTCCTGCATGCCGGCCATGGCGAATTCCCTCGTTTTGTGGTCGCTCCCGGCGATGCGGACGAAGCATATTACTGGGCCGGCATAGCCATGAACAAGGCCTGGTATTATCAGATGCCGGCCTTTATCCTGGCCGATAGGACGGTGTGCCTGAATCTGTACAGCTTTGACAACCAAGCGGAACCAGAGCTGGAGGATGAGGCGCCCGTGCTGTGGCAGGGGGAAGGACGCTATCAGCGTTACCAGCAGACCGGGAATGGCGTTTCGCCCCTAGCATTCCCCCCTCTGCCCGGACAGGCGATTAAAACCAACAGTTATGTCCATGATGAATATGGAGTGGTCAGTGAAGACCCAGCCATCGCCGCCGGCGTTACGGACAAAGGTCTCCTGAAGGAGCGGCATTTGGCGGCTGAGCTGCAGGCTCTGCCGGCGGTGAAGGTTTACGGACAGGGGTCTGCCGCGCTGTTGTGCTGGGGTTCCAACAAAGGGGTATGCATCGAAGTGGCCCGAAAACTGGGACTGAAGGTGATCCAACTGCTGGTGCTGGCTCCCTTCCCGGTTAGAGCCGTGGCCGAAGCCTTGGAGAGGATCGAGACCCTGATCAGTGTGGAATGCAACGCTACCGGGCAGTTGGCGCAGCTGCTGGAGCAAAACCGCTTTCAAGTGGATGAGCAAATCCTAAAGTACGACGGACGGCCGTTTTCCCTGGAAGACCTGGAAACTGAGGTGAGGAGGGTAATAGAATGAGCGAGCTGAGAACGGCTGCGCCGATTGCCTGGTGTCCCGGCTGCGGCAACTTCGAAATCCTAAACAGTATGATAGCAGTCTTGGAGGATCTGCACGGGGAGGGTTTCCCTCTGGAAAAAATCATCCTGGTCAGCGGGATCGGCAACCACGGCAAGATCGTCGATTATCTGCATATCAACAGTTTCAACTCCATCCATGGCCGGGCGCTCCCAGCGGCTGAGGCGATCAAATTGGCCAACCCGGACAATAAGGTGATCTGTTTTGTGGGAGATGGGGATAGTTATGCGGAAGGGTTGGAACATCTGATCTTCGCGGCCAAGCGCAACATCGATCTTACCGTGGTGGTCCATAACAATCGGACCTATGGATTGGCTACCGGTCAATTCACCCCCACCACCCAGCAATCGTACCGGGGCAGCACCATGCCGTATGGGGCCAAGGAGAGGAACTTCAATCCCCTGGAGCTGCTGCTCCATAGCGGGGCCACTTTTGTCGCCCGGGGGTATCCGGTGCGCAAAGAACACTTCCGGGGGTTATTAAAGGACGCTATCGCCCATCGGGGGTTCTCCATCATCGATGCGCTGCAGGTTTGCGTTACCTTTAATAATCTGTACGAAGCTTACAATGAGAGTGTGGCAGAGGTTGAGGTCAATGACCCGACTGATCTCCAGGAAGCGCTGCAGGTGATCAGCAGTTGGGACTACAGTACTTCTGGCGGCTCGATTGCCATCGGCAAGTTTTTCGAGGCGGACCGGGCCAGCTTTGAACAGTTGTTTCCAAGATTGGAGCCGCCGGGACCGGAACGGGAGATAAAGCTGCAACGGCTGCTGGATAGATTCATTTGAGCCTTTGGAAGCGGGGGGACGTCCGCGACCACTCACAAGTCCATTTTGCCGATATGAGGTAGGCATAAATATACTGGCTTCCACGCTAGCGCCTAACGCCCGCCGGTATATTATACATACCCTGGAGCAATTCTGTACATTTTCAGCAGTCTCGGGCGATCCTTCTGCCTCCTTCCCTTGACATTTCAGAGGAAGCGAGGGAACGGTCCCCCGCTTCACGGTATACTGACCAGCTGGTAGACCACGGTGGCGGCTTCTGCCCGGGTGGCATTGCCCTGCGGTTTATATTTGCCATCCGGATATCCCCCCATAAGTCCCGCGGCTACGATCTTGCTCACCGAACCGGCCGCCCAGGGGCTGATCGAGGCCGCGTCCGTAAAGGATACCGCCCCATTGGTTGCCGGAAGGGCCAAGTCGGTACTTTGCGCCAGATTATCCAGCATTATCGCCATCTGCTCCCTGGTTACCTTGGCATTGGGAGCAAAGGTGACATCGTCAATCCCTCTCACAATTCCTTGGGCAAAACCCCAGTTGACATAGTTGTAATACCATTCCTGGGCGGGTACATCCTTAAATCCCGCCGGCGCGGCCTGGGTCGGGTCCGAGCCCTCCACCGTATTGGCCAGTATGGTCAGGAACTGCGCCCTGGTGAGGGAATTATCCGGCCCATAGCTGTTATCGCCCATCCCGCTCACGATCCCCCGGGCCGCCAGCCTCCCGATATAGTGTCGGGCCCAATGGGTTTTGGTATCCGCGAAATCGAGGCTGGGGGCGCCGACCTGAACCGGTATGGTCTGCTGCAGGCCGTTATATTCTATCTGTATGTTTCCGGATAGCCCCGATTCATCAGTAGCCTGGAAAAGTCCGTCCCCATCGATGGTGCCAATGACCGGGTCGCAGGTCCAGATAAACAGGCTGTCCCGGCTGGCAATCGGGGCGTGCCCGAATTTGGCGGTCACATCGAGGTCGAAGCTTTCCCCCGGCTCGATATACAGATTCTGTACATTAGGCGTAAAGGTTATTCCATTTTGAACATAGACCTGAGCGGTGGTGCCAAGGTCTCCGCTGTCCACTTCGATCTCGGCAATTCCGATGGCGCTTCCGGCGGTGAAGAGACCGTTCCCGTCCACGGTGTGGCCAAGGTCGGTATCGACGCTATAGGTTACCCGGTTGCGCAGCGGCACGGGTTCATATTTGTCGTTGGAGGCGTAGGTCTGCAGCTGGATATCCGCCCCCGGCATGGCCAGCGGCTGACTTGGATAGCTATGCAGATGTTCGGCAGTAGAATCACCGTGTCCCTCGTAAACCAGCAGCAAGCCATTGGTCGTTTTTCTCTGGGTCTGTCCGGAAGGAGAATTCTTGGTAACTGCCCGGGAATCGATTCCCCCGGCTCTCACCGCCATGACCGTAGACCCGCCCCCGTCCATATTTACGATAGTGCTGCAGCCCAGCTCCATCAGGTGCCAGGCGGCATCCTCCAGGCCGATACCGGCTGAAACTCCTGGCTGGCGCCCGTCCAGCGCATAGAGCAGGAGGGTTCCGTCCGGCTTTATACCGAGGACGGTTCTCGGGCCCAAGCCATTTCCATTGGCCACAAATCGGCCCTCCTCACAAAGCAGGTGGTTTACTCCGATGGCTTCCTGGCTATGGGACAGGTTGCCAGAATTCCAATCGTGCACCGCAATCTCCACGATGCTGCCCGGTATCAACTGCGCCAGCTGGACCGCTTGGGCCGAATCCCCTGCCGCTGAAAGCACCAGTTGACTGTCGCCAATGGGCGTATTGCCATAGCCGTTTCTGACCTCAGCCACAGTTGCGGTTATGGTACCGCCCACCGTCAATTCCGCATCTTCTCGCGATTCTGCATCCAATATAACCTCGACCGGATTTCCCGAGGTCTCGGTGGAAGAGGCATACTGGCGGTTAAACAGGTGCAAAGCCTTGGCCGCGCCATGGGGAACGTTGAAAAAACCGATTTCCGTGTCGTAATCCATGGGGGCGTATACTGTAGGCAGAGGCAGCGGAGCAGCCGGCTGGGCCAGCTCGGTCTCATCCTCAAACTCAGTGAGATTTGGCAACTGGGCCCAATCCGTGGGCTGGAACAGATCTGCCGGCTGGAACGGGTCTATGACCGGCGGCTCCGTCACGACGGGGGCGTTGATGGTCCCCTTCAGTGTATATCTCAGATTCACTCTTTCGAGGGAAGCAGCACCATCTTTGTCAAAGGATATGACGTGTTCCGGGGCATAGCCGGAAGTCTTGATCTTGCCATCATGAATGGTAAGCCCTTTGGGTGTTCCGCTGGCAGTGTCATAGATGTCGCCGTTGATCCCCGCCACCACCTGATAACCTTCCGCCTCCACGGCGTTGATCATGGTATCCAGCGTATAGGTACCGGTGACTTCACCTTCAAATACATAGGGCTTCAAATCCGTGCCCTGGGTATCCACGTTGACAAAATGGGCCTGCATGATCCCGTTGGCATTATGACCAGCCAATTGCTGGTGGAAAGAGGCGTTATCAAATATCTCCGAGGTGGTTTCATAATAGACATTGCCTATGCCGGGCTGATATGTAAATCCAGTAGCAAATACTCCGGCCAACATGACCACGGTCAAATAAACTGCTGTAAATCTTCGTTTGTTTTTAAAAGCCATTTTTTCCTCCCTAATCCTATTCTTCTGTTCCGACGGGGGCCAACCAATATAATGGTTAGGCTGGTGAAGCCATTCCTGTCCTGGTATCACTTACCATTACAACCTTTGCATCTTAATCCTTACACTCTATAATTAAAATAAGGAAGGAATAAATTGGATTCCGCACTTCCAGGAGGTGAATTAAAGTGGCGATCAATAACCATTCACCGGCCGGTTCTCAACCCTTGCCGGGTCACGGCGAGACTGGCAATGTCACCGGCGATGGCGTTCTGCGATTGGGCGAGATGATCGATTGCCCCCCGGAGGATAGCCTCCATGAAACAGCGCATCTGCTGGTAAACATAATAGAGTCGTCTCCAGATGCCACCCTGGTCATAGACAAAAAAGGCAAGGTACTCTTTTGGAACCGGGCCATGGCGGAATTGACCGGTTATCCCGCCGCAGAGATGGTGGGCCAAGGCCACTACGAACATGGGCGGGCATTCTATAAAGGGGTCCGGCGGCCCATGTTGGTGGATATGATTGTCGATCCGGACTTGGATATCAGTCATATGTTTGCAAGTTTTTACCGGGAAGGCGATGTGCTGGTGACGGATCTGAATTTTGCTGATTTAAAAGGCGAAGACAAGGTTATGTGGGGGCGGGCGGCGCCGCTGTATAACAGCCAGGGGAAAATCGTGGGGGCCATCGAGACGGTGCGGGACATCACCGAACGCCAGCAGGCCGCCGACGCGTTGAAAAAAAGCCATGAGCAACTGCAGCTTCTATTTGACAGTACTGTCCATGCCCTGGCCATCACCACTGAAAAGCGTGATCAATACACGGCCGGCCATCAACTGCGGGTTGCCGACCTGGCCTGTGCCATCGGCGAAGAGATGGGATTGGCGGAAGACGTCATCCGTAATTTAAGGATAGCGGGCAGCCTCCACGATATCGGCAAGCTCTTTGTGCCCCTGGATATCTTGAGCCAGCCCAGCAAACTGAATAACATCGAAAGGCTTTTCGTGATGACTCATTCGGAAGCCGGGTATGACATATTGAAAGACATCCCTTTTGAAGGCCCCATCCCGCTCATCATCATGCAGCACCACGAGAGAATGGATGGCAGCGGATACCCTTTGGGTCTGAAGGGGTCGGAGATATTGCTCGAGGCCAGAATACTGGCAGTGGCTGATACGTTTGAAGCAATGGCCTCCCATCGCCCTTATCGGCCCAGCCTGGGAATTGAGAAGGCCATAGCCGAGATCACAGACCATGCCGGCACGATTTATGATGCCGAGGTGGTAAATGCGTGTCTCAAAGTCGTGAGAGGAGACCAATTCCACTTCGAATAGCCAGCTGGGGGGCAGTTGGGGGCCTGTCCCCAAATTATTCCTGCCAGGGGCGCCGGCCCTTGTAATACTTGGCGGAAATCTTCTCCTGCATCTTCTCATCAAGGCTGGATAATCTCTTTTTGGCTTTCCTGGCACCAGCATCTTTCTCTTCCTGGGTAAGTTTGAACCGGCATGTTTCACCCAGGCAACGAGAAGTATTCAAAACCGTGCAGTGCCCATTTTTCGACAAGTTGGCACAGTTGGGCAAATCAAGCCAATTTAAGTTCGCATATCGGGTTAAGTTCATATTTATCCTCCCATTTCTTCTCCATAAACAAAGACGTGCAGCTTTGACAACTGGACTTACGTTTATCAAAACCACACGTTGTAGTTTAATTTTATCAGATTGATTTTTTAAAATGTAAGATGGTCTCTACATCCGGGTAAGATTTAAATTGCACATGCTCTCCAGCCGGTATGTTGACAATGCTGCTGGCCCAACCGGAAGCAGCGGGGTTCGGAATGACCCTGCCCGTGCTCATGGCCATGAGCATGTTCCTTGCCTTCGGCCAGCTTAAAGAACGTAACATAAGATAAAACTGCCTAAACGAGTCTTCACCCAATCCCTGAAATTCTTATGCAGGTCCTGATGGCTGCGCTCTTTGCCCCTCTAAGTTTACTTGCTGCCCAATCATACTAACCTAATTTGTTGACAACCACTAATTTGAACTTGTAATATTAAATCTGCTTAATATCTATCAAAACAATAGGGATTGTATAAATAAAAACTCCGGGGTTTACATGACGGCAAGAAAATTGCAATTTGATACCCTTCAGGTCCATGCCGGACTGGCTGTCGATAGACATCGAAGCGCTTGAGGATCTGAGCTTCGATCTTGATCAGGCTTTAGCCAGGGCGGCCACCCAGGGATAGAAGCTACCGGGTAGATAGAAGCGACCTGGGGTTAAGAAGCGGCATTATGAACGAAAATATAGGGGATAATTCTGATTGGAGGAAAAAAGATGAGTAAGATCGCCCGGAGTTTAACTGATTTGATCGGTAATACCCCCCTGCTGGAACTGTCCAACTACAATCGGGCCCACCAACTGGACGCCAGACTGCTGGCCAAATTGGAGTACTTTAACCCCGCCGGCAGCGTAAAGGACCGGCTGGGCTATGCCATGATCAAGGATGCCGAAGAGAAGGGCCTGCTAAAAGAGAATTCGGTTATTATCGAGCCTACCAGCGGCAATACCGGCATCGGCCTGGCTTTGGTGGCGGCGGCCTGCGGTTACCGGCTTATCCTGACCATGCCGGAGACCATGAGCATGGAGCGCAGGAATTTGTTAAAAGCCCGAGGGGCTGAATTGGTTCTGACTCCCGGCGCCAGCGGCATGGCCGGGGCCATCGCCAAAGCGAAGGAGTTGACGGCGCAAATAGAAAATGGGTTTATGCCCGGGCAGTTTAAAAATCCTGCCAATCCGGAGATCCATCGCCAGACCACCGGAGTGGAAATCTGGCAGGATACCGACGGTGCGGTAGACATATTCGTGGCTGGAGTAGGTACGGGGGGGACTATAACCGGGGTGGGTGAAATGCTAAAGGCCAAAAAGCCGGGGGTGCAGATCGTGGCGGTGGAACCCTTCGACTCCCCGGTCCTGTCCGGCGGCCAGCCTGGTCCTCACCAGCTCCAGGGCATCGGGGCCGGTTTCGTTCCCGAGGTCTTAAACATGGAGGTTATCGACGAAGTATTCCCGGTGAAGAGCGAAGCGGCGTTTGCTGCGACCCGCGCCCTGTCCCGACATGAAGGGCTCTTGGTGGGCATATCATCCGGTGCGGCCGCCCATGCCGCCACGGAGATAGCCAAGCGCCCGGAGAACAAAGGCAAAACTATAGTGGTACTGCTGCCTGATAGCGGGGAGAGATATTTATCCACCCCTTTGTTCCAGGAAGGTTAGATTGCTACTTGGGCAGGTTTATCTCCATGCCTTGCTGGCAGGCGCTGTCAGGCTCACTCTGGCAGCAGCCTTTCTCTATGCTGGCCTCGGGCGCCCCACCCTGGCGATAACTTTTGATAGCTTCATGGAGGGCATCGGCGGCCAAATTGGAGCAGTGCATTTTTACCGGGGGCAGACCATCCAAAGCCTCGGCCACGGTCCGATTGGTGATCTTCTCGGCTTCTTCCAGGGTTTTGCCTTTCACGATTTCGGTCACCATACTGCTGGTGGCAATGGCGGCGGCACAGCCAAAGGTGCGGAATTTTATATCCTCTATCCGGTCGTCCTTGACCACGATCTCGATATGCATTATATCGCCGCAGGTAGGATTGCCCACTTCACCCACTCCGCTGGGATTCTCCAAAGTGCCCACATTACGCGGGTTCATAAAATGGTCCATTACTTTTTGCGAATACTGCATTATATGATACCTCCTTATTGTCCCAGCGGAGACATGACCCGCAAATTCTTGATTATCGGCGGCAGAACCTTAAGGATATAGTCTACATCTTCCTCGGTATTGTCTTTGCCCATGGTCAAACGCAGCGAACCGTGGGCCGCTTCATGCGGCAGCCCGATGGCCAGCAGAACGTGGGAAGGGTCCAGTGAACCTGATGCGCAGGCCGAACCACTGGAGGCCATGATGCCATGGTTGTCCAGCATCAAGAGGATCGACTCCCCCTCCACATAATCAAAACAAACACTGACGCTGCCGGGCAGTCTTTTCTCCGGGTGGCCGGTCAGCCTGGTGTTGGGAATGGCCGCGAATATACCGTCGGTCAAGCGCTTGGCCAAACCGGCTAAAGGCGCTTCCCGGCTGCTTAGCCTTTGCATCGCCATTTCGGCAGCTTGGGCGAAACCAACCACCCCGGGGACGTTGACGGTTCCGGCCCGCAGGTTGCGTTCGTGGCCGCCCCCGTGCATGAAGCTGCCAATCCGGACTCCCTTGCTGACGTAAAGACAGCCGACTCCTTTGGGACCGTAAAGTTTATGGGCGGAAGCAGACAGCAGGTCCACTCCCAATTCGGTTACATTGACCGGGATCTTGCCTACTGTCTGTACTGCGTCGGTGTGGAAAACGGCTCCGGCCTCATGGGCGATAGCCGCCAGTTCTTTAATAGGTTCAATAGTGCCGATCTCATTGTTGGCATGCATGATCGAAACCAGAGCGGTATTGGGGCGAATGGCGTCCCGCAGCGTATCCGGCTCCACTTCCCCATATGAATTGACTGGCAGGACGGTCAGTTCAAAACCCTGCTGGGCCAGGAATTCGCAGGTATGCAGCACGGCATGATGCTCGATGGCCGAGGTAATAATATGATTGCCCTTCTTCGGGTTCTTGGCCAGGTAAGTAATAATGGCTTGGTTGTCGGCTTCGGTGCCCCCGCTGGTGAATATGATTTCGTTGGGTTTGGCGCCCAGCAGGGCCGCCACTTTTTCCCGGGACTCTTCCAAGGCCCGGTAGGCTTTCTGCCCCTGGGAATGGACACTGGAAGAATTACCATATATGTCGGTATAGTAAGGAACCATGGCCTCGAAAACCTCCCGGTCAACCGGGGTGGTGGCGCTGTGGTCCATATAAATCGATTTCATCCTTTATCCCTCCTGTCTTGGTTAGCTGGGTTTCTGGGCTTCAATTTTATAAACGAATGTTGCCCGGCGGCGCCTGGCGTGATTCCTCGGCCAGGTCGGCCAGGGTGTATGAATCCAAGACCTCAGCAATGGAGTCCCGTACCTTGGTCCACAAGGTGCGGGTGACACAATAGTCGGACCTGGTGCAGGCTTCCGGACTGGCCTCACTGACGCAGTCAACCGGGGCGATGGGTCCCTCCAGCACTCTGATAACATCACCAGCGGTAATATCCCGGGGATCCCGGGCCAGTATGTAACCGCCCTGGGAACCGCGCACGCTTTTGACCAGACCGGCTCTTTTCAAGGGAACCATCAGCTGTTCCAAATAGCGTTCCGACAATCCCTCCCGCGCCGCTATGGTGCGGGTGGCCATAGGGCTTTTATCCTGGTTCTGGGCCATATCAATCATTGCCCGCAAACCGTAACGACCCCGGGTCGATAATTTCATTCCAACTCCCCCTAATCTGACCGCTGGTTTGTCCCCAGCGGGAAATCCCCAGGAATTGAGGGTGTCTCAGGGCGCTGATAATAATGGGCGATATTATAGACCGACTTCTCCTTTTTAAGTTCCAATATCTCGGCAATGATCACGTCATCTGGTTGCTTGCTCATGATTATGAAGTATCCTTCTCTGGTTGCACCCTGGCCGCGATAATAAGCGATGATTTCTCTGGGCTTATTTATTTTCCCCGCCATGTGTTTTCTGAACCTAATATACATAATCCCTATAGAATATGTCAAGTATTGATGCAGGCATGGATATGCCGCAGCGGAGGAGTTGCAGGCTGTTTAGTTCAATATGTCTTGGGTCAATATTCCCATCGCCTTTTCAGGTTCTTCAAATAACGGACTATGTGCTGAATTTTCAAAGGTATAGAATACTTTCAACGGGGCTTGCAGCTGTTCATAATACTCTTTTTGCAAAGAATACAAACAAGTATAGTCGTATGCTCCAGCAAAGAAATAGCTAGGGATCTCCAACGACGGCACACGCTCAAAAGCGTTAAAATGCATGCTGTCTGTTACAACGGCGGTGTCTTTGGCAAACATTTTACCACGCCAAATATTGATCCGTTCCATCGGCGTATATACAGTACAACGTATGCTTGAGAAGAAAATGCCTGACATAACCGAACGCATATCACGTGTGGTGCCAATCCCAAGATCATGCATAGCGGTATCTCGCAATGAGGAGGTGAAGTATCTTCCATATGCATCGTCCGACGTCAAAATCGGATAGCCTTCGAATTTTTTAACCATCTTCTCGTTTCCGACCGCTTTGTACTGATCTAGCATATAGACGTAAGCTGTTTTTTCTGACTCCACTTGATCTACAATTTGTGCCAAAGAAATATAGGCATGAAACAGTTCAGGATGTCGGGCCGCCGCCTGAATACCAATGTAAGTGCCGAAAGAATGAGCCATAAGATAAATTTTGTCCTGCCTGAAACGCTCGCGTAAATAGTTCGTCACACTGACAACATCGGAAATATATTGCTCTGAGGTCATAGTATCGGCAGAAGTGTTTGATCTGTAGGATATGGATGTGCCCCGGTATTCCAAATAACAGACAACAAACTCATTTTCAAGGCCGGTGGGATACTCCTGTTCCAGAAAGAATTCCGGTATACCTGGTCCTCCGCCAAGAAACAGTATGACAGGTTTGCTTTCATCCTTTGCCATAATAAACATGCCCAGAGAAGTCCCGTTAATATCAATCAAGGTCTTCTCTGAAATACTTCCGGACAAAACATTGCCATTGTCATCAAGAAACGGTTTTGTTTTGCCGAGACTTGGAGGCAGAATAATCAATGATGCAACCACAATACATATCAATATCAGCGCATAAATCCGCATTTTCGTGGCCTCCCCAATTTTCTCTAGGATGAGGAAAAAGCGCTATCTTCAGATGAAGATATTCCAATAATAAAGCATCCCCATCAAACCCATGACGGCCAAGGTGAATAGGCTGTAATGCAGCCGCGCCATTCGTCCCCAAAATCCTTTGCGCCAGGCAATTACCGTAAAGAGCACCAGCAGTCCGGTCAAGGTCCACATAAGAACCGGCATGGCCTCGAGTACTGGATTGGCGGCTGCTGGCAGGTATGCTTCCGGCGGCAATTGATAAACCGGATCGGGGGGAGCCGAAAACAGGTTGGCGGATAAAACCATGACTGTGATACTGGTCAGTATTCCAACCCCGGTAGCGATGCCGGCAGAAATCGGCTGCTTATTTTCCTTCTTTTTAAACAGGCCGGCCAACAACCGGATGAGCCAGTAAACTAACGACCCCAATATAATTAATATGATGCCCAGGGCAGCCATGGCGGTAAAATTCAGAGTTGCATAAAATGGAGCCTTCGAATATGTCATGGGCCCGTCGGTGGTCAACATGGTTCGGCCCAGGGGATCCGTCTTGAATATGATTTTATGAAACCGCCCGAAGGCATCCCGGCTGGGTCCTTCCTCAAGGTTTTGATAAACGCCGGGCGCCAGCTCCCCAAATCGATTGGTTGCTCCGCCGCTGGTCACCAGCAGATAGCCATCCTTTTCGACAGCCACGTTGATTATGCCCCCAGCCAGCAGAGCGGCAATCTTTTCATCGGTTGTGACACTTTTGCGGTTCATCTGGTATTCACCGGCAAAATCCTGTGCCCTTTCCCGACTGCCCGGGCCGGGTACAGCCTGAACGGGAGCTTCCACCGGATAATAAAGATTCATAAACTCCTGGAAAACCTCGGAATGAAGAACATGATTGCCGCCACTGTAGGATATGAATATTCCCGTGTTTGCTTCCGGGACCAGGTAAAGACCGGTGTTATAAAGCATGGTACTGCCACCATGAAAAAGCACCTGCCGGTCATTGAAAATCCCTTCCATGAAGCCCAGCGTCATGCCGCCCAGGGCCGGGTCATAGGTAAAATGCGGCTGGTGCATTTCTTGCACGGTTTCCGGTCTAAGAATGCGGTCCCCATCATATACCCCCTCGGACAAATGGGCCAGCATGAAATGGGCCAT
>LSQX01086098.1_pt3 | contig 17785 bp, 21 predicted proteins | sample 654561 | NCBI WGS metagenome assembly LSQX01 (sample SAMN04489861, study PRJNA283612) | anaerobic digester metagenome | isolation source: 4 biogas reactors fed with cattle manure at either 37C or 55C with and... | place: Denmark: Kongens Lyngby | collected 2014
AGTGGGCACAGGCAGAGCAGGAACTGGCCGATTTTCTGCACGAAACCGAGGCGGATGCATGATATGGCCATATAATGTTGCCAATTAACACATAAATACCTGTAAATTGTTTTCATCCTGTTTTTACAAAGACAAACCTTGACGAAGTCTGTTGATTGAGGGTATGATTTTGGCAATTGATTTTTGGGAGGAGGGATCACATGTCCGCTATGATGATGCGAATGTCCATGATGTGCGTGATGAATGATCCCGTACTTCTTGGTTTGCGCTGATTGTTAGGCGAAATGCCGTTCAATGCCCGCTTGCCGAAGTGCGAAGCGGGCTTTTTGTTTTGAGGTGAAGGGAGCTTTATGGTGTCAGGACAGGTGCTGATTGAGGTCAATGGGTTAAAGAAGATATTTTCGGACGCAGAAAACCGTGTCATCGCGCTGAATGATATCAGCCTGAAGGTGCTGGAGGGTGAAATCTACGGCATTGTTGGCATGTCCGGCGCAGGCAAGTCCACACTCATTCGCTGCATCAACCGTCTGGATACCCCCAATGAAGGACAAATCCTTTATCGCGGCGATGACATCCTCTTGATGGACCGCAACCAATTGTTAACAACCCGCAGGAAAATGGGGATGATCTTCCAGCAGTTCAACCTGTTCATGCAGCGCACCATTGCGGAAAACGTGCGCTACCCGCTGGAGATTGCCGGCGTATCCCGCAAAAAGGCAGACCAGCGCGTGATGGAATTGCTTGAGATAGTGGGCTTAACCGACAAGGCAACAGCTTATCCGGTGCAGTTGTCCGGCGGTCAGCGCCAGCGGGTGGGCATCGCCCGGGCGCTGGCAAGTGAGCCGGATGTGCTGCTTTGCGATGAAGCCACCAGCGCGCTGGACCCAATGACCACCCAGTCCATCCTGGATTTGCTGCAGGACATCAACAGAAGGCTGGGCATCACGATTCTATTGATTACGCATGAGATGGCGGTCATCCGCCAGATCTGCCACCGGGTTGCCATCCTGGATGGCGGCAGGGTGGTTGAGGAGGGCAGTGTGGACGAAGTCTTCCTCAACACCAAGTCTGAAGCCGGAAAGCGCCTGTTTGGCGTGCTGCCAGAACAGTCATCAGAGGACCCGGGTGTACCCTCGCTGCGCATTGTGTTTGACGGCGCGGCGGCAGAGAAGCCTGTGATCTCAACGCTGTCGCAGGAAACTGGCGTCTCTGTGAACATCCTGTCAGCGAACATGAATCATCTGCAGGGCAAAATGTATGGTCAAATGATCATTGAAAAGCCCGTTTCTGAAGATGAAAACAAGGCTGTCATCGACTACCTACTCAAGCAGGGGTTGACAGTCAAGGAGGTGAATAAACCATGAGCTGGGACCAACTGTTGCCACTGATTCTGGAAGGGTTATGGGATACGCTGTACATGACCATCCCCTCAACCGTGCTGTCCTATCTCATCGGTATGCCCCTGGGTGTCCTGCTGGTGATCACCAGCAAGGAAGGGATTCGCCCGATGCCTGTACTGCAATCAGTTTTGGGCGTGACCATCAACTTCCTTAGGTCCATCCCGTTTATCATTCTGCTCGTCCTGCTCTTTCCGGTGACGCGCGCGGTGATGGGACGGGCCATCGGGACACAATCCATCATCTTTCCCCTGGTCATCAGCGCTTTTCCGTATGTGGCCAGGATGGTGGAAGGAGCCATCCGGGAAGTGGACCACGGCGTGATTGAAGCCGCGCAGTCCATGGGATCAACAGATTGGCAGGTTATCCGCAAAGTGATGATTCCAGAAGCGCTTCCTTCCCTCCTAAACGGCGCAGCCATCTGCATGGTAACCATCCTGGGTTATACCGCCATGGCCAGCGCGGCCGGCGGCGGCGGACTGGGCGCCCTTGCCATCACCAAAGGGCTGAACATGCGCAAGTATGAAATCATGTACTCAGCCAGCCTGACACTGGTTGCCATGGTGCAGATCATGACCCTGTTTGGCAATCAGATCAGCAAAAAACTGGACCATCGTATCAAATAAACTGTGAAAACAGAAAGGAAATCAACATGAAAAAGGCATTATCTATCCTGGTCGTTCTTATTCTGGCCCTGGGGCTTGTCACTGCTACTGCTGAGAACAAAGTCATCCGCGTCGCGGCATCCGCCAACCCGCATGAAATCCTGCTCAACTTCGTCAAGGACGACTTGAAGGAACTGGGTTTTGACCTGGAAGTCACCTGGATTGACGGCTATGTGTTGCAAAATCCCGCCACTTCCGCCGGGGAATATGAAGCCAACTTCTTCCAGCACCGCCCGTATTTGAACAAGTACAACGAGTCCGTTGGTGAGGCAGAGCAGCTGGTCGCCGTCATCCCGGTCCATTATGAGCCCTTTGGCATCTATCCCGGCACCAAGAAAGCGCTGGAAGACCTGGTGGATGGCGACAGCATCGCCGTGCCCAACGATCCCTCCAACGAAACCCGCGCCTTGCTGCTGCTGCAGGAAGCTGGCCTGATCACCCTGCCCGAGGGCACCACCGGGGACAGCACGGTAACCAAACTGGATGTGAAGCCCGGCTCTGTGAACCTTGAGATCGTCGAGGTGGACGCGGAACGCCTGCCCGCCACCCTGGAAGATGTGGCCTTTGCGGTCATCAACGGCAACTACGCCATTCCGGCTGGCCTGTATCCCACCCGTGACGCTGTGAAGCTGGAAGGCACCCAGAGTGAGGCCGCCATCAACTATACCAACTATGTGGTTGTGCGCGCAGCGGATGTTGACGCCGATTTTGTGGATGCCCTGCGCAAGGTGCTGCATTCTGACAAGGTGCGTGACTTCCTGCTGACCAACGAGGACTTCAAAGGCGGCGTCGTGCCCAATTTTGAAGCGGCTCCAGCGGAGTAAACCGCGCCAAACTAAGGCCGTGGGCAATAACGCCTGCGGCCTTTTTCGTTGACAAAGGTTTGTAAACTTGGATATAATGCCACAAGACGCTGAAGGGAAGGTGCGGATGAGCCTTTCACAGAGAGAATGGCAGCGCTGGAAGCCGTTTAAAGCAACTCACCGCGTGACACCCCGGAGTCTCCTGCGAGAGCAGGCGTTTTCCGCGATAAGGAGCACGAGTGGCATTAGCAATAATGCAAGCAGGGTGGCAACGCGATCAATCGTCCCGCGCAATCAGCGTGGGCGCATTTTTTTAGGAGGAATGGATGCACATTCAAAGCCCAAAGGGAACCAGGGACATGCTGCCAAAGGACAGCTTCTTATGGCAGTGGATTGAACATACCATGCGCAAGGAAGCGGCCCTGGCCAGCTATCTTGAGATCAGGACACCGGTTTTTGAGTATACAGAGTTGTTTGAGCGCGGCGTAGGGGATACAACGGATATTGTCCAAAAGGAGATGTATACCTTCCTTGACAAGGGGGACCGGTCCATCACGCTGAAGCCCGAGGGCACAGCGGGCGCGGTGCGCGCCTTGATCGAAAACAAGCTGTACGCGGAACCTCTGCCCGTTAAGATGTACTACCTGAATAACCCCATCTTCCGTTATGAAAACCCGCAGCACGGCCGTCTGCGGGAGCATCACCAGTTTGGCATGGAATGCTTTGGGGTCAAGGGTCCGACTGCGGACGCCGAGGTCATCATGACGGTGCTGAGGATCCTGAACCAATTGGGATTGCGTAACCTGTCCGTAAAGATCAATTCCATCGGCTGCCCGGTGTGCAGGCCTTCTTATCACGAGGCTTTGCGCGCTTATTTGAAGGCGCATTTTGATGAACTATGTCCGCAGTGCAAGGAGCGGTATGACCGCAACCCCTTGCGGGTGCTGGATTGCAAGGAAAAATCCTGCCAGGTTATCGCGCGAAATGCGCCCAGCATCCTGGATCATCTGTGCGAGGAGTGCGACACCCACTTTGAGGGCTTGCAGCAGCTGCTCAATGCGCGTCAGGTGCCCATTTCCATTGACCCGCAGATTGTGCGCGGCCTTGATTATTACACCAAAACGGTGTTTGAGATCATCATGCAGTCGCCCCGCGGTGAGATGGCCCTTTGCGGCGGCGGCCGCTATGACGGCTTGGTGAAGGAAATTGGCGGCCCGGATATGCCGGGTGTAGGCTTTGGCATTGGCACGGAACGCATCATTCTGGAACTGCAAAACCAGGGCATTGAAGCGCCAACGCGTGAGATTACCACCGTGTTTATCGCCAGCCTTGGTGAAGAAGGCCGCATGCCTGCCTACCAGCTGTGTATGGATTTGCGAGTTGCCGGCATCAAGGCGGATTTTGACCACATGAACCGCAGCCTCAAGGCGCAGTTCCGCTACGCGGACAAGTTGGGCGTTCCCTACATGGTCATCGCGGGCGGGGATGAACTTCAGCGGGGAACGGTTAAAATCAAAGAGATGAAAACAGGGGATGAAAAGGAAATTCCGCTTGCAGAAGCAGTCAGTACGATAAAAGCAATCATAACGCAAGATCAATAAACGGAGGGGCATATGGCAGAATTAATGGGCAACTGGAAACGCGACAAGCGCTGCGCGGAGGTAACAGAGCAGGACATCGGGCAGGAGCTCACCCTCATGGGCTGGGTGGCCCGCGTGCGCAACATGGGCGGCATCTTGTTTGTCTGGCTCAGGGACCGTACCGGCATCATCCAGCTGGTGTTTGATGCCAATCACATGGACGAGAAAACCTACGCACTAGCGGAATCCCTGCGCTCGGAGTTTGTGCTGGCCGTGAAAGGCACCGTCATCAAACGTGATGACGCAGCTATCAATAAACAGTTAAAAACAGGCACCATTGAAGTGCAGGTTAAAGAGGCCAAATTGCTGAACGAATCAGCAACCCCGCCCATTTATACGGATGACAGCACCAATGAGAACGAGGCAGTGCGGCTCAAATACCGCTATTTGGACTTGCGCCGTCCCAGCATGCAAAACATGCTGATGCTGCGCTCAAAAACCATCAATGCCATCCGGCAGAACATGATAGAAAACGGCTTTATTGAGGTGGAAACCCCCATCATGACCAAATCCACGCCCGAAGGCGCGCGTGACTTTCTGGTGCCCAGCCGCCTTCACCCCGGCAAGTTTTATGCCTTGCCGCAAAGCCCTCAAATCTACAAGCAATTATTGATGTTATCGGGGCTTGACCGATATTTCCAGTTTGCCAAGTGCTTCCGTGATGAGGACAGCCGCGCGGACCGCCAGCCGGAGTTTACACAGCTGGACCTGGAGATGTCTTTTGTGGACCCAACAGATGTGCAGGACGCTGTGGAAGGCGCGTTTAAAGCGGTGTTTAAGGAAATCAAGGGTGTTGATTTGCCTCAGCCCCTGCCGCGCATGACCTGGAAGGAGGCGATGGCCTCCTACGGCAGCGACAAGCCTGATTTGCGCTTTGGGCTCAAGATCACGGACCACAGCGAATGGGCGGCGGACTGCGGCTTCTCCATCTTTGAATCCGCTGTCAAAAACGGCGGTATCGTTTGCGCCATCAAGGCGGATGGCGCGGGCGCCAGCCTGTCACGCAAGGATATGGACGCGCTGTCCGAATATGTTAAGACTTATCATGTCAAAGGTTTGGCCTGGCTTGCTGTGAACGAGGACGGCAGCTTCCGCTCCAGCTTCGCGAAGTTTATCCCGGAGGACAAAATGAAAGCCCTGCTGGACAAACTTGACGTGAAACCCACCGACGCCCTTTTCCTGATTGCGGATCAAAAACTCACCGCGCTCAACGCCATGGGCCAGCTGCGCGTCAAACTGGGCAAACAGCTTGATTTGATTGATCAAACCCAGGACAAGCTGCTTTGGATTACGGAGTTTCCGCTGTTGGAGTGGAATGAGGACACCAAGCGCTATACCGCTGCGCACCATCCCTTTACCATGCCCATGGAGGAGGATTTTGACCTCCTGGATACCCATCCGGAGCAGGTGCGCGCCAAATCCTACGACCTGGTCTACAACGGTGTGGAAATGGGCTCCGGTTCCATCCGCATCCACGCGTCAGACCTGCAGGAGCGCATGTTCAGCTGGCTGGGCTTTACACATGAGGAAGCCTGGGAGCGCTTTGGCTTTTTGCTGGAAGCGTTCCGCTTTGGCACACCGCCGCATGGCGGCTTCGCCTTTGGCATAGACCGGCTGATGATGCTGCTGACAGGTGCCGACAGCCTGCGTGATGTCATCGCATTCCCTAAGGTACAAAACGCCTCTTGCTTGATGATGGATACGCCTTCTTTGGTACATGATGAGCAGTTGACGCAGCTTCACCTCAAAACCGTAAAGTGACAGGCTGGCCTGATTGTTGTAAATCCATTCTTTGTTTGTTATAATTATGTAGAATCCTCAAGGAGGTATAGATATGGTTCAGAAAAAAGACAATCTCCCAGTGAATACAGATCCTGTCGTCAACGACGGCGGTACCATTTCCTACGCGAATGAGGTCATCGCGATCATTTCAGGCATTGCTGCCAGCGAGATTGAGGGCATCGCCGGGATGGTCACCACAGGCGGCCTGGGCGAGATCATCAGCAAGAACCGCAACATCACCCGCGGCGTCAAAGTGGAAGTGGGCACAGAGGAAGTGTCCGTTGACCTATACACCATTGTGGAGTACGGCCAACCCATCCAGAAAGTGGCCAGTGAGGTGCAGGAAAACGTCCGCAAATCCATCGAGTCCATGACGGGGCTGAAAGTTGTCCGTGTCGATATCCACGTGCAGGGTGTCAGCTTTGAGAAGGACAAGAAGGACACCGCCAGCCGCATCGAGGCCGCGCACATTCAGCACATTTCTGACTCTGCCCAGGAAAAGAAAAACAAGCAGGCGGAGAAGGAAGCGAAGGAGCTGGAAACAAAGGCTGCAGACGAAAAAGCAGCGAAGGAAGCGGACGCCAAGAAGGAAGACAAGCCTGAAGCGCCCAAGAATGCGGATGATGAAGCCACTGTTAAGGCAGATGAGAAACAGGCAGCGGAAGCGGCACCCGAAAAACCCGCCGCGAAGAAACCTGCGCCTGCCCGCAGCAGAAAAAAAGCGCCCGCCCCCAAGAATAACAAGGCGTAAAGCCGCCATCTTTGCGTGATATGAAGCTGAAGTTTACGCATACCGTTGTTTTGTTCATCGGCGCGCTGCTGGTCATTTTGATTGGCATAGCCATCATCTTTGGCAGCTTGCAATTCAATGAAATACCTATCCGCACAGAGGGCCAGGGTTTCTTTACACTGACCCGAATCGGCCTGATGCTGGCAGGTATCCTGACCATCCTGTTTGGCGTGTTTTGCTTAACACTGCCGCACCGGGTAAAGCAGCCCAAGTCTGATTTTGTCCTGCAGAAAACGCCAACGGGTGAAATGCGCATCAGCGTTCACGCAATCAACAGCATTATCCAAAAAAGTCTGTCACAACATGACGAAATCAAAATACAGGATTTGCTTGTGCACAACACCAAACGCGGTGTTGAGGTGGATTTGCGGGCAGCCATCGCCAACAACATCAACATTCCCAAAGCGGTGGAAGAAGTCCAAAAGCATGTCAAACAGCAGCTGCTGGCAACCAGTGGAATTGACGCGAAGGAAATTCGGGTCATCATCGAAAAGGCCGATCACGCGGACAACAAATCCAGGTTCAAAGTGGACCAAGCCGCACTGGACTTAAAAAAAGAAGGCTAAGACCCTTATGAATACATCAACACGTCAAGGAAGGTCATCATGAAGAAGATTGAGGAAGCATTGAAAACAGGTTTCAAGCCTGGGACACCAACGGCCAAGGTTTACTATGGCGTCTCATTTTTTGTTATTGCTTTGCTGATTGTTCTCATCGGGTTTTGGAAAACGCTGTTTGTGGCAGCGGTCACCCTGGTGGGCATTTTCATCGGATCGGCTGAATCCCTTGGCAAAGCAACCTCCAATCTGATTGACAAGATTTATCCACCTTCCAAGCAAAAGGTCGTCTATACCCAGGAGGACCTGGAAAAGGTCCGCAAAGTAGCAGAGCAGCGCAAAAAGGCGCAGCAGGCAACCGAGGAAAAGAAGGAAGAAGAATAAGATGGCGTTGCATGCGGCAAGACGGGTCGCGCTGCAAATGGTGTTTGCGAATTTATTCCACGCCGATGAGTGTGCCAGCGTCCTGGAGGATCAGGAGGATGTTGCCAACATCGGTGAGGACCAGCGCTTTATTGATGACGCGCTGGAAGGCACTCAGAAAAACCAGAACGCGTATAACCAAGTGATCCAAGCCCTCAGCCCGGAGCGCTCCCTTGAACGCATCCCCGCGCTCAACAAGGCAATTTTGTATCTGTCATTTCATGAACTCTCCCAGCCGGATGCTTTGCCCAAGGTAATTATCAACGAGGCAGTGGAGCTTGCCAAGCGATTCGGGGACGAAAGCGACAGCAGATTTATCAACGGTGTGTTGGGCAATTACCTGCGCATGAACAAGTCATGACGCAGGTTATTCTTGGATTTGACACCAGCTGCTATCAGACCTCATGCGCGATGGTCAGCCTGGATGGCGCTCTGCTGGCTGAATCCCGGAAGATGCTGGTAGTTCCCGATCATGAACGCGGCCTGCGCCAAAGCGAGGCCGTTTTTCAGCATATAAAACAACTGCCGGATGTGCTGAAGGAGTGCATAGGGCACATCAAACGGTTTGAAATGAGTGCCGTGTGCGCGTCCAGCCAACCGGTTCCTCAGCCGGATTCCTATATGCCGGTTTTTCATGCGGGTGTCTCCTTCGCACAGGCCATCGCGGCCACACATCAGGTGCCCTGTTTTTTGACAAGCCACCAGGAAGGGCATTTCGCCGCGGCAGGGATGGCGGTTGAAGGACTTCCAGATAATCACCTTGCCGTACACCTGTCTGGCGGCACAACCGAGATAGTAAGGGTGCGTTTTGATGGGTATACATCAATCGGGAAAACCTTGGATATCAGCGCGGGTCAACTGCTGGACCGCGTTGGTGTCAAGATGGGGTATCCATTCCCCGCTGGCGCGAGTGTGGAAAAACTGGCATTAGGACTGCCTGTAACCGGTCGTTATCCGGCTATCGTAAAAGGCGCATCTGTCAGTTTTTCAGGCATCGAAACAGCGGCCATGCGTGATCTGGACGATGAACGGCTTAGCCGTGCATCAGTCGCCGGTGAACTGTTTGACGCCATCGCCCGGAGCGTATCAAAAATGATCATCCAGGCAGCAGAACAAACCCAAGTTTATGATGTGCTTGTAACAGGCGGTGTCGCGTCATCAAAGTTGCTGCGCGCTGCGCTGGATGAACGTTTGGCAAAACGCGCAAACCGAATCAAAACATACTACGGTCTGCCAGAGTATGCTGGGGATAACGCGGTCGGTGTCGCGTTGATTGGGTGTAACAAATATATTTTACATAAGGAGAATGACCATGGCAATTGTATTAAGCGGGAAAGAACTGTCTGAACAGCTGACCCAGGAGCAAAAAAAGCGGGTCGAAGAACTGGCAAAACAGGGCATCTATCCTGGCCTTGCCGTCGTATTGGTGGGCGAGGACCCAGCAAGCCAGATCTATGTGCGCAACAAAGGGATCGCCTGTGAAACCATCGGCATCCACTCTGTCACCATCCGTCTGGATGCGGACATCAGCCAGGAAGATCTGGAAAACAAAATCAAAGAATTGAATGAAGACCGCAAAATCAGCGGGATTCTGGTTCAATTGCCCTTGCCGAAACACTTGAATGAGGAAGCCGCGCTCAGCTGCATTTTACCGGAAAAGGATGTGGATGGTTTTCATCTTATCAACGCCGGCAAACTGTTTACCGGCCAGACTGGTGTCACCCCCTGCACACCCAAGGGTGTGATGTATATGCTCAAACAGGCGGGGATTAATCTGGTGGGCAAGGAAGCGGTGGTGATTGGCCGTTCCAACATCGTGGGCAAACCGGCTGCCATGCTGCTGCTGAATGAGCATTGCACGGTGACTATCCTGCATTCCCGCACAAAGAACCTGGCGGAGCATACCAAGCGGGCAGATATTCTGATTGCCGCGATTGGCAAAGCCAGATTTGTCACCGCGGATATGGTTAAGCCCGGCGCGGTCGTGATTGACGTGGGTATCAACCGCGTGGATGGCAAGGTGGTCGGCGATGTGGATTATGAGGAAGTCGAGAAAGTCGCGGGCTATATCACGCCGGTTCCGGGCGGGGTTGGTAAAATGACCATCAGCATGCTGATGGAAAACACGATTGAGGCGGCATGCGCGCAAGCCCGCTAAGCGTTACTGATTTAAACGAATATGTGCGGCGCTCCCTGGCAGGGGACCCCATGCTGCAGGGCATTGCCATTCATGGAGAGATCAGCAACTTCAAGCGGCATACCTCTGGCCATCTGTACTTCACCCTCAAGGATGAAAACAGCAGGCTGAGTTGCGTCATGTTTCGTCAATACGCGCAATACCTGCGCTTTGACCCCAAAGATGGCATGCGTGTTGTGTTAAGCGGGTCTGTCGGTTTGTATACTGTCGCTGGCACCTACCAGTTTTATGGGGAAGCCATGTCCGCTGATGGCGCCGGCGCGCTGTATGAGTTATTCCTTAAAACGAAGGACGCCCTGCAAAGAGAAGGCCTGTTTGACGCTGCCCTCAAAAAGCCCTTGCCGCTGCTGCCGATTGGTGTGGGAATTGTGACAGCCAGAGGCGGCGCGGTATTGCAGGACATCAGGACCGTGGCCAAACGGCGTTTCCCGGGCATGCCGCTGTATCTGTGCTCTGCCCAGGTGCAAGGCGCAGGTGCAGCGGAAGAACTAAGCCAGGCGCTGCGTGAAATTGCGGCACTGCCAGAGGTTGAGGTCATCATCATCGGCCGGGGCGGCGGCTCGCTGGAGGACCTGTGGGCTTTTAACGAAGAGGTGCTGGTGCGCGCGGTCGCTGCATGTACAAAGCCCGTCATTTCGGCGGTTGGCCATGAGACGGATGTCACGCTGACGGATTACGCGGCGGATGTCCGTGCGGCAACCCCTTCCGCCGCGGCTGAATTGGCCGTGCCCTCGCTGATTGATTTGAAGCAGCGCATTTCACACATCAACCAACGGATGAAATCATCCGGCTTGCAGCGGCTGGAACAATTGAAGGGGCGCGTGCAGCTGCTGGACGCAGATTTACAGAAGAACAACCCGTCACAAAAGCTGAATTTGCTCCAGTTACGCTTTCAAACGTTGTTTGCGCAATTGCACCGGGAGGTTACCACACAGATTCAGCAACACGCCGCAAAACTGCAGCATGTGATCGCGCGCTTTGAACAATCCGGCCCCATGCAAACCCTCAAACGCGGGTATACCATCGCGCTGGATGAAAACAACAGGCCTTTGCAGAGCGTGGAGCACGTGAAAGATTATGTAAAACTGCGGTTTCACGACGGCACAGCCACACTTAAAACCATCAGCAAGAAACAGGAGACGACATCATGAAAAAAGCGCAGGAAGAGCTTCGCTTTGAAGAGAAGCTGGCTTTGCTTGAAAACCTGACCGAACAAATGGAAGAGGGCAAATTAGGGCTTGAGGAACTGCTGAAATTATATGAGCAAGGGATTTTACTGTCTGAGGGCTTGAAGAAAGATCTGGACAAGGCGCAGGCCACCTTGATGGAATTAAAAGACGGCAAACTAAGTCCTGCAGGCGATGTATGAGCGATTTTCAATCACAGTACAGCGATCTGCAAAACAGGGTAGAGCAGGCGCTTCAGGCGGCTGTGCCATTGCCTCTGGCTGATTGGCCAAGCGCCGGCGTACCAACACAGTTGGCTCAGGCCATGCGCTATAGCCTGCTTGCGGGCGGAAAGCGGTTGCGGCCGGTTTTATTGCTGGCAGCTTATGGATCTCTTCATGATGACCTGACGCCTGCGCTGCCGTTTGCCGTAGCGGTGGAATGCATCCATACTTATTCCCTGGTGCATGATGACTTGCCGGCGATGGATGATGATGACCTGCGGCGCGGCAAGCCAACCAACCATAAGGTGTTTGGCGAAGCCATGGCCATCCTGGCGGGGGATGCCCTATTGAACCTGGCTTTTGAACTGATGAGTGAGAGCAAGCTGCCGCGCGCCATGGATGTTATCAAAATCATCGCGTCAAGATCCGGCGCTGCCGGCATGATCGCTGGACAAACGGCCGACATCCTGATGAGCAACCAACCTGCGGATCAGGACATGGTGCGCTATATCCATCAGCATAAAACGGCTGACTTGATTACAGCCCCGGTTTTAGCCGGCCTTACCCTGGCACAGGCAGATGAGCAGCAGTTGCATTCAGGGCAGATTTACGCGGGCAACCTGGGCATCGCCTTCCAGATTACGGATGACCTGCTTGATTTGCAGGGCGATCCAGTTCTTACTGGCAAACAGGGACAGCGTGACGCCGCGCTGGGCAAACTGACCTGGCCAGCGGTGGTCGGCGTGGACCAGGCGCAGGCAGACGCGGAGCTTGCCATCAACACCGCGGTGAAGGCCGCAGAAAACCTGGGCAAAAACGCGTCTTTTTTTCAGTCGCTTGCCTTATCCATCCCAAAACGAGTAAGATAAAGAGCAATCAACAATGGGGGGACACCTTTGACGGAACTTCTTGGCAATGACATCTTAATCTGCGCAGCAGTCGCCTGGCTGGTCGCGCAGGTGTTCAAAACACTGATTGATTGGCGCATCAACCGGTCCTTTGATTTGAAGCGCATGTTCAGCAACGGAGGCATGCCCAGCGCGCACACCGCGTCTGTGGTAGCGCTCACCTTGATGATTGCCTTTCGGGAGGGGCTTGGGTCCACAGCCTTTGCCATTTCTTTCGTGTTGTCAGCCATTGTGATCAATGACGCGGTTGGGGTGCGCTACCAGACAGGCAAGCAGGGCAAGGTCATCAACAAGATTTTGCAGAAGGTGCTGATCGAGGGGGAGCCGCTCACGGATGAAACCCTGATGGAACTGGTGGGCCATACACCGACAGAAGCCTTCTTTGGCGCGCTGATTGGGCTGATCATCCCCATATTTTTTAGATAGGAGCGAAAACAATGCTGGATCAATTTATGGAAGAGGTCGTCACACGCAGGAACAGGACAATGGAGAACGTTTTGATGGCGGTAGCCAATATCTCCATGGTGCTGTCAGGCATCCTGGCCATGTTCTTAATCCAATCCCTGATGGTGGTCATTTCCACACAGGGCTTTGGCGCGGAGACGATGTTTTACATCCTGCTTACCCTGTTTTTCGCTGGCTCGGCAGTGCTGTTGTTTTTGTTTAAGGACAGGATCCGCACGGAGTATGAGTACACCTTTACCAACGGTGTGATGGATTTTGCCCAGGTGTTCAACAACCGCAAGCGCAAGGCGCTGGGCACGATGAACATCCGCAATGTGGAAGCCTGCGGCATGGTCAATTCCGGTTCCTTCAACCGCTACCTCAACACGCCCGGCGTGACACGCCTCAACTGGTTTTTGAACCGGGATGCGGACTTGTTCTATTTCTACTTTGTCAAGGACAGCAAAAAATCCTTGCTGATCATCGAGCCCAGCGAGACCATGCTGGGCCTCATCAAGAAAAACGTTGGACAGGGGAAATTCCAGATCAATTGAGTACCATGGTTTATTTGGATAACGCGGCTACAACCCGGCCGTCAGAAGCAGTAATCGCAGCCATGACCGCTGCCATGCAGGAAGGATACTTCAACCCTTCCTCTCTTTATGCGCCCGGCTATTCCGTCGGGAAGGAAATTGAAACCTTCCGGCTACAACTGGCCAAATCGCTCAGCGCCAGGGAGGTCATTTTTACCTCCGGCGGGACGGAAGCGGATAACCTGGCCATCCTGGGTCTGCTGCAAAACAGCCGTAAAAAGGGACGCGTCCTCTACTCGGCGGTGGAGCATTCCGCTGTGGCAGAGCCATGCCAGCGCTTGAAGGACCATTTTGATGTCGCGACGCTTCCGGTGACTGCCTCTGGGATTGTGGATCTGAATGCCGCGCGGGACTTGATGACGCCAGATACCGTCTTAATCTGTGTGATGCAGGTAAACAACGAGGTCGGCGCGATCCAGCCGCTTGAAGACTTGATTCGCTTGCGCGATGAACTATGCCCAGACGCGCACCTGCATGTGGACGGTGTCCAGGGCTTTTTACACCTGGACACGAAGTTGTCAACAGGCATTGATTCCTACGCGCTCTCCGCGCACAAGTTCCACGGCCCGAAAGGCGTAGGCGCGCTGGCCCTGGGGAAGCGGGCGCGCGTCAATCCGCTGATCCTGGGCGGAAAGCAGGAGAACGGCTTACGCGCGGGGACAGAGAACACCTACGGCATCCTTGGGATGCAGGCAGCCATCCAGGACCATCGTGCTAATGACCACGATATACGCGCTTTAAAACTGCGGCTGGTGGAAGGTATTTTGGCAGCCATCCCGGAATCGGTGATCAATGGGCCAGAACCATCATCCAGCGAAGCCTGCGACCACATTGTCAATTTCTCCTTCCCGCCGGTGCAGGCACAAACCATGATGCACGCGCTGGAGGCGGAGAGGGTGCTGGTCAGCCAGGGCTCGGCCTGCTCCTCCCGGAAAAAGCAATCCAGCAGGACATTGGTGGCCTTAGGCCTTGCCCAATCACGCATGGACAGCGCGTTGCGCTTCAGCTTAAGCCGCTATACTACGCAAGAAGACATCGATCAAGCCATTGATGCCTGCGCCAGGGTGTACAAAAACCTGCGCCCATTTACCAGGAGATAATGAAGATGACAAGCAAACTGCTGCTCGTAAAATATGCCGAAATCCACCTCAAAGGGCAAAACAGGCCCTATTTTCAGCGCCTGCTGCTGCGCAATGTGCGCCAGGCAGTCAAGCACCTGAACGCCGACGCGCAGCTGTATGACAGCCGGATATTTGTGACCGGGTATGCGGACGAATCCGCCTGCATCGACGCGATTACCAAGGTCTTCGGCGTGCATGCTGTCTGCCCGGCAGTGCAGATTGACAAGAATGATTTTGACGCTATTTGTGACCTTGCCGCGGACTTAATGAAGGATGTGTCGGGCAGTTTTAAGGTGGCAGCACGCCGGGCAGACAAACGGTTTTTTCTGGACTCACCGCAAATATGCGCCCAGGTCGGCGCGCACATATTGAGGAACAACAAACAACTAAAGGTGGATGTCCATCAACCGGACCATGTGTTGAACGTAGAAATCCGCGACCAGGCGCTGCTGTATGTCAAAACGTATCCCGCGGTTGGAGGCCTGCCTACAGGCACCGCTGGCCGGGCGATGCTGCTTTTATCCGGCGGCATTGACAGCCCGGTCGCTGGCTTTCGCATCGCCAAGCGCGGTGTGCAGCTCAGCGCGGTGTACTACCATTCCTTTCCCTATACCGGTGAACCAGTGAAGGAAAAGATCATTTCACTCGCGAAGATTCTGACGGCCTACTGCGGCCCAATCAGGTTGTTTGTGGTGCCGTTTACGGAAATTCAACAGGCCATCCACGAAAAATGCCCGGATGATTTTACAACGCTTATCATGCGCCGCAACATGATGCGTATCGCTGACATGCTGGCAGACAAAAACAAAGCGCTGGCCCTGATCACGGGGGAGAGCATTGGCCAGGTGGCCAGCCAGACGCTGGAAGCGCTTGCCTGTACGGATGAGGTGGTGAGCCGCCCGGTTTTCCGCCCCTTGATCGGGATGGACAAGCTGGAGATTATTAAAGAAGCCCAGCAGATTGGCACCTATGAGACCTCCTGCCTGCCCTATGAGGACTGCTGCACGGTGTTTACCCCGCGGCATCCTGTCACACACCCCAAACTGCGGCAGGCACAACTGGCGGAGCGGCCGCTGCTTGATGATGATTTGCTGGAGCAGATGATTCAGCGGGCAGTAGAGGGCACGGAGGTCATTGATTTAAAGCCATGAGTATCGCATAACAAACAGGTGTCAAGTGAAAGTGCTTGACATTTGTTTTCTCGTGTGTATAATGCATTTTGTGTCAAACAGAAGGAGGCGCGCATGAGCAAGGACCATTTGATGAAGAAGACGGGCTACGGCATGTTGGCCGCCTTTTACGCGCCGCTGTTGACAGACCGCCAGCAGACACTGCTGGAGCTTTACTGCGATGAGGACATGTCCCTGTCCGAAATTGCGGAGCAATTGTCCATCAGCCGTCAGGCAGTGAGTGACAACTTAAACCGCGCCTATGAGCGCCTGGACGAACTGGAAGATCACCTGCAGCTGTACAACAGTTTTATTACCCTTAAAAAACGCCAGGAGCGCTGCAGCCAATTGCTCAAGCAGGTGAAGGCGAGCGCGGAAACGCGGGCATACCTGGAAGAAGCGATTGCGACACTCAACGAAGGAAACGAGAAAGGCAAGTAAAGATGGCATTTGACAGCCTGTCTGATAAACTACAACGCGCGTTTAAAAAGCTGACTGGCAAAGGCAAACTGAACGAGGCGAACATCAAGGAAGCCATGCGGGAAGTCCGGATGGCGCTGCTGGAAGCCGACGTCAACTACCTTGTCGTCAAGGATTTTATCAAAGCGGTGACAGACCGCGCTGTGGGAACGGAAATTTTATCTTCCCTCAACGCGGGGCAGCAGGTCATCAAGATCGTCAATGAGGAGCTGACCGCGCTCATGGGCGGCGCCAATGCCAAGTTGACCTGGTCCTCATCCGTTCCCACCATCTATCTGCTCTGCGGCCTGCAGGGCGCGGGTAAAACCACCATGGCCGGCAAACTGGCTGCCTACTTGAAAAAGACGGGCAAAAAGCCGCTGCTGGCCGCCTGTGACATCTATCGCCCGGCCGCCATCAAGCAGCTGCAGGTGGTGGGTGAGAAGGCGGGCGTCCCTGTTTTTGAAAAAGGCACCCAGGATCCTGTCATCACCTCGCAGGAGGCGGTGGAACACGCGCGCTTTTACGGCAATGATGTGCTAATCATCGATACCGCTGGCCGCTTGCACATTGATGATGAGCTGATGGACGAGCTGGACCGCATCAAAACAGCGGTCCGCCCGCAGGAAATTTTGCTGACGGTGGACGCGATGACCGGTCAGGACGCGGTGAACGTCGCCAAATCGTTCAACGAAAAACTGGGGATTGACGGCATCATCATCACCAAACTGGACAGCGATACCAGGGGCGGCGCAGCCCTGTCCGCGCGCAGCATCACCGGCAAGCCCATCAAGTTCGCGGGCACAGGGGAGAAGCTGACGGATATCGAGCCCTTCCATCCCGACCGCATGGCTTCCCGTATCCTGGGCATGGGCGATGTGCTCACCCTGATTGAAAAGGCCACGGAATCCTTTGACCTGAATGAAGCGGAGAAAGCCGCAAAAAGCAGGCCGCAGGATTTGAGCCTGGATGACTTTTTAGAGCAAATGCAGCAACTCAAAAAGATGGGTCCCTTGCAAAATGTGTTGGGCATGTTGCCGGGTGTTGGCAACAAACTCAAGAACGTTGAGGTGGATGACCAGGCGCTCAAAAAGCCGGAAGCCATCATCCGCAGCATGACTGTTCGTGAGCGCAAGAACCCGGATATCCTTAACGCCAGCCGGCGCAAGCGTATCGCGGCGGGCGCTGGGGTCACTGTGGCGGACGTCAACCAACTCATGCGTCAGTTTGAGCAGATGCGCAAAATGCTCAAGCAGATGATGGGCAACAAGCGCGGGCTTGCCCGCGGCATGCGCGGCATGCCATTTATGTAAGCTGGATTTCAGGACACCTGATTCCATATAGATTTTTAAGGAGGAACCACCATGGCAGTCAAGATTCGTTTAAAGAGGATGGGGATGAAGAAGCACCCCTTCTACCGCGTCGTCGTTACCGACGAGAGGAACCC
>LSQX01096585.1_pt2 | contig 17783 bp, 16 predicted proteins | sample 654561 | NCBI WGS metagenome assembly LSQX01 (sample SAMN04489861, study PRJNA283612) | anaerobic digester metagenome | isolation source: 4 biogas reactors fed with cattle manure at either 37C or 55C with and... | place: Denmark: Kongens Lyngby | collected 2014
TGGTGGGCAAGGTCGAGGCGGGCATCCCCGAGGATGACCCGAGAAACCCGGCTGTCATAGCCGATAATGTGGGCGACAACGTGGGCGATATCGCCGGCATGGGCGCCGATCTTTTCGAATCCTACGTGAACTCCATCATTGCGGCCATGGCCATTGGATTGGTGGCCTTCGGCGACACGGGCGTCATCTACCCGTTGCTCCTGGCCTCCCTGGGCATCGTCTCGGCAGTGCTGGGGACCTTTTTCGTCAGGGTCCGCGAGGGGGGAGACCCCCAACTGGCCCTCAGGATTGGGACGCTCGTGACGGGAGCCTTCATGATAGTTGGTTCCTACTTCATGACCAGGGCGGTCTTCGGCGACATCACCATCTTCTGGGCCGTCCTGTCCGGAGTGGCCGTCGGCGTCCTCATCGGCATCGTGACGGAGTACTATACCTCCTCGGATTATCCCCCTGTGAAGGGCATAGCCCAGGCTTCCATCACGGGAACGGCGACTAATATCCTGGCCGGCCTCGGCGTGGGCATGAAGTCCACCGCCGTCCCCGTCCTGATGCTCTGCGGTTCCATCCTCGTGGGCGTCAGGTTCGGGGGGCTCTACGGCATCGCCTGCGCGGCCGTCGGCATGCTCTCCATCACCGGGATGACCCTCAGTGTCGACGCTTACGGTCCTATCGCCGACAACGCCGGCGGCATAGCCGAGATGAGCCACATGCCCCCCCAGGTCCGCAAGATAACCGACCGGCTCGATGCGGTGGGCAACACCACCGCGGCCATAGGTAAGGGGTTGGCCATCGGTTCGGCCGCCCTCACCGCGCTGGCGCTCTTTGCTGCCTACGCCACCGCTGTGGGTCTTGAGGTCATCGATATCAACAACCCCAGGGTCATGGTAGGCCTGTTCATAGGGGGCATGCTCCCCTTCATCTTCAGCGCCATGACGATCCAGGCCGTCGGTCGGGCCGCTTCCCAGATGATCGACGAGGTGCGCCGCCAGTTCCGGGAGATACCCGGCATAATGGAGGGTGAGGGCCGGCCCGAGTACGAGCGCTGCATCGAGATATCCACCGGGGCCTCCCTGAAGGAGATGATCGTTCCCGGGTCCCTTGCCGTGATCAGCCCGGTTGTCGTTGGCCTGGTCCTCGGGGCCGAGGCCCTGGGCGGACTCCTGGGCGGGGCCATCATCACGGGCGTCATGATGGCCATCTTCATGTCCAACGCGGGCGGGGCCTGGGACAACGCCAAGAAGTACATCGAGGAGGGCAACCTCGGGGGCAAGGGCTCAGAACCTCACGAGGCGGCCGTCGTAGGCGATACCGTCGGGGACCCCTTCAAGGACACCGCCGGCCCCAGCCTCAACATCCTTATCAAGCTGATGTCGGTGGTAGCGTTGGTTCTGGCCCCGTTGTTCATTTAAAGGTCGCCCTTCGCGCCTAGCGGGGACCGTAAAAAAGCAGACAAGGCTCGATAACGGCGGGGGAGGGCGACCGGAAGCCCTCCCCCGACCTGTCGGCAGGGGCCATACGTGGATGGAAGGTGGTGCCGCTTTGGATCAGGACGCCGTCAGAACGATAAAGGACAGGATCGACATCGTCGAACTGATCGGCGAGTCGGTGCAACTGAGAAGGGCTGGAAGAAGTTTCCGGGGGCTATGCCCCTTCCATTCGGAAAAAACGCCATCATTTTTTGTCTCCTCGGAACGCCAGACCTATCACTGCTTCGGCTGCGGCCGCGGCGGTGACCTGTTTTCCTTTGTGATGGAAAGGGAGGGGATGACCTTCCCCGAGGCTCTCGCCATGTTGGCCGACAGGGCGGGTGTGACCCTTGAACGCTTCGATGGACGCCCGGGACGGTCCAAAGGCGTGGCGGGCGCCATGGAAGCCGCCCTGGCCTTTTTCCGCAGATCCCTCACGGGTCCGGAAGGGGAGAGCGCCAGGAAGTACCTCGACAGGAGGGGCATAGGCTCCGCCGATGCCGCAGCCTTCGAAATGGGCTGGGCACCGGCCTCCTGGGACATGCTCAGGAGGGAACTCGAGGCTCGCGGTATCCCGGCCGGGGATGCCATGGCCGCCGGGCTCCTGGCCGGGAGCGGGGGGCGTACCTATGACCGGTTCAGGGGCCGGATCATCTTCTCCATCAGGGACATCCAGGGGAGGCTCGTCGCCTTCGGTGGACGCCTCGTGGACGGCGAGGGCGCCAAGTACATCAACAGCCCCGAGAGCGAACTCTACAGCAAAAGGAAAACTCTCTACCTCCTGAACGCCGCAAGGTCGTCGATCCGTGAGAAGGGCCGTTCCATCCTCGTCGAGGGCTACATGGACGCCATCAAACTGCACATGGCCGGTTTTTCCGAGACGGTCGCCTCCCTGGGGACCGCCCTGGCCGAGGAGCAGGCCGACCTTCTCAAGAGGTTCGCCGACCAGTGCCTCATCTGTTACGATTCCGACACGGCCGGCCAGGAAGCGACGATCAGGGAGATGTACACCCTCCAGAAGAGCGGTCTTGACATCAGGGTGGTGGTCCTCCCCGAGGGCAAGGACCCCGACGATGTCGTCAGCGGTAACGAAGGGCAGGATCGTTTCCTGGGGCTGATCGGCAGGGCCGAACCGCTTCCCCTTTTTCATATCAGGGCCAAGAGCGAGGCGTTGTCGGACGAAACGCGCAGGACCGCCGCCAGGAGGGAGATCATCGAGAGCCTGGCCGAACTCCCCCCGCTGGAGGCGAACAGGCATATATCACAGGTGGCCCAGGGCCTGGGACTGCTGTTGCCGGAGATGGTCGACCTCCTCAGAAGCGCCCGGAGGTCTGCCGGCCGGGGCGGGAAAAAAGGTATTTCGGGCCCGGAGAGCGTATATATATATGGGGAGAGGGATATCCCCCGGGGAGTCAAGCCCTCGGACCCATGGGAGGCCGCCCTTTGCTACCTCCTCTGGACCGATGAGAGGAAGAGGGCCAAGGTGGAGCCTGCTTACGTCCTGTCGCTCCTTTCCGAGGAGGGAACCAAGGCCGTGGCCCTGTCGATCCTCTCGGGTGACGGCACCGGCGAGTTGAGGGCGAGATGGGCCAAAGCCGGTGACGACTATCCCATGAGGCTCATTTCGACGGGGTGGGGGCACTGCGTCAGGAACGGCGAGAGGGAGGACATGTGGGATATCGTCCTTTCAGCCCTCGAGTCGAAGAGGTCAAAGGACAGGTTTGACGCCCTCACGGAAAAACATGCCAGGGGCAAGGCCTCCCCCGAAGAGATGAAGGAATACTTTGAACTTGCCAGAAAGCTCAAAAGGAGGGACCGTTAAAGACATGACCGACGTTGAGAAGGCCCCGGAAGAGCTCGAAAGCCTCGATACAGTCGATACTGCTGAAGAGGCCGTTGTGTCGCCGAGGGAAGTGGCTAAGTACATAGAGAGCTTCAAGGAGCTGCTCCACCTGGGGCGGGAAAAGGGTTTCGTGACCTACGACGACATTGAGAAGCATATACCAGGGGAGATGATGAACGAAGAGACCCTGGATAGTCTTTACTTCAACCTCAACGAACTGGGGATAGACCTGGTGGAGACCGAGAAGGCCAAGAGCGAGCCTCGCGACGACACCTCGTCTCCCCCGGCGGCCGAGTACAGCGAGGAGATGGGCGTACTGGAGGATTTGCCTCTCTCGGACCCCGTCAGGATGTACTTGAGGGAGATCGGGAAGATATCCCTGCTCAAAGCCGAAGAAGAGGTGGCGTTGGCCAAGCTGGTCGAGGCCGGAGACCCCGCGGGAAAGAGCCACCTGGTGGAGGCCAACCTGAGGCTCGTGGTCAGCATAGCGAAGAAATACATCGGCAGAGGCATGCTGTTTTTGGACCTCATCCAGGAGGGCAACCTGGGCCTCATCCGCGCCGTGGAGAAGTTCGACTACCGTAAGGGTTTCAAATTCAGTACCTACGCGACGTGGTGGATCCGCCAGGCCATAACCAGGGCCATAGCCGACCAGGCCAGGACGATCAGGATACCGGTCCACATGGTGGAGACCATCAACAGGCTCATCAGGATCTCCAGGCAGCTGGTCCAGAGACTCGGGCGAGAACCCACCGCGGAGGAGATCGCCGCGGAGATGGCCATCGGCTCGGAAAGGGTCGAGGAGATTCAGAGGATAGCCCAGGAGCCGGTCTCGCTGGAGACTCCCATCGGCGAGGAAGAAGATAGCCAGCTGAGCGACTTCATCGAGGACAAGAACCTTCCCAGCCCTGAGGACGCCGCTGCGGTCCAGTTGTTGAGGGAACAACTGGAGGGGATGCTCGAGGAGCTGACTGAAAGGGAAAAGGAAGTGCTCCGGCTGAGGTTCGGCCTGGAGGACGGCCACCCCTACACGCTCGAGGAGGTGGGCAAGCGCTTTGGCGTGACCCGTGAGAGGATAAGGCAGATCGAGGCCAAGGCCCTGCGGAAGCTCAGGCACCCCAGCAGGAGCAAAAAATTGAGAGATTTTCTTGATTGAGGACCCGACCCTGCCTCTCTGATCAGGGCTTTTCGTTATTCGAGCAATGATTCAAATCATTTGTTATAATATTCACGGATGATGTCCATAATGGAGGTCCTTGCTTTGCGGATAGACCGTTTCCTGAAACTGTCCCGCGTCGTCAAGAGAAGGAGTTACGCCCAAGAGATGATAACCCATGGCGCGGTGAGAGTGGGAGGCGCCCAGGTGCGCCCTTCCAAGGGGTTGAAACCGGGCGATGTCGTCGAGGTGGCTTTCCCGAGGAAAGTTCTGACCCTCAAGGTCACTTCCGTGGACGAATCCCATCTGAAGCGGGGCGGGGAGGCTTTCGAACTTATCGGACAGAGGCAAGTGACCGATGACCAGGAACCCTGGTGAAATAATTGTCAAGTCATCCCGTGATCCATTTTCGAGGAGGCAGGGACGATGAGGGTAGCGGAACCGACCGTTGAGCGCCTGGTGCTTTATTACAGGCTTCTTTTGCAACTCCACAACGAGGAACGCAGGGTGGTCTCCTCCCAGGAGATAGGTGAAATGCTGGGCCTCAAGGCGAGCCAGGTGAGAAAGGACCTGTCCTACTTCGGTGAGATCGGCAAGCGGGGCGTAGGCTACCACGTGGAACGCCTCTACAGGCATGTCAGCGATATCCTTTCGCCCGACAGGGTCTGGAAGATCGCCCTGGTGGGGGTGGGGAGGCTTGGAGAAGCCCTGCTCGGCCACAAGGCGCTGAGGAGCGAAAAGTTCAGGATCGAGGCCCTTTTCGACAACGATCCTTCCAAGATAGGCCAGGTGATCTGCAATGTCCCTTGCCATGATTTCGAGGAAATGACGGAGATCATCCGCGAGAAGGAGATCGAGGTCGTGATCCTCACCATACCTGCCGCCGCAGCCCAGGTCTCGGCCGACAAGGCCGTGGCCGCCGGCACCGTCAAGGGGATCCTCACCTTCGCCACGACCGCGATATCCGTTCCGGAGGATGTCTTGGTCTACAGGGTGGACATATCGGTCGAACTGGAGAAACTGCTCTTTTTCCTGAAGGGCCGGATGGCCTGAAGGTATGTTTGGGCGGAAGCCCGGGAGTGTTCCGATTGCTTTCAGGTCATGATAAAATGTTCAGTGCTAAAATGATCCTCAAAGAACGAGCATGGAGAGGGAGGCGTGGCTGTTGCAGGTACAGGGTGGACTTGTGAGCATGCTCCTGCCACTTGGAGTATTCATCGTAATCTTTTATTTCCTGATCATCAGGCCCCAGAAAAAGCGTCAGCGCAAGCACGAGGATATGTTGGCCTCGATACGCAACGGGGATATGATCGTCACCGCCGGGGGTTTCTACGGTACGGTGAGGGATGTAAAGGACGACAGCTTCATCGTCGAGATCGCCGACGGGGTCAAGGCGAGGGTCCTCAAGGGTTCCATCCAGATGAAAAAGCAGGATGAACACCCTGCCGGTTAGTCTCCGTCCGGGTGGGAGCGGTCTTCGTCATCAATAGAGGGCCGGTCGGTGGCTTCCTTCGGAGTGGATGCCGGGCGTCCGCTCCGTTTTTTATGAAAGGTCCGGTCGTGGAGGCGGGTCTTAAGGAGCCCCCTCGCAGGTAAACGAGGTTTTCAACAGGGGAGGAAGGCATATGCTCAAAAAGGATCGTTGGCGGCTTATCCTTGTCGTGGTGGTGGTTGTGGCCGCCCTGCTCTTCGTCTTTCCCGTAAGGGGGAGGATCCGCCTGGGGCTGGATCTCAAGGGAGGGGCCCATATTTTGCTTCAGGCCCGGGGCACCGCCGAGAACCCGCTGACCGATGACAGCGTCGAACGTCTTCTCGCGGTCCTGCGGAACAGGATAGACCAGTACGGGGTCACCGAACCGGTGATCCAGAGGGAGGGGAAGGACAGGGTCATCGTCGACCTCCCGGGGGTGGCCGATCCCGAGGCGGCCCTGGAGCTCATCGGTAAGACGGCGCTGCTCGAGTTCAGGCACGTCTATGAGTCCACGGGGACAGTTCCCCCGGGGCCCCAAAGGCCCAACTACGACTCCGAGGAGGAGTTCCTGGAGGCGCAGGCCAGGTGGGAAGCGGTCCGGGGGCAATTTGACCGTGCCGCCGACGAGATGCGCCTCAAGGCCGAAAAGGACCCGGACAAGATTTTGGCCAGGAGCGAGGAAGGCGAGGCCTACCTGCTAGGCCAAGCCTATGTGGGCGGCAAGGACCTGGAAGACGCCAGGACCAGTTTTGACAACCTGGGGCGCCCCGTGGTGACCCTGAAGTTCAGCTCCCAGGGGGCCAAACTTTTCGACGAGGCCACGGCGGCCAATGTGGGTCGCCCGATTGCCATCTGCCTCGACAACAAGGTCATCTCGGCGCCGGTGGTCCAGGAACGCATCAGCGGGGGCAACGCCCAGATCTCCGGGCGCTTCTCCACGGCGGAGGCGCAACGGCTGGCCATTATGCTCAGGGCAGGCGCCCTTCCGGTGGCGGTGGAGATCCTGGAGAACCGCTCGGTAGGGCCGACCCTGGGATCGGACTCGATAAACTCCGGGATAAGGGCCGGCCTGATAGGGGCCGTCCTCGTACTGATCTTCATGTTCCTTTATTACCGGACCCTCGGTCTTGCAGCCAACGCAGCCCTGGTGGTCTGCATGCTGCTGGTCTTCGCGGGCCTGATCGGTTTCAGGGCCACCCTTACACTGCCCGGCATCGCGGGCATCATTCTGACCCTGGGAATGGCCGTGGACGGCAACATACTGATCTACGAAAGGATGAAGGAAGAGATCGCCGGTGGCAAAACTCCGCAAGCCGCCGTTGAATCCGGGTTCCGCAAGGCCCTGACGACCATCCTTGACGCCAATATAACGACCCTTATCGCGGCGGCGGTGCTGTTTTACTTCGGAACCGGCCCGGTGAGGGGCTTTGCCGTCACCCTGTCGATAGGTATAGTCGCCGGTGTCTTCAGCGCTGTCGTCGTCACCAGGGCACTTCTGCATCTTTTCCAGTCGAGGGGACGCGGAAAGATGGAAGCGGCCCCGTCGGGAGCAAGGGGGAAAAGACGATGATATTCAAGATCAGGAAAAACATCGATTTCATGGGTTTCAGGAAGGTCACCCTTTCCCTTAGCCTTGCCATGGTGGTCGTCAGCCTGGGTTTGCTCGGCTTCAAGGGGTTGAACTTGGGCATTGACTTCACCGGGGGCAACCTGGCCCAGGTTGAATTCTCCCATCCCGTCGGGGTGGCCGAGGTGCGCGAGGTCCTCACCGATGCGGGCGAGGACCAGGCCGTCATCCAGGCTTACAGCGATATCGGGGTCCTCGTGAGGATGAGTTCCCACGACGACAGGACGGCCCAGGAGGTCCTCTCGGCGCTCCGCTCGAGGTTCGGAGAGGTCGAGGTGCTCCGGCTCGAAAAGGTGGGACCCGTTGCGGGAGAGAAACTCAGGCAACAAGCGGCCGTGGCCCTCGTCATCGCCCTCGGGGGGATACTGGTCTATATCACGGTCCGGTTCCGGTTCCGTTTCGCCGTGGTGAGCGTGGCCGCCCTGGTCCACGATACGATAATAACCCTGGGGGCCTTCGCGCTGTTCGGGAGGGAAGTGTCCCTGCCCTTCATCGCCGCCATCCTGACCATCGTGGGCTACTCTCTCAACGATACGATCGTGGTCTTCGACCGCGTCAGGGAGAACTGGAGGGGGCTCCGGCAAAAGGGAATGGTCACCCTCGTGAACGAATCCATCAACGAGACGCTCTCCAGGACCATCAATACCTCCCTTACCACCCTTTTACCCGTCCTTACCCTTTACCTCTGGGGTGGTCCGGTCATCGCCAACTTCGCCCTGGCCCTGCTCATCGGTATAGTGGTCGGTACCTACAGTTCCGTCTGTATCGCCGGGGCCATCCTCGGTGAATGGTACCTGAGGTCGCCCGAGAAGGCGTGAACCAGCGGATCCGAAGCGTGGCGGAGGAGGCCTTGATCGGCCTCCTCCGCTTTTTTGACTGATGCCGGCGGAAGGTATAATATTTACGAAAGTGATCTATATTACGGTGAAAGAGCGCAAGGGTGCAGATATTCGCGAGAGGGAGGGATAACCATGTCTGCCACCTCTTTTAACCGCCTGAAGGGTTACGTCTCCTCCAGGTTGCTTGAAAAGATCGTGCAAACATCCACTTCCGGCGACGAGGGCAAACTTGTGGATCTCTTCGAGCTCCTTTCAAGGCTGTCGCCTGCGCGGTATTACAAGGAGAGTTTCCACGATCTGGCGAGGATGGCGCGGGAAGATCACCCGGCTACCAGGGTCTTCAAGAGGATCTTTACCGATCTTCACCCCAACTGCAGGCGCAAGGCGATCAGCAACTTCTTCGTCAACTTCCTGCTCGTGGGCAGGGATGTCAGGGACAGGAAGGAGGTGGAGCTGGGCGTCCACCTGCCCAATTTCATGGTAATAAGCCCCACCATGAGGTGTAACCTGAGATGCAGGGGATGCTACGCCGCGGGATACTCCAAGGAAGACGACATGCCCTCCGAGAGAATCGACCGGCTGATCGGGGAGGCCAAGGAATTGGGCATGTACTTCTTCACCTTCTCGGGCGGAGAATGTTTCGTCAGGCCCGACCTGGTGGACCTGTGGAAGAAGCATGATGACTGTTACTTCCAGGTCTACACCAATGGGACGCTCCTGGACGACGCTACCGTGGGACGACTGGCGAAGCTGGGGAACGTGGCCCCCATGGTCTCCGTCGAGGGTTCCCGGGAGGAGACCGACGCGAGGAGGGGCCGCGGCATGTATGACAAGGTGATGGAGACCTTCGACAGGCTCTCCGAGGCGGGGTTGCTCTTTGGCTTCAGCGCCACCTGCACCAGGTCGAGTGCCGATTACATAGCCTCCGACGCGTTCCTGGAAAAAATGCTCGACCGAGGCTGTAAGATCGGATGGTTCTTCCAGTACATCCCCACCGGCGACGATCCCGACCTGGGATACATGGCCACCCCCCGGCAGAGGGCGGCCCTTCACCGGAAGGTCACCGAGTGGAGGCAAAAGTACCCGCTTTTCCTCGGGGACTTCTGGAACGACGGCCCCTTCGTGGACGGGTGCATGGCCGGGGGTGAACGATACCTCCATGTCATCTCCAACGGGGACGTGGAGCCCTGTGTCTTCGTCCATTTCGCCGTGGACAACATAAACGACAAGAGCCTCCTCGAAGTGATCCAGAGTCCCTTCTTCCAGGATATAAGGGATAGACAGCCCTACGACGACGACAACCTCCTCTGTCCCTGCATAGTGATCGATCACCCCCATGTTCTGAGGGAAGTGGTAAAAGCCCACGGGGCGCGGGCGACCCACCAGGGTTCGGAGCGTATTCTCACGGAACTATCGGAAGGCCTGGACGATTATTCGGGAAAGATCCACGAGTTGTTCGACCCCCTCTGGGAAGAAGGGGGCCGGCGGAAGTACCTCAAGAGCCTGGAAAGAGAGGACAAGCTCCACCCCCAGGGACGTATCAACAAAAGATTGCCAACGGAGCAGAGAACAGGATAATCTAGTCATGACAGTGAAGACCCGATTCCCAAAAGGGGTGAGGAGATGAAAAGTTACGCCCTTGCCGTTGCCATGGCAATGTTGGTGGCGGCGGTATACGCTTTTCAGAATACCGGAGAGGTCCTGGTCAAGTTCCTGGTGTGGGAGTTGTCCTTCCCGCAGGGCATCTGGGAAGTGATGCTCTTCGCGGCGGGGGGGGTGCTGATGTGGCTCGTCTCGCTCTTCGCGTCCATGGAGGGCAGGTCGAAGTATGTCCGGCAGATAAAGGAAAAGGACGCCAGGATAAGGGATCTTGAACATGAAAAGACCTCGCTGATGGAAGCCATAAAGCACAGCGGCCCTTTGCGTGAACCGGAGATCCGGGCGGAATATCCCGGGATCCCCGCGGAAGAGCCGGCAAAGGAAGAACCGGCTACGGAAGAGCCGACGATGGAAGACGAAGTAGAACAGGAAGGACAGTGATCGGGGAAATACCCCTCTCCCGGCTGACGGTCCGGGAGGTGGACGATCACGCCAGGATCCTCGCCGAGAGAGTGCCCTGTTCACCCCTGACGGCCCTCCTGCTGAGGATGAGAGGGTTCTCGGAGGATAACCCCTGCGAGGCCCGGGCGCAGCTCGACCCGGGCCTCGACGATTCGATGGCCGGCCTGGACCTGGGCCCCTCCTCGACCGCCGCGGCGGACCTCTGGAGGAGCCTCAGGGGGGCCGAAAGAGTTGTCGTCTACGGGGATTACGATGCCGACGGAGCATGCGCCACGGCTCTTGCCATGGAGTTGGCCCTTGTCTCGTTCCGCCAGGCCAGGTACTTCATCCCCCAAAGGCACAGCGAGGGTTACGGGGTCCATGAGAAGGTTGTAAGGGCGATAGCCCGAAGTGGCTGTGACCTTCTGATCGCCGTAGACTGCGGGACCAGGGATATCGAGGCCCTCGCCGTCGCCAAGCATGCAGGCATCCCGGTGATCCTGTTCGACCATCACCTGCCCGGTGAGACATTGCCCCCGGGTGCCCTCGTGGTCAACCCTCATGCGGGAGGCTCCGGCGAGGCCCAGACCCTCTGCGCCACGGGCGTGCTATGGGCCTGGGCAAGGCGCGAGGGGATCGTTCCCCGGGGATGGATCGACACCAGGATGGACCTCGTCGCCATAGCGACCCTAGCTGACCATGTGCCCCTGGGAAGGCTGAACCGCTCCATCTCCTCCAGGGGGATCGAAGCCCTTCGTCGAACCGAAAGGCGCGGCTTGGGCGCCCTCGTGGTCGAGGTAGGCCACCGCCCCGAAGAGGTCGATGAAGATATCCTGGTCATGAAGATCATCCCCTGCCTGAATGCAGCCGGGAGGCTGGGCGTGGCGGACCTCTCCGTCGATGTACTGCTGGGAGGGCCTGGCCTGGGCGGCAAGGTCAGGGAACTGGTCAGCCTTAACAGGAAAAGGCAGACCCTGGCCATGAAGATCCTGGAGGAGATCCTTCCGAAAATGGAGGAGGGATCCCCCGTTGTAATGGGAGATTATGCCTGGCCCGTCGGAGTATTGAGCGGAGTGGCAAGCCGGATCTGTTCCGAAAGGGGAGTGCCGGTGGCTCTCGCATCCCTCTCGGGCGATCATGTCCGGGGGACGCTCAGGGTCCCCCGGGGTGTGGATGCGCTTCAAATCCTCCAACCGGTGGCGCCCCGTCTCCTCTCCTGGGGAGGGCATCGCTCCGCCGCGGGGTTCTCCGTCTCCCTCTCGGAGTGGTCCTGTGTGAGGGACCTGATCGAGGAAACCCTTCTTTCCGCCACTCCCTCGCCGGAGGCGGTGCAGGCCATACGATACCCGCCCGAGATGCTCACTCCGGGAGAGGTGAGGTCCCTGCGTTCCCTGGGACCCTTCGGCGCGGAAAATCCTCACCCCCTTTTCTTTGCTCCGTCGATGGAAGTCCCGGAGATCGCACCCCTGGGGAGGGACGGGAAGCACGTTAAAGTCCGGGCGGGGGGCTGCGAATTCCTCGCCTTCGGCGGCGCGGCGCAATCCGCTGGCATACGAAGCTCGCTGGGCTGGACCTTCAGGCCCAGGATAAATAACTGGAAGGGTAAGGACAGGGTGGACTTCATCATGGACTCCATAGCGGTATCCGATGGCTTTGGCCGGGAAGGGACCGATCCTTGAAGGAAAAGAAGGCAGTATTAAGTGAAGCGGCCGGGTTGGAGAGACCCTCCAGGCCCGATCCTGCCGAGACAAAAGCCCTCCGCCTCCTGAGGGACAGCTTCGTCGGACGTTTCCCCGAGGTATCGAGGGTGATGTCCGTCAAGATGGCCTGGCACGAGTTCTGGAGCAAGGCCTCGCGGTACCTGGCGCGGGAAGACCTGGTCCGCTGCGGCGAGGCGGTGGTCTTCGCCTCCGAGTCCCACGGGGGACAGACCAGGCTGACGGGAGACCCCTATATCATTCACTCCATAGGTGTCGCCTCTATCTTGGCCGATATGGAACTGGACACGGACACCCTCGTGGCGGCCATGATGCACGATGTGCTCGAGGATACCCAGGTGGAACCCAAAACCATAAAGGAAAAGTTCGGCGAGCCCGTGCTTACTCTCGTCGATGGCGTGACCAAGCTGGGTAAGCTCCCCTTCAAGACCTTCGAGGATTACCAGGCGGAGAACCTGAGGAAGATGTTCCTGGTGATGGCCAAGGACATAAGGGTGGTCCTGATCAAACTCGCCGACAGGCTCCACAACATGAGGACCATCCAGGTCCTCAGGAGGGACAAGCAGCTGAGGATAGCCAGGGAGACCCTGGAGATCTATGCCCCCCTGGCCCACAGGTTGGGCATAGACCAGATGAAGAGGGACCTGGAGGACCTCTCCTTCAAGATCACGGACCCCGAAGCCTTTTTCGACATCAAGAGGAGGGTCAGGAAAAAACTCCCCGAGAGGGAGGAGATCATCAACCAGGCCATCGCCGTCCTTCAGAAGCGCTTCGGCGAGGAGGGGATTCCCATCCTCATCACCGGTAGGGCGAAGCACTTTTACAGCATCTACGAAAAAATGCGCAGGAAGAACATCTCCCTCGAGGAACTCTTCGACCTGCTGGCGCTCAGGATCACCGTGAAGGATGTCGCCGAGTGCTATACCGCCCTGGGCATCATCCATACCATCTGGAAGCCCCTGCCGGGACAGTTCGACGACTATATAGCCAACCCGAAGAGTAACCTCTACCAATCCCTTCATACCACGGTCCTGGGCCCCAGCGGGGAACCCCTGGAGATCCAGATCAGGACCAGCGATATGCACTGGATAGCGGAATACGGCATCGCCGCCCACTGGAGGTACAAGGAAAAAAGGCACAAGATCGACAAACTCGACGAAAGGCTCTCCTGGATCAGGCAGGCCCTCGAGTCCCAGGGCGAAGGCGGCGAAGCCTCGGAATTCCTGGAGCACATCAGGAACGACGTCCTTTCCACCGATGTCTTCGTCTTCACTCCCGATGGGGACGTGATATCCCTTCCCGGCGATTCCACGCCCATCGATTTTGCCTACGCCATCCACACCGAGATAGGCCACAAGTTCGTCGGGGCCATGGTGAACAACAGGATCGTCCCCATAGACTACCAGATTCAGAACGGCGACATAATAAAGATACTGACCTCGCCCCAGGGTCACCCCTCAAGGGACTGGATGAAGGTCGCCCGGAGCGGCAAGGCCCGAAGCAAGATCAGGTCCTGGTTCCGCCAGGCTGACAAGGCCGAGAGGCAGGAGAAGCAGGACAAGGGCAGGGAACTGCTCCTGCGGGAGTTGAAGCGCCGGGAGGGCGAAAAGGAAGAGGAGCCCCGCCTTTTGGGACCAGTCCTCAAAAAGGTGGCGGCCGACCTGGGGTATGGTCATGGCGACGACCTGCTCGTTGCTCTCGGAGGGGGAAGCCAGAGCGCTTCCTCGGTGGCTTCCAGGTACCTGGAGATCGAGGGTTCGCGGATCCCGGCTGGCCAGGAGATCGAGGAGGTACAGGAGGAACTCTCGCCGCCCAAACGGGAACTGGATTCCGAGATCGTGGTGGAGGGCAGTCGGGGCGTGATGGTCTCCCTGGCCAACTGCTGCAAGCCCATACCGGGGGACAGCATTGTCGGGTACGTTACCAAGAGCAGGGGGATAACGATCCACAGGGAAGACTGTCCCAACCTCGCCGATCATCGCGAGGACCGCAAAGTTGAAGTATACTGGGGCGAACTGCGTTCGGCCCGTTACCCGGCTCGGCTTAAAATAGAAGGGGCTGACCGGCCGGGGCTCTTCGCGGAAGTTGCCCAGGCCATCGCCGGGTTGGACAGTTCCATCACCCAGGTCCGGGCCTTCGTCGCCGGAAGCGACAGGGGAAGGATGGTCATTGATCTCCAGGTCAAGGACCTGGAGCACCTCTACAGGATCATAGCCAAACTGAATTCAATAAAGGGCATCATGGAAGTCATCAGGGGGTGAGGGCCCCATGCGGGCGGTCGTTCAAAGAGTAGCCGGCGCCAGGGTCTCGGTCGACGGAAAGGTGACCGGTTCCATCGAAAAGGGCCTTTGCGTCTTTATCGGCGTGGCCCCGAACGATGGTGAAAGGGAAGTGGAGTGGATGGCCGGCAAGATCGCCAACCTCAGGATATTCGAGGACGCCGCCGGCAAGATGAACCTCTCCCTCCTCGAGGAAAAGGGAGCCATGCTGGTGGTCTCCCAGTTCACCCTTTACGGTGACTGCCGCAAGGGGAGGCGTCCTTCCTTCGCCTCGGCCTGCGAGCCCGAAAAGGCCAACAGGATCTACGAGGATTTCATCAGGTCGGTCTCTTCCAGGGGGATCACCGTAGCGACGGGGGTCTTCCAGGCTTCCATGCGGGTCGAGATCCATAATGACGGGCCCGTGACGCTAATTCTCGATACCGAGGGGGTTTGCTGATGTTCCTGGAGAGATTGCCCCTGGGGCCCCTGTGGACCAACGGTTACCTGGTATGGGATGATCAGTGCGCGGGGTTTTTTATCGATCCTGGAGGGGATCCGGGAGAGGTTCTGGAGATGATCGATGAAAAGGGCGTAGACCTGGAGTTCATCCTTCTCACCCATGGCCACGCGGACCATATAGGCGGCCTGGGCCCCCTGCGATCCAGGGCAAGGGTCGGCGTCATGATCCACGAGGACGACGCTTCCATGCTTTCCCGGCCCGAGTCGAACCTGTCGGCCTTCGTAGGCGGCAATATCGAACTGGCCCCCGCGGAGAAGTTGCTCAAGGATGGCGATGTGGTTCGCGCCGGGGGCCTCTCGGTGAAGGTCATCCACACCCCGGGGCATACGAGGGGTAGTGTCTGTTTCCTCGTGGATGAAGAAGGGGGAAATCCCGTGCTCTTTTCCGGGGATACCCTCTTTGCGGGGAGCATCGGTAGAACCGACCTGCCCGGCGGAGACGAGGGTACCCTTCTCGCCTCCCTGGAGAAACTGGCCCGCCTCCCCCACGCTACCAGGGTACTCCCGGGGCACGGACCGGAGACCACCCTGGGGGAAGAACGCCGGCGTAACCCCTTCTGGCCGGAGGAATATCGATGAGGATGGCCCCCTCGTCCCGGAGCGAGTTGCCCAGGGAACGGATCGAACGGCTGGGCCCCCAGGCACTCTCCCTGGTGGAGATCGTCGCGATCCTCCTCAGGACCGGCGATAGGGGGAAAAACGTCCTGGACATGGCATCATCCCTGGTCGATGAGTACGGAGGCCTCCAGGGACTTTCCAGGGCATCCTTCAGGGAGTTCATGGAGACCAGCGGACTCGGCAGGGCCAAATCTGCCTCCCTGGTGGCGGCCCTGGAACTCGCCAGGAGGCTCTACGCCGAGGAGAAGGTCACCGACGCTGGCGAACCCCGGGAGCATTTTCGATCCTGCCTGGCGCGCTGGAGCGCCACCTTTTCCGATGAACCAAGGGAGTTCATCGTCGCCGCCTTCTCCGACCGAGGTGGGAAGGTCATCGAGGATGACCTCATCTCCTGGGGAGGGCTCGAGGGGGCTGTCCTGGATTTGAAATACCTCCTGAGAAGGGCCGTCCGACTTGATGCGGCGGGGGTCCTTTTGCTTCATAATCATCCTGACAAGAGCCTGGAACCCAGCATCGAGGACAGGTTATTGACGGAACACGTTCAGAGAAAACTGGAAGCACTTGGGATGGATTTCCTGGGGCATTTCGTCACCGCCGGGGGGCGGCTGGCTGAAGTCCAGGGTCAGACTCCGGGCAGCGGTCGATATTCTGAAAGTTGGTGAGGTAGAGGTGTTCGGTCCCATCTCCGGCATTTTCGGCAAGGACATAGGCGTCGACCTTGGAACGACCAACATCGTGGTCTACGTCAAGGGCAAGGGCGTGGTAATGAACGAACCTTCGGTAATAGCCTTCCGCAAGGCCAGCAGGAGGAGCGACAAGGAGATAATAGCCTACGGCTCCGAGGCCAAGTCCATGGCCGGCAAGACCCCCGTCGGCATAGAAACCGTTCAGCCCGTGCAGAGCGGCGTTATCGCCGACTTCGAGATGACGGGTGCGCTGATCAGGCACTTCCTATCGCTGGCTAACAACGGCATTCGCCCCCTGGGGCACCCTAGGGTTATCATAAGCACCCCCGTCGATGTCACGGAAGTGGAGCGCAAGGCCTTCATAGATGCCTCCCTCGATGGTGGCGCCAGGGAGGTCTACGTGGTCGAGGAGCCTGTCGCCGCGGCCATCGGGGTGGGGCTTCCCATCGACGAGCCCCGGGGCAACATGATCGCGGATGTCGGCGGGGGCACGAGCGAGGTGGCGGTCCTCTCCCTGAGCGGCGTGGTGGTGGGCAACTCACTGAGGGTGGCCGGCGACGAGATGGATGCCGCCTTGGTTAACATGATGAGGCAGAACTACACCCTTTCCATAGGATCCGCCACCGCCGAGGAGCTGAAGAATACCATAGGTTCCGCCATGCCCACGAGCACCGAGAAGGAGTTCGAGGTCAGGGGCAGGAACCTCAAGGATGGACTCCCCAAGGGCATCAGGATTTCCAATATCGAAGTCAGGGAGGCCTTGAACCCCGTCATAACACGGATAGTGGAGATGATCAGGGAAACCCTGGAGCGAACCCCTCCCGAACTAGCGAGGGATATCGCTGACCAGGGGCTTGTCCTGACCGGCGGTGCCGCCCTCCTCGAAGGGTTGGGCAAGAGGATCTCCCAGGACCTTAACGTGCCGGTCATAACTGCCGAGAGGCCGCTCTTCGCCGTGGCCGACGGTATAGGAAAGCTGCTGGACCGGTTCGATTACATGAAAAAAGTTCTCGTATCGGTGGGCCACGGAGTCCGGTGACCCCTAAACCGGGCCGGACCGGGGAAGGTAGCTAAGATTTATGAAAACCGGGGTGTCGAATTGCTCAAGGGAGTTACTTCCGCATGGCTTCACGGTCTGGCGGCGACTTTCATAGGGCTGCTTTTCCTTGCCGTTTCTTTTGGGTCACCCGTGGCCGACAGGGCGGCGGAGTTGACGGCTGTCATCCTGGAGTACCCGGAGCGTCCCGCCCTCTGGACACGTCGGTTGGCCTCCGAGAGCGTTGCTTGGATCGGTGGCGTGAGAAAGCTGCGGGAGAGGGTCACAAGCCTGGAGCTCGAGAATGCCCGATTGAGAGCCACCCTGCTGGAAAGGCCCGAACGGACGATCTCACCCGCTTCGGACCTGGTCCAAGCCTGGATCGACACCAGGCCCCCGGCGTTATGGTGGAACGAGGTCAGGATAGACAGGGGTTCCAGTGACGGGATCAGGGAGGGCATGCCCGCGCTTCGAGAGGGCTTTCTCGCTGGCAGGGTCTCGAG
>LSQX01252370.1_pt1 | contig 17783 bp, 17 predicted proteins | sample 654561 | NCBI WGS metagenome assembly LSQX01 (sample SAMN04489861, study PRJNA283612) | anaerobic digester metagenome | isolation source: 4 biogas reactors fed with cattle manure at either 37C or 55C with and... | place: Denmark: Kongens Lyngby | collected 2014
GACAGAGTAGACCCTATGTCATACTATTGATAGGATAAGGAAAAGATGAGCGAAAACGTAGAGTATAAAATACCAAAGGTGCTCACTGAAATTCTCGATAATAGGGGAATTTCAAGTGAAGAGGCCTTAAATGAATATTTTTCAAACAAGCCAAAGGCAACATATAATCCATTCTTGCTTATAAATATGGAAGCAGGGGTGGATTTAATATTAGATTCGATAAATAAAAATAAGAAAATAGTTATATTTGGAGACTATGATACAGACGGAGTAACTTCCACTGCTTTACTATTAAAAGTTCTAGGAGGACTTACAGAAAACCTAGATTATTATATACCTTCAAGAATGAATGAAGGCTATGGATTAAACAAAACTGCTGTTAGTAAGATCAAAAATGAAGGCGGTGACCTACTAATAACGGTAGACTGCGGATCTGTTTCAACTGAAGAAGTGAAGTATGCAAAAGAAATAGGCTTAGATGTTATAGTGACAGATCATCATACTATAGGAGATAAAATGGCTGATGGAATAGTTATTAATCCTAAAGCACCTAATGACAAGTATCCCTTTAAAGAGCTCGCAGGAGTTGGCGTTGCATATAAGCTGGCCCAAGGTATACAAAGACGTTTAAATCTACCTAAAAATGTCATAACTGAAGTCCTTGATTTAGTTGCCATTGGAACAATAGGCGATGTGGTAAGCTTGACTGATGAGAATAGGACGTTAGTAAAATATGGCATAAGACTGATTAAATCTGGAGAAGGCAATAGAGGTCTCAATAGATTGATGGAAAAGAGCAATATAAATAATAGCAAAATCAATTCACGCGATATTTCTTACGGTATAGTTCCAAAGATAAATGCGGCAGGCAGACTTGGAGACGCATCACTTGGAGTTAAGCTCTTAATGGCAAGTACTCATGATGAGATAGAAAAATACTGTGATATCTTAATAGATAATAACAATGAAAGAAAAAGAATACAAGAAGAAGTGTATGAAAAATGTGTTGAGATAGTCGAAAACAAGCACTTAAAAGATAATTTCTTGGTTGTAGATGCTCTTGATGCCCACGAGGGAATAACTGGAATAGTAGCGGGAAAACTCAAAGAAAAATATCAAAAACCTACTATAGTAGTGACTAATAATAAAAACGGAATAAAAGGCACAGGCAGATCAGTTGCTGGCGTTAATTTATATGAGTTAATTAATAATAACAATGAACTGTTTTCTAGATTCGGAGGACACAAAGCCGCTTGCGGATTCTTAGCAGACAGAGAAAATTTAAGTGATATAAGGTTAAGTTTAAATGCCGATATGGAATTACTTATAAAGAAAAGCCCCGGCTTGCAAAATCAAGGTGTTAAAGCTGATAAAATATTAGAAATAAGTGGCGCTGACACCTACTTAATCGAGATGCTAGATCTTATGGAGCCAACAGGATCTGGTAACGAAGTGCCCATATTTGAGCTTAAGGGATTGAGCATTAAAGAATATTATTTTATGGGGAATGATAACAAACATGTGAAATTTGTGGCTGCTGATAAAGAGGGCAATCAAATAGTGTGCTTGCTGTTTGGAAAAGCTTTAGAGTATAAACCACTTATAACGGGCAATGGAACTATAGAAGTAATAGGTGCGGTAGAACTAAACGAGTGGAACAATAAGAGTAATATTCAGATTAAAGTTAGGGAAATCAGTTAAGAGGTTAATATGAATGATAAAAAATTGAGTAAAAAAAAGTCGATAGTCTTAGCCTTTATAATCGGTGCCGTGGTAGCATTAGCTAGCGTCTTTGTCTTTTTTAGCGTTATAAACGATTATGTAGCAGTTGATAGAACTGAAATTGAATCAGTCAAGCAGATTATAGGGAACTTAGGCAAATACTACGAAATTGACAATGAAATTGAAAGTAAATCTCTTTACTCCAGAGATGACGAGGAATATAAGGACAATGTATGTCGCGCTATGGTGGGACTTTTAGACGATGATTATGCCAGGTACTATAGTGTGGAAGAATATGAGGATTGGAAACAATCACTAAGAAGTTCATATAGCGGTATAGGAATTACATACTCGTTAGCAGATGATAAATATAAGATAATTGAGGTTGCAATCGGAAGCCCTGCAGAAAGTGCAGGACTAACTACTGGTGACAATATACTTGAAGTGGATAGTAAAAAGTATGATGATATTGACGTTATGTCAGAGAATATCATGGGAGAAGCTGGAACAGATGTGACTTTAACGATAGAAAGAGATTCTAAGATTTTTGATGTAACAATCACTAGATCAAAAATTGACACAAAAACTGTTACCAGCGAAATCCTTGATAGTGGAGAGGGGTATATTAAGATTTCCTCTTTTGGCATAGAAACAGCTAATGAATTCCAGAAAGTATTACTGGAGTTCAAGAATAAAAAGATTAAAAGCATGGTAATTGACCTGAGAAATAATCCAGGAGGCCTTGTATCTAGTTGCGTAGATATAGCGGATACGCTCTTGCCTGAATCCAAGGTTCTTGTGACTAAAGATAAAAATGATAAAAAAGATATATATAATTCAGATACCAGATCAACTAATATAAAGTATGTAATACTTGTCAATGAAAACTCGGCTAGTGCCTCTGAAATAATGAGTGCAGCGGTTCAAGATAACAAAGGTGGATTGATAATAGGTACTCAGACTTATGGAAAAGGTGTAGTGCAAGAAAATATTGAACTTAGTGATGGATCTGCAGTTAAGTTAACAACAATGGAATATTTTTCCCCTGATGGTGATGTAATAGACAAAGTTGGAGTTACTCCTGATTTTGTAATAAAAGACAACTTAAAGACTAATAAGGACGAACAGCTTGCAAAAGCCATTGAACTTCTTGCAAAATAGATATAAAAATGGCATAATTAAATTGGTTATTTGAATAATAGTTGGTGTTGGAGGTGAATATGAGTTACGATTCTAAGTTTAAAAATGAAGCTCTTGATGAAATGTTTAAAGCCGTTTTACTTTTAGAAAGTGAAGAAGACTGCTACAGATTTTTTGAAGACCTTTGCACAGTTAAAGAGCTACATGAGATGTCTCAAAGATTTCAAGTAGCCAAAATGTTAGATTGCAAAAAAACCTATACAGAAATTGAAAAAGAAACAGGTGCTTCTACAGCAACAATTAGTAGAATCAATAAGTGTTTAGTATACGGTGCTAATGGATATAGAAATGCTATTGATAAGGCAAAGGAAACAGAGGAATAGTTTTGAAGGTATATTTATATGAAGGTTTTACAGGGAGAAAAAAAGAAAGTAGAAATTTGCTTTTAGATGCCCTTAATAAGTTTTCTGACAAAAACTTCAAAGAAGAGGATATACTCTTTAAAGATAGTGGTAAACCGTATGTCGAAGGTGAAAAAATAGAATTTTCAGTATCTCACTCGGTGCAGCTTTGGATGGTTGCTATAGGAGAAAGTTCTATAGGAGCTGATATTCAGGTTTTCAAAAAATGCGACACAGAAGGAATTTCCCAAAAATTATACTCGGAAGATGAAATTAAGTTTATTGATCTTTGGGGTGATTACGGTTTTTTTAAATTGTGGACAAGAAGAGAAGCTCTTGTTAAAGCTCAAGGCAAGTCTGTTTTTGAAAAGATGCCCGCGCTGGTTGATAATAATAACGAGCTAAAAGACGAAATAGAATTAGCCGGTAAAAAATATATAATGAAAGATATCGAAATATCAGATGATATCTCGTGTTCAATATGCACATTAGATGATGTAAAATTTCAAATAGAACTCATGAATTAGGAGGTACACAATGAAATTAAAAGTATTACTTGATAACAAAACAGAAACAGTGGATGTCAATGCGGAGTGGGGGCTATCGGTTTTAATAGAAGCAGATGGCTTAAAAATAGTTTATGATTTAGGTACTACTGACATGGTTATGGATAATGCCAAGGTTATGAATGTAAACATGGAAGATGTTGACGCTGTAGCAATCAGCCATGGGCATTTTGATCATACGGGAGGAATTCCAGCATTTTGTAAAGTTAATAAAAAAGCGAAGATATATATTCATAAAAATGCTTTTTCTGTTTTCCACGGAAAAGAAAATGGAATTATTGATGACTACAACTGTGGAGTAATTATCCCGAAGCAAGAACTTGAAAGACTTGAGGATAGATTCGTACTTACCGACGGAGTTACTAGACTCTCAGATAATATATTAATATCAGGAACAATCCCTGATGTTCCAGGAATTGTTCCTACGGAGACTTTTTATCTAGAAAAAGATGATGGAACAATAATTGAAGATGACTTAAGACATGAACAGTTTATGGTGATAAGAAATGGTGATAAAGGCCTCTTTATAATAGATGGTTGCAGCCATAAGGGTATATTACCAGCTATTAAATATGCTCAGGAGCTGTTTCCAGGAGAAAAGATCCAAGGCATTTTGGCAGGGCTTCACATGTATCCTGCAGGAGCTAAAGAGATAAATTCCGCAATAAAGAATATAGAAGAATATAGCCCTGATGTTATTATGCCTTTGCACTGCACTGGAATGAAAGCCATATGCATGTTCAAACAGCATTTTGGTGATAGGTGTATAATAGCTTCTGGCGGAGATGAGTATGAATTCTAAATTAGCGGTGCTTGACGCCGCAAGCAAGTACTTGTCTAAAAGAATGCATACAGAAGAACAGGTTAAGAAGCATTTGCTAGATAGGGAATATGCTCTAGAAGAGATAATCGAAGCTATTGACGAGCTTAAAAGATCTAGATATATAGATGATTACCAGTATTGCCTAAGATTTATCGAATACTCATATGGTAAAAACAGAGGAGCTAAAAGGATTAAACCCGAACTGGTTCAAAGAGGCGTAGACCCCAGGGTTATTGAAGAAGCATACGAGGAATACTGCGAAGAAAATAATGTAGATGAACATAAATTGGCCTTAAAGTATGCAGAAAGTATTTGCATGAATGCATCTATAGATGAGAAATTAGTAACTAAGGTTAGCAGGGGTCTTGAGAGCAGAGGCTTTGGACCTGATAATATTTATAAAATTGTTGGAGATATGTATAAGTGGAAAGATTTGAGAGAACAAAACGATTAATAGGTAGCGATAAATTAGCTGAGCTAAAAGATAGCAAAGTTTTAATTGTAGGGGTTGGTGGAGTTGGGTCATACGCTGCAGAAGCAATAGCTAGAGCAGGGATAGGCAAAATTGCTATAATGGATGGAGATGTTATTGAGCTTAGCAATATTAACAGGCAGCTTATTGCTTTAGAAGAAGATATTGGAAAATTTAAAACTGATGTAATGGGAAAAAGAATAAAGAGCATTAACCCTGAGGCAGAGGTTACAGTCATTAGAGAATACTACAGCTTGAAATCTGATATTTGTCTAGCTAATTACGATTATATTATCGATGCAATAGATTCTGTTAAAGAAAAGATTGATTTAATTGAAAGTAGCACTAATCAAGGCGTGAGGGTCATATCTTCTATGGGCANNATATAATGATTCCTTTAAAATAGCTGATATATACGAATCTAGCGTTTGCCCGCTAGCAAAGAAAGTAAGAAAAGAACTAAGGGCAAGGGGAATTGAACATTTAAAAGTTGTTTATTCAAATGAAAAAACAAAAGTAAATGAAGGAGAACTTGGCACTATGAGTTATGTGCCTGGAGTCGCAGGACTTATGATGGCTGGCGAAGTCATTAGAGAATTGGGAGGAATATAATTTGTATAAAGAAGATGTAATTAAGGTGGTTGAAAAATACTATAAAACTATTATTCATGATTTTTCTGTAATAAATGCAGCTGCTATGACAAAATCAAAGAAGCTTTCATTTAAGAAAAAAAACTTTTCAGAGGATATTGAGAATTTTAAATATTTAAAGGATAAGTTGGCAAAATTTTCAAAAGTGACTGAAATGATTGAAAAAGAAAAAGATGAAGATTTAGTAGCTAGTGAAACTATGAGTTTCTTAGATACTAACATGGCTTACTTGCAGGATGTTATTGATGATAGTGAAGATTACTTTGATTGCATGGATAAAATTAGAAGAAAAGAAGATTTTAGTTTTAAGGAGAATAAAATTAAACTTCAAAAACTTCATAGTGATATGGGAGAATTTAGAAACGTCTTAGGTGAACTGGATTTGAGTTATCAAAAGCTTTTGCCTGAAGAAGAAAAACAGAATTCGGAGGAATAAAATGAAGATACTGATTACTGGCGGTCCGACAAATGAGCCGATAGATGAAATAATGAAAATAACAAATATGTCAACTGGGGGTATGGCGGTATCTTTAGGCAGACTGTTTTTAGATGCGAATTATGATGTCGTATTAGTTTTAAATAATTCAGTCAGAGCACTTGAAGATGATAACCTCAGAATAGTTAGGGTGGAAACTGCTGATGAAATGCTCTCTGCTATTAAAAGAGAAGCTGAAAGTGATGATATAGATGCTATTATTCATGCTTCTGCAGTAGGGGATTACAAAGCAGATTTTACTTTTTTGATGGAGGATATGGCAGATGAGATTTTCAAAAAAATTAGTAAAGTAAAATCAGCAGATGATATTCTAAAAATTCTACAAGATCCAAAATGCAAAATAGATAACAGTAGCAAAATCAGCAGTTATCAGAAGGACCTTACAGTTAAACTTACGCTTACTCCTAAAATTATCAAAGATCTTAGGTTTTTATTCCCCAAATCTTTACTGGTTGGGTTTAAATTACTAGACGACGTTAATAAGGGCGAGCTCTTTGATGTAGCAACTGCCTTATGCAATAAGAATGACATGGATTACATTTTAGCCAACGATTTAAATGATTTAAAAAAAGGTCATAATGAAAGATACCTGATAAATAAAGATGGATTTACTGAAATGATTTTAACAGACTATGAGGAAATTCATAAACTCATAGATGATGAACTAAAACATAGAGGTAAATAATGGAATATTTACTTTTGGCAGGCGCGATAGCTATTTTGATTATAGTTATAATAGTTTTAGTTAAACTTAGTAGTTTGGAAAGTAAATTAACTGAATCTAATAGAGATAATTCCGGAAAACTTGATTCATATTTCAGAAATTATGGAGACTTGGTTTCTGACAATCAAAAGAATATGGCAGAAGCACAGGACAAGAGGCTTACTGAGCTTAATGAAAGCTTAAGTAACCTTAAAATGGAAAATGAACAAAAGCTTGAAGCTATCAGAAATGTTACTGAAAACAAACTTACTAATTTAACGAGGGAAAATAATAGGCAGCTTGAAGATATAAGAAAAAATGTTAATGAAAAACTGCAAAAAACACTAGACGAAAAACTAACCCAGTCTTTCCAATTAGTTAATGATAGATTGGAACAAGTATACAAAGGTCTTGGAGAAATGCAGACTATTGCTGCTAATGTCGGCGACTTAAAAAAAATACTTTCTAATGTGAAGACTAGAGGCATTTTAGGTGAAGTGCAGCTTTCAGCTATTTTGGAGCAAATTTTATCACCTGAGCAATACGGTAAAAATGTGGCCACTAAAAAGGGTAGTAGCGATAGAGTAGAATTTGCTATCAAGCTTCCAGGTGATGATAACGGCGTGGTATATTTACCAATCGATGCAAAATTTCCTGGTGATTCATATTCCAAACTAGTTGATGCTTACGAAATCGGAGACCAGGATATTATTAATGAAGCTGCTAAAGTTTTAGCTACTGTAATTAAAAAAGAAGCAAAAGATATAAGCGAGAAATATATTGATCCTCCTCATACTACTGACTTTGGAATAATGTTTCTTCCCTTTGAAGGGCTTTATGCGGAAGTTGTTAGAAGAGGGATGGTTGAGGAACTCCAGAGAAAATACAAGATTACAATTGCAGGTCCGACTACTATGGCGGCATTACTAAACAGTTTCCAAATGGGATTTAATACTTTGGCCATACAAAAGCGTTCCAGCGAAGTATGGGAAATACTAGGAGCTGTTAAGACTGAATTTGGAACTTTTGAAATGGTTTTACAGAAGGCGCAGGAAAAAATTAACCAAGCTAATAATGAGCTTGATAAATTAGTAGGCACTAGGACTAGGCAGATACAACGAAAATTAAAAGATGTTACTTCTTTAAGTGAAAATGACACTTTGAAATTATTAGACGATTAAGAGGAAAATATGAAGATTTATGCAATAGGCGATTTGCATCTTTCCCTAAACCCAGGGGTAGATAAGCCCATGGATGTATTCGGTATTGGGTGGGAAAATCACCATGAAAGGCTGAAACAAAACTGGGAAGCTCGAGTAAATGAAGAAGATGTAGTTATTATCCCTGGTGATGTTTCTTGGGGTCTTAAGCTTGAAGAAGCGATGACGGATTTCGAGTGGATTAGTAAACTCCCAGGTAAAAAACTAATATTTAAGGGCAATCATGATCTTTGGTGGAAGGGGATAAAAAAATTAAACAACCTTTTTGATGATATCCACTTTATACAAAATGATTGCTATTTTATTTCCGAGGAAAGTTTGGCTATATGCGGAACAAGAGGATGGATAAGCCCAGGTCTTGATGGATTTGATGAGCATGACTTAAAGATATATAAAAGAGAGATAATAAGGCTTAAATTTAGCCTTGAAGAAGCTAAGAAATTAAGGGCTGACAAAATTATTGTTGCACTTCACTATCCACCGTCAAATGAAAGTAGTAGCAGGTCAGAACTGATTGAGGTTATGAAAGATTACGGCGTAGATTACTGTTTGTACGGTCACCTCCATGGTATGCATGTTTACCCAAAAGGTATTAAGGGTAATTATGACAAAATAGAGTATAAACTGGTTTCACTTGATTATTTAAAAGCAAAACCGTTTCTTATATATGATTCAATAGGAGGGTTTAATTATGAAAGTAACAATAATAGTCTTAGATAGTTTAGGTATAGGCGAATTACCGGATGCTGAAAAGTTTGGAGATAAAGGTGCTGACACTTTAGGGCACATAACTGAGAATTACAAAATTATGGATATTCCCAATATGCAAAAGCTTGGATTTGGCAATGTAGATGGGGCTGCTAATGGAGAGTATATTGTTGAGAATCCAATTGGAGGCTACGGGAAACTTGCAGAGGTATCTCAAGGTAAAGATACGATAACAGGGCACTGGGAAATGGCAGGGATAGTAACTGAAATACCTTTTAAAACTTATCCCGAGGGATTCCCTAAGAAGTTTATGGACAAATTTGAAAAAGCGATAGGAGTTAAAACCATCGGAAATTATCCTGCGTCGGGCACTGAAATAATTGAAGATTTAGGCCCTGAGCATGAAAAGACGGGAAAACCTATTGTATATACATCAGCTGACAGCGTGCTACAGATTGCAGCACACACAGATGTGATACCTCTTAAGAGGCTTTATGAGATGTGCAGCATTGCAAGGGAAATGCTTGTAGGAGAGTTTGCTTGTGGAAGAGTAATTGCACGTCCTTATATAACTGAAAATGGGAAGAGAGTCAGAACTTCTGACAGGCATGATTATGCAGTAAATCCGCCTAAGGATACTGTTTTAGACGACATTAAAAACTCAGGTAAAATTGTATATGGCGTAGGCAAGATAAGTGATATATTTAATGGCACTGGAATTTCGGAGTCCGTTCATACTGTATCAAATATGGACGGTGTTGATAAAACTATAGAAGCTATGGAGATGGATTTTCAAGGATTGATTTTCACTAACCTTGTGGATTTCGATGCTAAGTACGGACATAGAAGAGACCCTGAGGGATATGGAAAAGCTATTGAAGAATTTGATAAAAGACTGCCACAGATTATAGAGGCTATGGGAGATAATGATGTTCTTATGCTTACGGCTGATCATGGAAATGATCCTACCGCCAGGGGCACTGATCATACAAGAGAGTATGTTCCTATTGTCGTTTACTCAAAAAAGATGAAAGAATCGGTTAATCTTGGAACTAGAAAAAGCTTTGCAGATATAGGTGCTACAGTATCTGATTTACTAGGAATAAAACTTCCAGAAAATGGGGAGAGTTTCAAAGATTTATTGGCACTTTAGAGGAAGAATAGCTATGAATATGAATGATATTATATACAAAAAAAGAGAAGGAAACAGTCTAGCTAAAGAAGAAATCGAGTATTTCATCAACGGCTACGTTAAAGATGAAATTCCCGACTATCAGGCCTCAGCGCTTCTTATGGCCATTTATTTCATGCAAATGGACAAGCGAGAAACCTTTGAGCTTACTAATGCAATGAGATATAGCGGTGACACCATAGATTTATCAGGGATTTCAGGTATAAAAGTAGATAAGCATTCTACTGGAGGCGTTGGTGATAAGACTACTTTAATAGTAGCTCCTATAGCTTCTGCTTGCGGTGTACCTATAGCTAAGATGAGCGGAAGGGGGCTAGGATTTACTGGAGGTACTGTTGACAAGCTTGAATCTATACCAGGATTTAGAACTTCGCTTGAACCTGAAGAATTTTTAGGTCAGGTCAACGATATAGGCATTTCTGTAATTGGGCAGACTGCACATATTACGCCTGCTGATAAAAAACTATATGCTCTTAGAGATGTTACATCTACAGTTGATAATTTTAGTTTAATAGCTTCTAGCATAATGAGTAAAAAACTAGCAGCAGGCTCTGATGCTATAGTCTTAGATGTTAAGTGTGGTAACGGAGCTTTTATGGAGAATCTTTCTGATGCCACTGTTTTGGGGAACATAATGACTGAGATAGGAGAATCTGCAGGCAGAAAGACAGTAGCGGTAATTACCGATATGAGTCAACCTCTAGGAAAAGCCATAGGTAACAGTTTAGAGGTAATAGAATCTATAGAAACACTTAAAGGAAAAGGACCTAGCGATATAACTGAATTGGCGATATATCTTTCTGCTGTCATGATCTATATAGGTGGTAAGGCTGATTCTTTAGAAGAAGGCAGATTAAAAGCTGAAAAAGTTTTAGAATCTGGAGAGGCTCTAGAAAAATTTAGGGAGATGATCGTTGCGCAAGGAGGCCAAGGAGAAGTAATTGATGATTATAGCTTGTTTCCAAGACATAGCGTCCAAAAAAAAATATTAGCTAAAGACAGCGGATATGTTTCAGAAATAAAAGCAAGAAATATAGGTCTAGCTTCTCAACATACGGGAGCCGGAAGAGCCACTAAAGAAGATGATATTGATCTTTCTGCAGGTATTTACTTATATAAAAAGGTTGGAGATAGAGTTGTTAGTGGCGATGTATTAGCAACTTTTTATGGCAATGATAAACTAAAAGTAGCGAATGCAGTTAAAGAGGCAGAGAAGGCATTTATAATAACTACCAAAGAAGTTGAATGCCCGTTATTAATAAAAAAAATGATAGGAATGAGCGATGAACAAAAGGAATAGCATCATGATTTTCATAACAGTAATTGCTTTAATCGTTATTGCGTATACTGTCTTTAAGCCTGAGGTAGTTATTGAGGCTGAGCAAGGGTATGTCTCATCTAATATTAATGCAGTAAAAGCATTTGATGAAGATGAAAAGAGCGTTGATATATTTAGAGGTACTAAAGTCAACTACTATAAAGAAAAAAATAAAACTATAGATGAAACTGAGCTAATAGAGATTGATATTAAAGATAAGATTTATTATATTCAAATCGATAATATCTGCACTTCAAAAGAGGATATAGTAAAGGAAAAAGAAATATATACAAGAACCCCAAGCTCATTAACTAAGGAAGATGATTCTATAGTAGGCTTTACTGATAAGGGATCTAAACTAGAAGTAGTAACATATAAAGGTTTAGATAAAGAGGGAAATGTTTTAGAATACTTAGTTAAAAGTGGCGACATAAAAGGCTATATCAAGGGAGAATATGTTGTTTTAACGGAAAAAGAAAGCCAAAAGCGATTTGAGCCTGAAACATATGATTCTATGCATCTTAAAGCTGAGAACAAGTATGGCGGCGGAGATGCAATGAAGCTTGACTATTACCCAAAGATTAAGCCATCTTTTAAAGATAATCCTATGCCAAAGCACTGCTATTCACTGTATCTAAGCGCGACAGCTATTAACCCGGAATCTATTAAGCCTTTCATTGCTTTTGCAAAGGATACGTTAATAAACACCTTCGTCATAGATATTAAGGATAATTTTATCATTGGATACCCAGCTAAAGCTATGGAAAAATATTCTCCGTCAGCTGCTAAAGCGGCATATAACTCATATGACGAATATAAGGAAGCTGTTAAAATGCTTAAAGACGAAGGATTTTATGTGGTAGGCAGGATTACTGTTTTTAAAGACGACAGATATGTATCAGATCATCCTGAAGATGCAATAGTAGATAAGGATACACATAAACCGTATAAGCATGAAGGATCTTACTGGCCTACTGGATATTCTAGGAATGTTTGGGAATACAATGTGGCATTGGCGAAGGAATCCGTTACGGAAATCGGATTTAACGAAATCAACTTTGACTACTGCCGTTTTCCCGATAGAATTATAAATGACGAAAAGAATTTAAATATGAGAAATGAATATGGTGAAGATAAAGCGCAAGCTATACAAAGATTCCTTATTTATGCAGCGGATAGTATTCATAAGTTAAACGCTTATGTTTCAGTGGATGTGTTTGGCGAGACATCAAACGGTACTTACACATCACCTTATGGGCAGTACTGGCCGGCTATGAGTAATGTGGTAGATGTTATCTCAGCGATGCCATACCCAGATCACTTTGGCGCGGGAAGTTACGGAATTTCTAAACCATGGAATGAGCCTTATGCTCTTATGAACTCGTGGGGAAAATTTGCCGCAAAAAGACAAAAAGAATGCCCCACGCCTGCTAAAGTGCGCACTTGGATACAAGCATACAACGTGCTTCCTTGGGTTGATACAGATGGAATTAGATACAATGCAGAGGAACTTGAAGAAGAGATAAGGGGCCTTTATGATGCGGGCATAGGAGATGGATACATTACTTGGCACGGTGGACCTAGCTTAGAGAAATATAATTTACAAAAAGCAGCTTTTCAGATAGATTACGTTAAGGAGTAAGCGATGAAATATTCATTTATAATTAACCCAGTGGCGGGCCAAGGCAAAGGGATTGAAAGTCTAATCGATCGTATCAATCATGTGGCTACGGATAAGAAAGTAGAATATTCAATTCATGTAACTCGTGGAGTAGGAGACGCAAAACTGATTGCTCAAATGCTAGCAGGTGAGAATAAAGATCTCCGAATAATAGTATGCGGGGGAGACGGAACCTTTAATGAAGCGGTTAACGGAGTTATAGGGTATGATGTGCCCGTAGGTATTATCCCTATTGGAACTGGCAATGATTTTGTCAGAAACTTTGAAAATGAAGAATATTTTTTAGATGTTGAAAAGCAGTTTGATTTAGAACCCGTAGATGTTGATTTACTTAGATATAGATACGTTGCTGATGGTAAAATAATAGATAAGTATTGCACGAATGTATTTAACGTTGGTTTTGATGGAAATGTAGCTATACTTGCAAGCAAGCTAAAAGAACTTCCTCTTGTAGCAGGTTCTTTTGCCTACTTATCATCGATAATTTTCAATCTAGTAGCAAAAAAAGGTCAGACACTGATGGTTACTGCTGATGGAGAGGATTTCTATAAAGGGAAGCTTCTTCTTTGCTCAGTTGCAAATGGCCACTACTGTGGAGGCGGCATTTGTAGTAGTCCTAAGGCCTCTACAAATGATGGGCTTATGGATTTACAGATAGTTAAAGAACTAAGCAGAACTAAGATTTTAAAGTTTCTTCCTATTTATATGAAAGGTGAGGTATTAAGCAAACCTGAACTGTCTGATGTGATCAAATATAAACAAGTTAAAAAAGTTGAAATATCACCTCAAGATAAAACAATGGAATACTGCGTAGATGGAGAACCTGTTACAACGGGAAAGATTGAAATTGAAGTAATAGAAAAAGGCTTTAAATTTCTTGGTAAAAGTTGTTGACATCAACAAAAACATGTGTTAAAATTCGTTTATACAACTTAATAATAAAACCGTTGAGAAGGAGATAACGTCTTAAGCGCATGTACAGAAAATTGGGGATGATGAGAACCCAGTCAGAAGCGGAATGGCAAATGGACCTTCGAGGGCTATGAGGAAAGCAGTTTTGCAAGTATGTGTAGACGGGGGTGCCCGTGATAGCACGGATATGTGTTGGCATATCGATAAGAGGGGTGTTCATTCATCCAAGCAAGGTGGTACCGCAGGAGTTATAACTCTTGTCCCTGCAAATTATTGTAGGAGCAGGAGTTTTTTTAATTGAAACTTAGCCCTGTTCCGGAAGTCTCTTACACACATCTCCGCGCCCACCAGACNNAGAGGTATAAATTATGAAAACTATTCCATACAAATTAATGTTAGAAGAAAACGAGATGCCAAAAGCGTATCTGAATATGAAAGCCTTTATGAAAGAAAAACCAGAACCGATGCTAAACCCTGGGACTTTAAAGCCATGCACAGCTGAGGATTTGGAACCAATTTTTCCGAAAGAGTGTGTTTCCCAGGAACTAAATGACACGGATAAGTATATAACGATACCAGAAGGTATTCAGCAGTTTTATAAGATGTATAGACCATCTACATTATTCAGAGCATACAGATTGGAAGAAGCCCTAGGAACTCCAGCACATATTTACTACAAGTTCGAAGGTACAAACACTTCAGGGAGCCATAAACTTAATTCTGCTATTGCTCAGGCATATTATGCTAAGCAGCAAGGTCTAACTCATCTGACTACTGAAACTGGAGCTGGCCAATGGGGCACAGCTTTAGCTATGGCTTGTTCATATATGAATATGGAACTTCTTATATATATGGTTAAATGTAGCGCTATGCAAAAGCCATATAGAAAGATTGTAATGGAAACTTATGGCAAAGAGGTTCATGCTTCTCCTTCAAACACAACAAATGTGGGAAGAAAAATACTGGCAAAGGATCCTGATAATACTGGAAGTCTTGGAACTGCTATTTCAGAAGCGGTAGAGGCATCGACTACTTTTGATGACTGCAGATATGCTCTTGGCTCAGTATTAGACCAAGTACTGCTACATCAATCTATTATTGGACTTGAAACTAAAACAGCATTAGAAAAATATGATGTAGAGCCAGATATAATGATTGGATGCGTAGGAGGAGGTTCTAGCTTTGGAGGATTTGTTGCTCCATATATGGCAGATAAATTAGAGGGCAAGAAAGCACCTAAGTTTATTGCAGTTGAACCTGAATCATGCCCTACAATGACAAGAGGAAAATTTGCATATGATTTTTGCGATGTAGGTCAAGTAACACCTCTTGCAAAGATGTATACTTTGGGTTCTGGCTTTATTCCATCTCCAGATCATGCGGGCGGACTTAGATATCATGGGATGAGCCCGATTTTATCAAAGCTATATAATAATGGGGATATTGATGAAGTAAGAGCAGTAAAACAAAGTGAAGTGTTTAAAGCGGCTACCGATTTTTGCAAGATAGAAGGAATTCTCCCAGCTCCAGAATCAGCCCACGGGATTAAGGTTGCGGTTGATGAAGCGATTAAGTGCAAAGAGACAGGGGAAAAGAAAAATATTGTATTTTGCTTAACTGGTACAGGCTATTTTGATATGGCAGCTTACAAAGCATATAACGATGGCATAATGGTAGACAAAAAGCCTACCTCAGAAGACTTAGAAAAAGGGTTTGCATATATACCAAAACTTGATGGAATTCAATAGAAAAACGGAGAGCTTAGCTCTCCATTTTTCTTGTAATAAAAGTTTCTTTGTGTTACAATTACTTGACAAATTTAATAGATGGAGACGTATCGAAGTGGTCATAACGAGGTGCACTCGAAATGCATTTGCCGGTTTATCCCGGCGCGTGGGTTCGAATCCCACCGTCTCCGCCAAAAAACCCTGCAAATAATTTGCAGGGTTTTATTTAAGGAAAGACATTCCTACCGTAGAAGCAATGTTATAGAACCTATTATGATAGAAAACAGGATAAATTATCCTTTTTCTAGCTATTCGATTAGATGTTAGTTTAGTAAATCTTCTATTGGAGTATACTCTAAAGAAAGTGCTTCAGCAACTCCTTGATAAGTTACTTTACCTTCTGCAACGTTAGCACCTTTTGCTAAAGCTGGTTCATCTTTAAGGGCTTTTTTCCATCCTTTATTAGCTATTCTAATTGCATATCCTAAGGTTACGTTTGTTAATGCTAATGTTGAAGTTTGTGGAACTGATCCTGGAATATTAGGAACTGCACAATGAATTACATCATGTAAAACAAATGTTGGCTCAGCATGACATGTTGGACATGTTATAGTTTCAACACTACCACCTTGATCTATAGCAACGTCGATAACAACGGTACCTGGTCTCATAGCTTTAATGATTTCTTTAGTGATTATTTTAGGAGCTTTTTTACCAGGGATCAAAACAGCACCAATTACTAGGTCAGCAGTTTTACATGCTTGGTTAAGATTGTAGTTGTTTGAATAAAGAGTCTCAATTTTTCCCATAAATACTTCGTTTAAATAACGAAGTCTGTTTGTATTAACATCAAGAACAGTAACTCTAGCACCAAGACCAACTGCTCTTCTAATAGCACTAGTACCTACAATTCCGGCACCTACTACTACTACATGTGCTGGAGCAACTCCTGTAACTCCATCAATTAACATACCTTTTCCGCCACAAGTTTTTTCTAGAAAAATAGAACCTTGTTGTACTGCCATACGACCAGCAACTTCACTCATAGGTTGAAGTAATGGAAGACATCTATCTGCATTTTGAACTGTTTCATAAGCTATGCCTATAGCTCCTGATTTAATCAATGCTTCTGTCAATTCTTTTGCAGCAGCCAAGTGTAAATAAGTAAATATGATTAAGTCTTTTTTGAAATATTTGTACTCTGATTCTAGAGGCTCTTTAACTTTTATAATCATTTCAGCTTGTTTCCAAATATCAGCTGCATTAGCTACCATTTCTGCACCGTAATTAATATATTCAGCATCTTGGAAACCTGAACCTAATCCTGCTCCAACTTCTACTAAAACTTTATGTCCAGCTCTAACAAGTCCGTCTGCTCCTCCTGGTGTTAGAGCCACCCTGTCCTCAGCTTGTTTAATTTCCTTTGGTACTCCCACTATCATTTTAAATCCTCCTTTGTTGAAATATATTATTATATCTATTATATCACTAAAAAAAGATAAATGTATTAAAACACGTATAGTTCATATTAAATATGAATAAATCATTAAAAATATGCAATAATAATTAAAATAGGATGAAATTACTTAATATTATCCTATTTATTGCACGATTTAACGGAGAAACTGTGCTGAGAAAAGCTTTTAGATAGAGCTGGAACTGCTTTTGCAAAGCTTTAAGCATAAATTATGCACTCGGGTTCGCCTTTTAGAGAAAATAGAGCAAGAACCAATTTACCCGTTTAGTTATTTTGGTGAATATTTTATTCTTCTTTTGATATTGACGTAGAGTTATAATTTATCATTAAGGTATAGAAGATGACGACATGTGTTTAACATTAACTGCATACTCTCACATTTATTTGTTTTACGAGAAGCGGCAAACAACAGTGGAGTAGGTTAAGGTGATACGGGATATTACGTTGTAGGATTATTTAATTGTATGAAAGTAATTATAACAACTAACTCCTAAATGGCTTAATATAGTAACAATTATATATGCTATAATGAAATTGTTTGTAATTATATTATATTGAGGGGGTGACAAATATG
>LSQX01392878.1_pt1 | contig 17780 bp, 11 predicted proteins | sample 654561 | NCBI WGS metagenome assembly LSQX01 (sample SAMN04489861, study PRJNA283612) | anaerobic digester metagenome | isolation source: 4 biogas reactors fed with cattle manure at either 37C or 55C with and... | place: Denmark: Kongens Lyngby | collected 2014
AGTGGGAAAGTTGAGTTAATAACTAAAGCAATCTCCTTATCAAGTCCTGACAAAGTTACTATATCTGAGGGAATAAGTATAACAGTATACGTTCTAATGTTTACGGGAATGTTTGTAATGACTCTGGTTGTGATGATTCAGCGGTTTTACAAAAATCTTCTCTCAGATGAGGGCTACCTGATGTTTACCCTTCCGACAAACCCTTGGAATCATATAGTAAGCAAACTTCTGGTATCCATGATGTGGTCGGTGGCCAGTGGAATTATTGCAATACTCTCAATATTGATAGTGATTTATAAAGAAGTATTTACTCAGGAACTCCTGCAGGAACTAATAAGTGACGTAAAAATGTACTTTGAGACATTTGGTTCATCATCTGTTCCGTTTCTAATTGAGCTCCTTATATTGTGGATTATAGGTCTGGCATCAAACATACTGGTGATTTATGCATCAATAGCTTTGGGGCATTTGCTCAACAAGCACAGGGTACTTGCGTCGCTTGGTGCATTTATAGCTCTTAATGCTGTATCCCAGATTATAATGTCCATAATTACTACTATTCTCGGGACTTAATATCCAAAAGCTTTTTATTAGGGCCATTTCCTGAAAGGAAATCTGGCAAAAAGGTTCGGGACTCGATGTCCCGAATCTTTTTATTCTTTAATATCGACAGTTTTTTTCCCGGATTCTACATTTCCCGGGAAATAGCTACAGCATTTATACGCCATATTAAGATTCGCCAGCAAATATAGGTGGCAGTTTTTTTTTCGACGTGATGTGATATGCTACGTATCGGTTATGGCTCATTGCCGTATACAAGTCTGCCAGACACATAGAGTGTTACATGGCTCCAGTCAATGTAGGAATTCGAAGATTGCTTGAAAGAGTAATCGTTTTGCTGGTTATACTGTGTCCAGTCGTTTTTGGAAAAACCGATTTTTATTTCCACACTTTCTCCGGGTTCAAGTGAATCTGTATCTGAACTGAGATATAGTTGCAAATAACGGTCTGTATCATCTTTAGGCGACGGCATGTCAAAAAATCTTCCGCTTACCTGTGTGTTGCTTTTTGTACACCAGTCACACCAGTAAGTTTCGGCCGCAGCACCTTCTTTTGTATAGTAATACCTTAATGATATATCTGAGAGTCTGACAGAACCATTTCCCTTATTAACTATTTTGAATACCGGGTATATGATTTTTGCGTAAGCATTTGAATCTTCATTCCTGTATTGAAGAATAACATTATTTTTATCCTGATTGGAAGATGTAGCAGAAGGTTTGGGCAAATTTTCTGGCGTTGGTGCAACGGACGCAGTTGCTGTCGGTTTCAGAGAAGGTGTAGGCGATGGCACGGGCGAAGGAGTGGATGAAGGCTTGGGCGAAGGGGTATATGAAGGTGTAGGTAAAATGGCAGGTGTAGGTGATTCTTCTTCAGATAGTTCTAAGGACGGTGTAACCGCTTGTGCAGTTGGCGAAGAGGGCAGAGTAGGGGATGCTTGAGCAGCATAAGAAGTATCTTGAGCATGAGCAGACTCTTTTGCCGGAGTAGGTGTATACTCAGGAACAGGTGCCTCATCAATTGTTGCATTGATTTTCTGAAATGATGTCATACTGAAGATTTTTATTGTGACAAATAAGGAGCTTAAAAGAATAATTGCAATTGACAGTCTTATTATTTTTCTTCTTTTTCTAACATCATAATACCATTTCATAACTTTTCTAAGTTGCAATTCAGTAGTTTTATAAACTTAAAATGCAACCTATACCTCCCCCTAAAAGATTATAATGTGCCAAAAGCATTTTATGTACCATTCTTCTCAAGAAGTTTGTTTTTTATAAAACCCCTATACTGAAAGTTTTATAGTGTAAGCGTTATAAGACATTTTTTGAGAAGGCATGGTGTATCTGCTATTAAAGACATTGATATTGGTTGTTTTCTATATTTGTAAGGAACTGACTTAGCTTTATGCAATAGTATGATTAATATGTACTTGAATTATAATTTCTACAGACTTCTCCTAAACTCCTTCTCAAACTTGTTAATTTGACACAAATCTAAAAGACTCAACATTCAGTGTTTATCCACTGGTTGAGTCTTTTTTTGCGCAAAACTTTTGATTAACCCTTTAAAGAACCGTCCCCGACTTGCCTTTTTAAAGCTTGGGTATATTCCGCCCATAAAATATTTCTGTCATTTCTTTTTTTAATTTCTGCTTTATTTTTCTTTTTTCACCAGAGTGAAGTTCCTTTTTATCAATACCAAAAAGATAATTGTCAAGGTCAAATTCCTTTAACAACATTTTTGTGTGGAATATGTTGTCCTGATACACATTCACATCTACCATGTGATATCGATTTTTTGTCTCACCGGTTATATAGTTTTGTATTGAGTTGATTTTATGGTCAATAAAAAATTTCCTTCCTCCTACATCACGGGTAAACCCTCTTACTCTGTAATCAATAGTTATAATATCCGAGTCAAAACTGTGTATTAAATAGTTCAGTGTCTTAAGGGGCGATATGTGCCCGCAGGTGGAAACATCTATATCTGCCCTGAAAGTACTTATGCCGTCATCAGGATGGCTTTCAGGATAGGTGTGAACTGTTATATGGCTTTTGTCAAGATGGGCAAGCACTGTTTCGGGTAAAGGTCCGGGTGCTTCGGTTTGGGAAGACTCGTCCATATGTGAATTGGTCAGTTTTCCCTCCGAAATAAGCATAGTTACGCTTGCCCCCTGAGGGTCATAGTCCTGACTGGAAATATTTAAAATATTTGCTCCGATTATCGAGGAGACATTTTTTAAGATATTTGTCAACCTCTCAGCATTATACTGCTCGTCGATATAATCTATATAACCTTTGCGGTGTTCAAGATCTTTGGCATAACATATGTCATATATATTAAAACTTAGCGTTTTCGTAAGATTGTTAAAACCATATAATTTTAGTTTCTTTAATGACTTAATTTCCATAACATACCCCCTATTCCTAATTAAAACTACTCAAATTTAAGCTGACAAACAATATTATAAGTTTATAATATTGTTTTGTAAATGGGTATGTTTAATGTGTAGTATATGTTTATAGAATGTCATTTACGCAATAAGCTTGAAATGGTATACTAGAGGTTGAAACTGAAAAGTCTTTTTGGGAGGATAATACTTTTCTATGCATAAGAATAAAGTTGAAATTATGGCTGCTATTGATGTGGGTTCAAATTTGCTTAGAATGATAATAGCTCAGGTTATGCCCGATGGAAATACCATACCTCTTGAGGATTTATTCAGACCTACCCATATAGGCAAGGATACTTTTGCTTATGGAAGAATACAGGTCGAGTCAATTCATGAAACATGTGAGGCCTTAAGAGGTTTTAATAAGCTTATGCAGGACTACAGGATCAAAAATTATACTGCCGTCAGTACAAGCGGGATAAGGGAAGCTGAAAACAGGGAATATGTTCTTGAGCAGATAAGAATCAGGTCAGGTCTTGAAGTCGAGGTAATAAATAACGCTCAAGAGCGTTTTTTGATGTATAAAGGTATAAGGAATTATATGACTAGTGAGGAGAAGTCCACCAGCAAAGGAACTATTGTTGTAGATATCGGTTCAGGAGGAGTGGAAGTATCTGTCTATAATGAAGGAAGTCTTAAATTTACTGAATATATAAAAATAGGCTCGTTAAGGCTCAGGGAGATATTTTCCGGGCTGGAAAAAAGGACATTGGATTTTCCAAGCGTGATGGAAGAATTTATAGACAGCAGGATAGATTATTTAAAGTCCATACTCCCAAAGTTTAGTATAAAAAGCTTTATAGGTCTTGGAGGAGAATTAAAGACTATAATCGACCTGTGTACGCATGATAATCCTCAAGAGGGCAAATACTATATAAAAAAAGAAGAAATTAAAGAGTTGTATTCAAAAGTACATAATATGAATACAGCCCTTATGGTTGAAGAATTTGGTATTCCTAAAAATCAGGCTGAAATTCTGCTTCCTTCAGTCATTATTTTCAGCAGCTTTATCAATTTGACAAATGCCGATGGCATGTTTGCACCTATGGTATCATTAAGACATGGACTTTTAGTTCATATGGCGGATGAGATGTTCGATACCGCAGGAAGGAAGGAAGCTAAGGATGATATAATAAGCTCTGTGCGGTATATAGGAAAGAAATATTCTATCGATGAGGTGCACAGCAGCTACGTTGAAAAGATGGTTTTATCAATATTTGACCAGATGAAAAGGATTCATATGTTGGGAGACAAGGAGAAATTTTATTTAAGGGTAGCAGCAATACTGCATGATATAGGAAAGTATGTCAATCATACCAGTCATGACATTCATTCTTTCAATATTATAAGATTTCTGGATATAATGAGTTTTTCCGACAGGGAACTGAGCCTTGTTGCCAATATTGCAAGGTATCATAGTGATGAAATTCCCAACTTGTCCCACGATAATTATCGTGTTTTAAGCGCAAGGGAACAGATAATAGTATCAAAGCTTGCGGTGATTTTAAGGATTGCTGAGGCAATGGACATATCACATAAGCAAAAGATTAAGAAGGTAGAAGTGCATAAGTTCGGCAAGGAACTCCATTTTGATGTCTGGGCCAAGGAGGACATACTTTTGGAGGAATGGAGCTTTTTAAGCAATGCCACGTTTTTTGAGGAAGTTATGGGAAATAAGCCAGTAATCAGACGTAGGGGATGATGAAAAATGAAAAAATGTGAGTATGAGCTGAAGAAGAATTTCTTTAACCGTGAGTTAAGTTGGCTTGAATTCAACAACAGGGTGCTTGATGAGGCATGTGACAGCGATAACCCTATTCTTGAAAGGCTTAAATTTATTTCGATTGTAAGTTCAAACCTTGACGAGTTCTTCATGGTAAGGGTTGCGTCGTTATTTGACCAGATGCTTGCAGGTTTCAGTGAACCGGATATTGCCGGTTTTACACCTGAAGAGCAGATAAACCTTATATCCTCAAGAGCTCGTGAGATGATTCATGATCAGTACGCCTGCTATAACCGGTCTTTGATTGCCGGTCTTAAGAAAGAAAAAATTGTCTTTTTAAAACCCGAAGACTTAAACAACAAGCAGACTGCTTTTGTAGAAAATTATTACAAGCAGACGGTTTACCCGGTTCTTACTCCTATGGTGGTTGACAAAAGCAGGCCTTTTCCGCTGGTACTTAATAAGAGTCTTAATATTGCTCTGCTTTTTGACAATAAGGATGAAAATAATGAATCGGTTTTTGGTATGGTGCAGGTTCCATCAGTGTTGGAGAGGACTGTCGAGCTTCCGTCAAAGTCGGGAGGAAAGTGTTTTATATTGCTGGAAGATATAATAAAGATGTATATGGATACACTTTTTACAGGTCATGATATTGCTACCATGGCATGTTACCGTATTACAAGAAATACCGATCAGGGTCTTGATGAAGAAGAGGCGGAAGACCTTCTTGAAGCTATTCAGCAGTACATAAAGAAGAGAAAATGGGGTATGGTAATAAGACTTGAAATAGAGCACGGAATGAATCAAAAGCTCCTTGAGGTGTTGATTGAAGAGCTTGAGGCTCCATATCAGACTGTTTATGAGATAAAAGGTCCTCTTGATCTGACATGTCTTATGAATATATATGCACTTTATGGATATGATGCCTTGAGGTATCCGGTTTACCGTCAGCAACCAGTTTCAGGATTAACTGATGAGGATATTTTCAGTGCTATTTCACAAAAGGATATTTTGCTTCATCACCCATATCATACTTTTGACCCTGTTACCGAGCTTGTAAGGCAGGCAGCAATCGATCCGAAAGTACTTGCAATAAAGCAGACCCTGTATAGGGTCAGCGGAAATTCCCCCATTGTTGAAGCACTTGCACAGGCGGCGGAAAACGGCAAGCAGGTTACCGTGCTTGTAGAGCTTAAGGCACGCTTTGATGAGCAAAACAATATTATATGGGCAAAGCGGCTTGAAATGGCTGGATGTCACGTAATATACGGTCTTGTAGGGTTAAAGACGCATTGCAAGATTTTGCTGATTGTGAGAATGGAAGATGCCGGTATAAAAAGATATGTACATTTGAGCACAGGTAATTATAACGATATTACTGCAAGGTTTTATACCGATATGGGTCTTTTTACTGCCAATCCCTATTTTGGGTCTGATGCTTCGGCAATATTCAATATGCTGTCCGGTTACTCACGACTGACTAAAATGTATAAGCTTGCAGTGGCTCCTATAAACTTAAGGACAAAGTTTATAAACCTGATAAGGCAGGAAGCAGTAAACGCGGAAAAGGGCAAGAAAGCGAAAATAATTGCAAAGCTCAATTCTCTTGTTGATGAAGGCGTTATCAATGAATTATATGAAGCCTCCAGAGCGGGAGTGAAAATTGACCTTTTGGTGCGGGGCATTTGCTGTCTCAGACCGGGTATAAAAGGCTTGAGTGAAACAATAAGGGTAAAGAGCATTGTGGGAAGGTTTCTTGAGCATAGCAGGATATTTTATTTTTATAATGATGGATATGAATCTGTATATTTGTCTAGTGCCGACTGGATGGGCAGGAATCTTGACAGAAGGGTTGAACTGATGTTCCCTGTTGAGGAACAGGAAATTGCATTGAGAATCAAAGAAATATTAAAAATTTGTCTCAAAGATACAGAAAAAGCAAGAGTATTGGACAGCAATGGAAATTATTTAAAGGTTGACAAACGCGGTAAAGGAAAGCTGAACAGCCAGGAGTATTTTTGCAAAATGGCTGTAAAGGAAGCGACCGAGATAGGTACAGTAAAGATTGAGAAGGAGTTTAAGAAAGATATGTAAAATGTAGTGTTTTTAAGTGAGTTTTTAAAAGTCAGAGCACCTCATTTTTTGACCTCTAAAGTCGGAATTATTGTGGTATAATATTTTAAAAAAACGCATAAGAAACAGGAGGTTTGCTTTAATGCTTCTTGCTGATGATTGGAAGGATTATGAACTTATAGATACTGGAAACGATGAAAAGCTTGAAAGATGGGGTCAATATATATTGAGGCGTCCCGATCCACAGATAATTTGGCCTATAAAAGAAGAAAAGGGGCTGTGGGCAAAAGCTGACGCACATTATCACAGAAGTCAGTCGGGCGGTGGTCAGTGGGAGTATAGAAAAAAACTCCCATCAAGATGGAAAGTATCATACCGGGGGTTATCATTTTTTATTGAACCAACGGGATTTAAGCACACGGGACTTTTCCCGGAGCAAGCGGTAAACTGGAGATGGATAATTGAGAAAATACAATCGACACCGCATAAGATAAATGTACTGAATCTTTTTGCTTATACCGGAGGTGCTACAGTTGCTTCGGCTTACGCAGGAGCATCGGTGTGTCATGTTGATGCTGCAAAGGGCATGGTTCAGTGGGCAAAGGAGAATATTGAACTGTCCGGCTTGAAAGACAGACCGGTAAAGTTTATCACCGATGATGTCATAAAGTTTGTTCAAAGGGAAAAACGCCGGGGACGGCAGTATGATGCAATCATCATGGATCCTCCCTCATACGGCAGAGGACCTAAGGGTGAAATCTGGAAGATTGAAGACTCATTGTACAGCTTTGTTGAAGAATGTTTAGGTGTTTTATCGCCGAAACCTCTGTTCTTCCTTATAAACTCGTATACCACGGGCTTTTCACCTACTGTGGTTTCAAATATATTAAAGATGACGGTAGGTAAGAAATTTGGAGGAGATTTAAGCTGTGGAGAGGTGGGGATTCCTGTTACATCTACAGGACTTGTACTTCCGTGCGGAATTTACGGACGTTGGGAGGCAAAGAACTGATGGGAGTAAAAAGCATCATGGAAGTTAACATACTCCATGAGGATAACCATATCCTGGTGGTGGAAAAGCCTGTAAATATACCGGTTCAGAAAGACGATACAAATGACATTGATATGCTTACACTTTTGAAGGATGATTTAAAGAAGAGATATCAGAAGCCCGGCAATGTCTATTTAGGGCTGGTGCATAGGCTTGACAGGCCGGTAGGAGGGGTAATGGTTTTTGCAAAAACCTCAAAAGCCGCTTCAAGGCTGTCGGATCAGGTAAGAACAAGACAGATGGAGAAGACGTATCTGGCAGTAGTTCATGGAAGTTTGAAAGATAAAATAGGCAGGTTGGAGGATTATCTTTTAAAAGACACAAAGACAAACATTGTAAAAGTAGTAGATGAAAATAAAGAGGGAGCAAAGTTGGCAGTGCTTGAATATGAGGTTTTAGAAAAGAGCGGGGGTTTCAGTTTATTAAGAGTAGAACTCCATACAGGACGGTCACACCAGATAAGAGTGCAGTTTTCCAATTCAGGACATCCCCTGTATGGGGATCAAAAATATGGACTGAGAGTAAACAAGCCCGGTCAGCAGATAGCTTTATGGTCAAATGTAATAGTAATAAATCATCCCACGACAAAGGAAAGAATGAGGTTTGCAAGTGAGCCGCCACAGAAAGAGCCGTGGGTGTGGTTTCAAGGATGATAAAGGGAATTGAGAGGGAAGAGGGACAAGGTACCTGTCCCTCTGTCCCTGTCTCTCACTCAATTATAATGTCATCGGGTTTTCCTGTGTTTATGCATTCTTTCGATAGTGTACTCTGTATGATTGTACTATCTGCGGTATACGTTCCTGGGCTAATAACCCGTGCATAGTAGGTCAGCGTATATTTTTTGTCGGTGTTTTTGCCTACATAGAAAGTTACTTTTTGTTTGTCCATTTCGCAAGAGCTTATTTCGTAAAATGAATCTCTTGAGTTTAACCCCATATTATAGGTGTTTTCTATTGGTTTAAGGCCAGAGGGAAGATAGTCTGTTATAACATAACTTCCGTCTAAGGCTTTTTCGCCTATATTCCAATCAATTTCAACCTTTATGATGTCGTTTTGTTTGAATGTGTAGGGTGCGGAAGCACCGGGTCTGTTCTTTACCGTATACTTCCTTATTACACTTATATTGCTGTCGGTTTTATCGGGATTGACAAGGGGTGTTTCAAACATTGATACAACACAAATATCTCCATTGACGCTTTCTATTTTGAGTTTATCCATATTTTCGGAAGCAATTTCAAGTATATAGGGCCCGCCGTAATCAAGACTCTTTGAATATGGTTTTCCATTCAGGGTATATTCAAAGCTCGCGGTTTCCGCCTTTAACTTTGTGATTTCTTCCTGCATGTAAAGGAGTCTTTCAATACATGTAAGAATATCCGTAGTCTGATTTGCCTCGCAATATCTGTAAAAATCATTCTTGTGGGGTTTATCAAGCTTGGCTGCAAGAACGGCTACAAGTGAGGTACACTCAAGTATGTCATCTTTGTCTTTTCCTGTATCAATCATGTAAAAGGGCTTTAAACGCTTGACGTACCCTGCAATCTTGTTTGTGTAGAGTCTGTCGGCCTTAGGAGTTTCACCAAGCTCGCAGTAAGCCAGAGCTATGTAAAGAAGGTCTTTAATGCTGGCATTTTCAACTTCCGAGGCTTTGTCAAGATTCAAAAGCACCGGTTCTTTAAGTACTGTCAGGCCATAGAGCACGCTTCCATTAACTCCTGAAGAATCCTCATAGAGCTTCTGGTAAAAGTAATCTTTCAGTTTAAAGATATCAATATCATCTTTAACAAGGGAAGCTACCTTGGCGCTTACATCCACATCGCTTTCTGCGTAGGGAAGTATTGCAAGACCGCCGTCCTCCTTCTGATAGGCGGATGCTTCAAAGGAGATGTTGGTATCAAAAGCATCGTCAAAATTAAAGTGTTTTGTCATAAGCTCATATGCCAGTTTGGACGAAAGCTTCTGTTCAAGCCTGTTGCCCCGTGTATATCTTAACGAGTTTATAGCGCCGATGAATGACCCTCTGCCTTTGTCAGAGAATACAAGTTTTGTGTTCCCGGAGGTTCCACCCTTTATTTCCAGTCCTGGTTTAAGGTCGTAATATAACGTTTCTTCAATTTCATGATAGGTTTTTACCGTAGTAAAGGTGTGTTTTAGTGAGTCCGCAAGACCACCTGAACTTACTGCTTTTATTATTAAATTTGTTTTTCCTTCCGACAACTTCCACAAAGGAATGTCAACCCTTTCAAAGGCTTTGCCCTGTGCTCTTATCACCTTGCCTGGGTCTTCCACGCTGGATACTTCAAAGGAGACGGTTTCGTTTTCTTTTAGGTGGTCTCCATATGCGGTAACACTCAGTGCAGGCTCATCACCTTCTATAAAGGTTGTATTTAACGTGTGGTTTATGAAAAACGGCAGGGAAACATTCAGGCTGACCTTGTTACTACCAGCAAGCAGGTCAGGGGTGGCACCCGAGAGTGTAACACGCCAGGAGGTTATGTTGTCGGGCAGTATGAACCTGATCTCTCCATATCCCTCACCGTCAAGTGCAATTGTTTCAAAATTGGCTGTATCCTTGAATTCCTCCCTTGTAGCAACACTATCAAAAGAAGCACCGTATAAGTTGTTGACATCTTCATTAAACGTAACATTTAAATAATCCCAAGAGCTTCCCACATTAATTAACCTGGAATTATTTATCCCTGATCCTGACACAGATGTGAAAGAAACATGAAGACCCTCGGTACTATTTTCATTGTTGATTTCACTTTCACTGTACATGTGGGAGCTGTAAGTGGATTCAATGCCTGAAGGAACCGATGCATAAATTGCTGTAAGGGTATCAATATCCTGTTCAAGAAGTTTAAATAATGCTTCATCAACAATGCTGGCATTGACCACAGCTTTTTTTGCATTTCCGTCCTTGTCTTTGGCCCACACCTTAATTACAGCCTCTTCACCAGGTTTGTATGAAGGTTTGTCAAGGGCTGCTTCAAGAACCAGGTTTTTTTCCTTATAGTCAAATAAGACATTAAATTCCTGCGATTGTACATAGGTTGTTCCGTTAAAGTATATGCCGGTTATATAAACATTGGGCACATCACTTTCTTCTACCGTGAATGAATAATCAGGGGTTTTCTTTAATTCATAGTCTCTTATACCGTTTTGTGTCTTTACAAACAGATAACTTCCCTCCGGCATTGCTTCGCTTTCGTTTTTGTTTTTGTTTTTGTATACAAGCTCAACTGTATCACCAATCTTATATTTTTCCTTTCCTCCGTCAAGATGGTAACCTTCATTGGAATAATATGAGTCAATGTAGCTGCCGATATGTATATCGTACTCCATATCCCTGCCGCTACCGTCCTTGCATTTTATAACTGCAGAGTAGTAGCCGTTATTATCTATCTGCGGAGCATCAAAGGCATATACAGCCTTCCCGCTACCGTCGGTAGTCATAACAAAATCCCCTATTGTTTCCTTATGCCGTTCATACCGGTATTGAGTCCTGGTTACCTTGTTTATATAATCGTAATACTTGCCGTTTTCAACCCCCACATAAGTGGTTTTATAGAGAGTACCATTAAGCACCTTTCTACTTACCGGATCACCTAAGTAATCCAATCTGTCGGAAGCACTGCCGTCATTCAGTCTGTCAAGCACAATTTTATTTACCTGTGCTTTGATTTCACCTCTGCTGTTTTTGATTTGGGATGTCAGGTCAATATTTATATCGTTTATAAACAACCGTACGTTTTCATTTTGGCTTATTTCCCCCATTTCCGAACCGGAGGGCCAGGTGTGTATGCCTGAATAGCTTTCTCCTTGCTGGTTGCTTCCCGGATTTGCAATATAATTTACTTTGATTTCACCGAATTCATCTGTGACAGCTGTTTTTTCTGAGTTGTCACTCCCCGGGACATTTATAATGTATTTCATGTCAAGGTTCGGAATGCCGGTACCTTCAAAAAAGGAGGCCTTAATCTCGAAGTTCACCTCTTCACCAGCGAAGATAGCTTCTTTATCCTTGGTTATATCAATTTTGTAAGCGGGTTTTGTAAAGTTTTGGATAGATATATACGTTCCTGCCAGAAATTTGCCGTTCTTTTTTACCACAAGCCTGTATCCTCCCGGTGAAAGATTAGGAATGCGGAAGCTGCCTTTAAAGATTCCATTTTCAGTCTTTATTTCTTCCATTACAAAAGGCTGGTCATTTGAAGGGAAATAACCCGAGATGCCTGTACCGTATTCACGGCTGTAATAGATATAGTTTTCATTCTCTATTTCTACGGTAACCGAATTGATTTCTTCAGTAAAATACCTGTTTTTGACAAGGCCCCAGAAGTTAACAGTGTCATCCGGTCTGTAAAGGTTTCTATCAAGATGGATATAGTGCCAGTAAAAGTCTGAGTTTTCTTCATAATATAGGTCATGGGAAGGAGCATAGCAGTTTAAAACTGCGTATTTATTGTCCTTTGAAGAAATTTTATAGTAATCAAGTCTGTCTGTGTATTTGCCATTATTAGGGCCGTTTCCTGAAGGGAAATCCGGCAAAAAGCTTTGGGACTCGATGTCTCGAAGTTTTTTATTCTCCTCATGGTCAAAAAACGCTATGCCGCTACTGTCTGTTTTAGAAACTTTATCTGAGCCGACTAAAGTAATTTTGGCTCCTTCAATGGGCTTCTCCGTATTCAGGTCGTTCAACCATAAAAGGGTTTTATCGGTTGCATTCATCATATACATGCCGATATCAGTCACCTGCATAAATGTCTGGAAATTGGTATCCTCCCAACTGCTGTCTATCAGATAGAAGCCCTGCATAAGGGTGTCGGGCAATACTATATAATGCTCCTGTTGGTATTGGGGATTAATGCTTTGTTCAAATTCCATAACCTTATCAAGACCGTCAGTCTCAGCCAAGTGCTCATTTAAACTTCTGTAAGCCCATACAGGCATGGAAGACAGCTTTTGAAGAGCCTCGACAAATGAGTCAATATCCCTGTATGCATACACGCGTGTATTGACAACCACCGGATCTTTGATATTTTTCGGATTAAAATACGTATTAACTGGTATGTGTACATTTTCACCGGGTTTATACTCATTGAGGAACTGGCTGTATGAAATTTCGCCCTTAGTGTGGTTATTGTAGTTTTCACTGCCGGTTGTTTCAAATTGAAAAGAGTAGTCGTCAGGAAGTACAGAGTCTGTTCCTTTAAGTTTAAGACCCTTTTTAACAGTCACAGTATAAATGGTACTTTCTGCCAACCCTTCAGGCACAAAAACGGCAGCCTTCTTATGCCTTTCAAAGGTTCCGGCCACAGGCGGTGCTATTTCAAAATAGTTATTAATGTCCTCATAGTCGTCATGTGTAAAATATATTTCTATTCCAGAATCTAATGGTACTTCATTTGTTCTGTTTCCAGGGAAAACTCCTGCTATTTTAAAAGCAAAATTGGTCTGGAAGGTCCACGTAATGTCCATGCCATCGTCCTTCTTTATCCTGAAGGTGTAAAGACTATTTTGCATAAGGAGTTTTGCAGGTTTTACAATTACTGTGCCGGAATCCTGAGCTGTAAACGTCGGCAAGGGTTCTCCATCAATCGAGAAGGAATTTTGAAGCTCGTTTACTGATATTAGATTCCTCGACTTTAAGATAAACTCACTGTCCGGTTTTACGCCTGCAGCGTCATAGGAAACGGGTGTCAGCATGTACCCCCCTCTGTACTCGTCGGCAATGACTTTTTGGGTGAAAAAAATACCCGGAACTGCAAAAACTCCTAACAGTATTGTGAATACGCAGGCTACAGCAATTATCATTCTTTTTACATGCCGTTTGCTTTTATGCTTGGTGTTTTTAACTGCTCCTATACTTTTAAGCCCTTCCGAAATGTTTATATTTCCATAAGCGCTCCTTATTACTGTTATTAAAGAGTTTAACCGATTGTATTCTTCCCGGCAGCTTTGGCAGGTCTCCAGGTGTTTTTTTATTTGCTCTTCCATGTCCTTGTTCAGTTCATTGTGCATGTACTCATCAAGATGATCCAATACATAGTTACAATTCATTTATAGTACCCCCTTTTTCACAGTACTCTTTTGAAAGCTGTTCACGCAACAGACTGTGAGCCCGGTTAATTCTTGACTTTACAGTGCCTGTCGGGATATCAAGTACCCTTGCTATATCATCAAATTTGAGGTCGTGGTTGTACCTCAGGTCTATCACCACTCTATAGATTTCATCCAAATTGCTTAACAGATTATGTATATCCATAGCTCCTGCCAGATCGGGTTCGACCCCCTGACCTGATTGGCAAGGAGCAGTATCTATAGGTACGACTTTTCTTTTGTACCGTGTTATATTGTTACATTCGTTGAGCAGAATTCTTATAAGCCAGGTTTTGAAGAATCTGTTTTCTCTCAAACCTTTAATTCCGGAGAAAGCCTTTATAACTGCTTCCTGAACGGCATCAAGTGCGTCCTGCTCATTATGGAGTCTTAGCAGTGCGGTTTTATACATCTGAGCCTTCATGTTTTCTATAAGAATCATAAAGGCATTTTCACTGCCTTGTTTTGCTTTCTCTACAAATTCAACCAAATACACTTACACCGCCTTTTACCATGGTAAAATAAATAAACAGTAAATTTACAAATCTATTTGTATTCGGTTATTAGACTGGAAGGTTGTTAAAAAAGTTCGCTGAGAAAACAAAAAATGAATTTTTTTTGTTTTTTCAGTGCAAATAATGTAAAATTGAAGCGCGATGTAAAATATTTATCGCGTTCAATAAATACAAAAATATAATAAAAGATTGATTTGTATTATGAGGATTGTTTATAATTATAGTAATAAGCTGTTTGAGCATTAATTACAAATATTCAAAATGGAGGACACAATGAAAAAGATAAAAGTTCTATTTGCAGCATCAGAAATAGATCCTTTTGCAAAGACCGGCGGGCTCGCAGATGTAGCAGCTTCACTTCCTAAAGCCTTGAAGGGTATTGGTCAGGACGTAAGGGTGATAATGCCCAAATACAGAAATATACCCCAAGAGTATTCAGAAAGGATGGAGAAAGTAGGTTACATATATGTAAATATATCATGGAAAAATGAGTATTGTGGTATTTTAAAGCTTGAGCATGGGGGAGTCACCTGTTACTTCCTTGACAATGAACACTATTTCGGCAGGGACGGGTATTACGGGTATGATGATGAAGCAGAGCGTTTTGCTTTCTTCAGCAAGGCCTTGATTGAGGTGTTGCCTGTGATAGGTTTTAAACCGGATATTATTCACTGTAACGACTGGCAAACAGGAGTAGTAAGCCTGCTTTTAAAGGCGAAATATATGGGTGTGGATTTTTACAGGAACATGAAGACGGTATGTACAGTACACAATCTTAAATACCAGGGTATCTTTCCGAAAGAGGTTCTGGGAGAATTACTAGGATTGGGCTGGGAGTATTTTACTCCTGACGGTATAGAATTCTATGATAATATAAACTATCTTAAGGCCGGGCTTGTATACTCCGACATAATAACAACTGTGAGCAGAACCTATGCAGAAGAGATTAAAACTGACTTCTTCGGTGAGAGGCTGAATAATGTTTTAAACAGGAGATCAGAGCATTTATACGGAATATTGAACGGTATAGATATGCAGACAAATAATCCGGAAACCGACGCAAGGATATTTGCAAATTATTCTGAGAATAACATTGAGGGCAAGTACATAAACAAGCAGATGCTTCAAAAGACTCTTGGGCTTCAGGAGAGAATTGATATTCCTGTGGTGAGTATTATATCAAGAATGGTTGATCAGAAAGGATTTGACCTTATTGCTCATGTAATAGAAGATATTCTGAATCTTGATATACAGTTTGTTGTGCTTGGTGCGGGCGAACACCGTTATGAACAGATGTTCAAATACTATCAGGGAAAATACCCCGATAAGATTTCTGTCAATTTGAAGTATGATGCACTTCTTTCCCAAAGGATTTACGCAGGTTCAGACATTTTTCTTATGCCGTCGCTTTTTGAGCCCTGTGGTTTAAGCCAGATGTTCAGTCTGAGATATGGTACAATACCCGTTGTAAGGGAAACAGGAGGGCTGAAAGATACTATAAGACCATATAATGAGGTTACTCATGAGGGTAACGGTTTTACGTTTTTCAGATATAATGCCCATGACATGCTGTATGTAATTAAAGAAGCCATACATTATTATCATCACAGGTCTGTATGGACCAAGCTCGTCCACAATGGAATGAAGATTGACTTCAGTTGGGAGAAGTCGGCAAGAGAGTACTTGGATTTGTATAATAAGCTTATATGAAAATTATTTGATAAGTGAAAATTATAGTAGAAGTTATATTTCAACCGTTCCTAAGGAAATTGAAGTGTGATGTAAAATCTTTATTGCCTTCAATATAGTTCTTTTAAAATATGATTCTTTAGAGAGGATTTATAATATAAATAATGTGAGGTTAGTATGAAGCGTATAAATGAAATACCGAAACTTGAAAGACCAAGAGAAAAACTTTTGGACAAGGGTCCAAAATCACTGTCAGACCTTGAACTTCTCACAATTCTGTTGGGAAGCGGGATAAAAGGTAACGATGTTATGACTGTTGCAGGGCGGATATTGAAGGTTCTTGATAAGGGACACGATAAGCTGAATGTTGATGAACTGAGGAAAATAGAAGGTGTAGGGCCTGCAAAGGCTGCACTTATAGCCGCAGCGCTTGAATTTGCCAGACGGAGGATAAGGCCTGAGGGTATAAAGATTTCATTGCCATCTGACGTTATTCCGCTTATATCCCACCTGTCTGACCGCAAGCAGGAACACTTTATATGCATATCGCTCAGCGGGGCAAGTGAAGTTATTGCGACAAGGGTAGTGACAGTAGGTTTGGTGAACAAGACACAGGTTCATCCAAGGGAGGTTTTTGCCGATCCTATTACCGACAGAGCTACAGGCATTATAGTTGCACATAATCATCCTGCCGGAAGTCTTGTTCCAAGCAAGGAGGACAGATTTGTAACAAAAATTCTTAAAGAAGCAGGCGATATATTGGGAATAAGATTAACAGATCATATAATTTTCAGCAGGAAGGGATATTACAGTTTCCTTGAAAGCGGACAATTATAGTTATGGAAAAATGGGAAAGAATAACTGAAGAGAATTTCAATTACGATTTATTATTTATAATTCAAGAAAGGGGAGGTTATCAATGAAGGTATATTTGCAACTAGCAGAGGGATTTGAGGAGATAGAGGCAGTAACAGTAACTGATGTGTTAAGAAGAGCAGACATTGATGTTGAAACAGTATCGGTTACAGGAAAAAGAGAGGTAACCGGTGCACATGACATAACTGTTATGGCAGACAGAATTTTTGAAGAGACTGATTACAGTCGTGCGGATATGATAGTACTTCCGGGAGGAATGCCGGGAACTTTGAATTTGGGAAAACACGATGGATTAATGCAAAAATTAATGGAATATGCACAAGAGGGAAAATGGATTGCCGCCATTTGTGCCGCTCCGAGTATTATTGGGAGGCTGGGAATTTTAAAAGGTCTTGATGCAACATGCTTCCCAGGTTTCGAGGATGAATTGAAAGGGGCAAATGTAAATACACAGCACGTAGTTCATACGGATAAAATAATTACTTCTCGAGGTCCGGGAACAGCAATAAAGTTTTCGTTGAAAATTGTTGAAGTTATAAAGGGAATTGAAGTGGCGGATAAGATTAAAAAAGCCATGATTGCAGACTGGTCGTAAATTAGCATCTTTTATTATGACCATTTTCTGAAAGGAAACCCGGCAAAAAGCTTTGGGACTCGATAGTATTATTTATAGACTCAACTTTCCCACAGTATTTATGGGCCCTTTGCCACTAACGTAGCATTGCTCACCGCGGT
>LSQX01212770.1_pt1 | contig 17779 bp, 16 predicted proteins | sample 654561 | NCBI WGS metagenome assembly LSQX01 (sample SAMN04489861, study PRJNA283612) | anaerobic digester metagenome | isolation source: 4 biogas reactors fed with cattle manure at either 37C or 55C with and... | place: Denmark: Kongens Lyngby | collected 2014
GATGTCATGGGGTCCTGAAAGATCATGGATACTTTGTTGCCTCGGATCAAGTTCATCTCTTTTTCGCTTTTTTCCAGAATAGATTCTCCGCCCAAAAAGATGCTCCCATCGACGATTACTCCCGGAGGAGAGGGGATCAGGTTCATTATGGCAAGCCCCGTAGTGCTCTTCCCAGCCCCTGTTTCTCCCACCAGGCCCAGAGTACTGCCCTTGGGAATCTGCAGATCGATACCGTTCAGTGCGTAAATGGTACCCTCCATAGTGCGGTATTCTACACGAAGGTCCCTAATGTCCAGTTCAAGTCTAGCCGCGAAGTTCGGTGCCAGTACTGTGTTATTTTGCTCCATGAACAGTCCTCCTCACTTGAGCCGAGGGTCCAGGGCATCCCTGAGGCCGTCCCCGAGAAGGTTCAGAGACAGGATGCAGAGCATGATTGCCATGCCTGGAAAAAAACATAGGTAGCTGTAGTTTCGGATATAGGTGCGGGCACTGGCAAGCATGGCGCCCCACTCCGGGGTCGGGGGCTGGATGCCAAGTCCCACAAAGCTCATTCCGGACAGCAGCAAAATGAGCGTGCCTACGGAAATTGTCAGTTGCACGAAAAGAGGGGAGATACTGTTAGGGAGTACGTGACGGATCAGGATGTAGCTCTCTCTGGCCCCCAAAGCGCGGGCCGCTTCAATGTAGTCGGCGTTTCTGACCGACATGACGGAGCTACGGAGAATGCGGGCGAATTTCGGGATGTTTGCAACTGAGCAGGCGATGATCAAGTTTGTGACGCTTGTCCCCATCGCTGACACGATGACAATGGCAAAAAGTGTGGCAGGGATCGCCAGAAGCACGTCCATAAAACGCATGATCACGTTGTTCAGTCGCTCTCCGTAGAAACCTGCTATGGCCCCAAATGCCCCTCCGATCACCATGGCAAAGAGCACTGCCGCCATACTTATCAAGATGGAACTACGGGAACCATGGATGACCCTGGCCAGGACGTCACGTCCAGATTCGTCGGTGCCAAAAGGATGTGCTACCGAGGGAGCCTGCAGTCGGGCCGGGATGTTCTGCTTGATGGCAACATCCTTATAATCATAGAGGAGATTCGCACCAAACATGAGAAGGATATAAATCGTGAGGATGGCCAGCCCCACCATGGCGCCCTTATTCCTCTTCAGACGTTTCCACGTGTAATAGGCCTGGCTTCTTGGTTTTTTAGCTGCCACCGAGGACAAAGTGTCAAATGTAGTCTCTTCCATCGCGTAATTCACCTAGGCTTTCTTATAAATAGCTTTTATGCGGGGGTCCACAAAACCGTAGAGGATATCCACGATCAGGTTGATGATCGAAAAGGTCAACACAAAGATCACAACGCACCCAAGGACACAGGGGGTGTCCCGCCAAGAGATGGAGCTGACAAGAAAACGGCCGATGCCTGGCCAGGAGAAGACCGTCTCCGTGACTACTGCGCCGGAGAGCAGAGCCCCTACCTGGAGACCTGCCACAGTGATGGTAGGGAGCAGGGAATTTTTCAGGGCGTGACGGCGGATCACCTTATTATGGGAGATGCCCTTGGCCCTGGCGGTGCGTATGTAATCCTGTCGGATGACCTCAAGCATCGAGGAACGTGTTACTCTGGCAATAGTGGCGAGGCCGGCCACGCTCTGCGTGATTGCTGGCATCACAACATGCGCCCAGCTACCGGATCCCGAGATAGGAAGCATTTTCAGTTTTACGCCGAAGAAGAGGATGAGCAGGAGCCCTAGCCAGAATGGCGGCATAGATATCCCCATCAGGCAGAAAACCATGCTTGAGGTATCAAAGAAAGTGTTCTGTCGTATGGCTGCGATGACCCCAAGCGGTATGGCCAAGATGATGGTGATGATCGAAGCGACCACAGCCAGTAGTGCGGTGTAGGGGATGCGGGCCGCCAGTTCCTCCGTGACCGGAGCACCAGATTTATAGGAGATCCCCATATTCCCCTGCAGGAGGTTCAGCACATAGCGAGCGTACTGTATTAGTAGGGGATCGTCCAAACCGAGCTCCTGCCGAAGCATCGTCTTCTCCTCTTGGCTTGCATCGGAAGCGAGCATGCCTACAGCATCTCCCGGTGCGAAACTCATGATGCTAAATACAATGAAAGTGGCGCCCAGCATGATCGGGATAATCGTAAGGACACGTTTTAAAACAAATCTCCACATAGTTTTCCTCTCCAGATGCAAACAATATTAAAAAACGGTTGGAGCTTTTCCGTCCGCGGGTTGATCTGCTTCTGATTACTGTGATTCGTCCTGTCCCGGATATGAGTTACCCTGGATATACCTTGGCATATCCAGGGTAACCGTCCTTGCTCTTTCTGGATTCACCAATCCCCGAACGCTATTTTTTCCACAATAGAAATTTTCCAAGCGGAACATACCCATGGGATCAATCTCAACGCCCTCAAGGTTTGCGTTGTAGGCTATGAGAACCTTGCTCTGGTAGATGGGTACAAAGGGTTGATGGGCGTTGATCTTCTTGTTGACTTCGGTAACTACAGCCTTGCGGGCGGTGGCATCTGTAGTCTGGGCAATGGAGTCGATCATCCCGTTCATGTCGAGACCTGCCTGTCGGAACTGAGAGGAAGATGTGCCCGTGTTGCGGAACACTCCGTTTAGCCAGGTTAACAAATCGTTAGAGGTGTAAGCGCTGATGTAGGATATGAAGTCGCCGGAGTTATATATCTGAGTCAGGGTGGCCGAATCGACCTGCTCGATAGTGCAGTTGATTCCGATCTCTAGAAGGTTGCTCTGGATGACCTCGGCAGCCCTGCGACGTACGTCAGTGGAGACAATGATAGCGAAGGTCAGGGAAGCGGGATCGCCGCCCCAGGCCTTCAGGTATTCTCTGGCCTTGTCCAAGTCAAAGGTAGTGGAATTTTCCAGGGTCCAGCCGTCCATGATGATAGGGATGCTGGAATAGATTGGGGCACCAAAATTTTCCAACGCCACGGCTATGATGGACTCCCTGTTGATTGCGCAACTGATGGCCTTGCGCAGGTTCTCGTCTTTGAAGGGCTCCTTTGTGTTGTTCAGCGCGAGATAGGTGAACATTGAACCGTCCGTGATGGACACCACAAAGTTCTCATTATCCTGAAGATTGGGGACGTCCAGCGCGTCCACGTTGATGACAAAGTCCACCTCACCTGCCTCAAGGGCGATGGAGCGCGAAGTGCCTTCGGCTATGATCTTCCAGAGCACCTCTTTGACCTTGGGCATGTTGTCCTTGTCGTAGTAGTTCTCGTTGGACACAAAACTAATGGAGTCACCTTTGGCCCACCTGGCAAGCTTAAAGGGACCACTACCCACGGGTTTGTTGTTGAAGTCATGACCGGAAGCAATCAGTTCAGAGGGTAAAATATAGCAGGCTTTGTTGGAAAGGGCCTCGGGAGCCGTACTAAAGACCTTGGCGGTCGTGATCTTCACCGTGTATTCATCCATGGACTCCACGTCAGTATACCAGTTCGTCAGACTCTTGACAGTGGGGCGGGTCTGGGCATATTTCAGCGTAGCGACAACGTCCTCAGCGGTCAGATCGGATCCGTCACTGAACTTCACTCCCTCGCGTATCTTGAACACCCAGATGGTTTCCAAGCCCTGTGCGTTTTTTTCGATGTGATAGTCTGTACACAAGTCCTTTTTGATTCCATCGGCGGTGTTTTTAAAGAGACCACTGTAAATCATAAAACATGGATAGTAGGCGGCGATGGCATTGTTCTCCACTGTGGACAGATTCGCTGGCTCCGTCTCATAGGCAAAGGTAATGGTATCTTTCACCTCCGCCGCAGATGCGGGCGCGGGAACAAAAAAAACCAAGGCCGCAAGAGCAACCAGCAAAGATAGAACGACTGTCAACTTTTTCATCATCGTACCTCCTAAAAAATAGTTTTCGCTTCCCTTGAGAAGCTGGGGAGATCTTTCCGGGTGCCGTATAATGCAGGCAGTTTCTAACCAGTTTCATGTGACCACCTTTGAACGGTCAATCATAAAATCGGTCAAAAGTAATTTACATGAATTTTTTATATGTCCAAAAAATCTCCTTAAGTTTGATTCTAGGAGCAATTCATGTTAAAGTCAATTTGATGTATTTATCGTATTTTATGGTGTTTACGCGCGTTATTTAAATTTGTTTTTTGCTCCCAATTGATTTTTAATGGCTTTACTTAGCTACTCTGCAAAATTGATGATATGAAAATAAGTCAAATGGAGGAAAAGTGTGTGGGGCAACTTCTCGACATAATATGGGCCAATCGTTCAACTATGGCTCAAGGGCAACAGATGCAGGAACACAGCCACAGCTGTCATCAGCTCTACTACATTCTGGGAGGTGACCCAGTCTTCATTATCGGCGGTGAAAAGGTCCATGTTCACAGTGGCTCCTGTTTCCTCGTCCCCGCCTTCTCTCCTCATCAAATGTTGACACTTAATAATGAGGGGCTCCAGAGTTATGAGCTCAAGCTCATCATCAATGATCCGTTTCTCAAAGATCATCTACAACAGTTTTTGCCGCCCTTGGAAGACAATGGAATTTTGGAAGAGATGCTGGCCTATGTTGTTGAGAACTATAACTGTTACGATGCTGAGAACGCTCGAAACATTGAGTATATCCTCTCCGCGCTTCTAATGCGCTTTTTTATCGATAGAGTCCACTATGAGAACCACGGATCGCGGTTCATCCTGACAGAGGGCTACAGCTCTGTTACCCGTGCCGTCCTGGTACATATTGAAAAAAACTTTCAGCGCAGTTTTTCCCTTCCCGCCCTAGCAGACAAATTGCATTACAGCGGAAACTACCTCTGCACGGTCTTCAAAAAAAACACGGGTGTCTCCATCATCGACTACCTGAATTTTGTCCGTATCCGGCAGGCCGTCATCTTCTTTGCATTTTACGGGCTTGATGTCTTTACCGTCTACGAGAGTACGGGGTTCCGTAATTCCAGTTATTTCAGCAGGTCTTTCAAGTCTCTTGTGAGCATTTCCCCGCGGGATTTTCGTCGCGCTTTTTCCGTGGGAACGCGCAGGGAAGTCTTGGATTGTTTTACGCAAGAACCGATCCTGAACTATCATCTCTGTTCCATGAAGGAGGCTTTCCTGTCCCTGAAGAACACGGGACAAAAGGCAATGAACTTGCTTCAGAAATAGAATTCGATTGCAAGAAAAGCGGCGACTACAGAATAAATAAAATATTCCCCGGAACTTAATGGTGAAGGTGTTGATTAAAGGACTCCGCTCCGCTTTCTTCATGACTGGACGAAGCGAGGCCCAAAACTTCGGCAGGAGCGTTTTTCAAATGAAGAGAAGAGCCGTCAAACGTGTAAATGATGTGTTTTCGTGTTTTCATACTCCACGTTCATAAAGATGCCCCTTTCTTTATGATGACGTTCTCTTATTGTCAGATAAAATCAAGCGCACCCTCAAAATCAAATCATCTTTCCGATTTTAAGGGTGCGCTTCGTTCTCTCACAGTTAGAGGAGTTTTTCCATTAAACTAAAAAAGGTCCTCTCTCTGCATTAGACAACTAAAAGATTCTCGTATGGCTTGTCGTTCCATGGTATGCCATTTCCTTAAGCATTGTGAGGATTGCCTGGTCGCTTTCGAGGGAAATTCCATCCACATGGAGACTTAATGTGGTATAACTACCGTCTTGAGCTCCCCCTTTTACTGCCGCATCGAGCATTCTGTATTCTGTTACGGAGTCATGGAGCAATTTTTCGTTTTTCAGTAAAACAGCCAGCATGGCACAGATCCCATAAGCACCCCAGTTAGAAACCGCAGCCGAGACAAGAATGTCAGCGGATGCTACAGTAGTAACCCCTGTGCCGCAAGGGCAATTACATTTTGCGCCCCATGGCTGTATTTCACATACGGCATCATAGATCTTGCCGAAACCGATTTCGTTTCCCCCATCTCCTATGCCGATTACAGGTATGCCTTTCTGCATCGCAAGATCAGTGAGCTCTGAAACGTTAGCCATTATGTCAGGTGAACGTCCCTTGCCGGTAATGCTATGATATACGCCGCTTTTTGCAGGGCCTGCTTTTTCAACAGTGATGATAACCTTAGGATTATGCTCTTCAAGAAGTTTTTCCGCCATTTCTTTTCCGGCTTGTTTTCCTAAAGGGTAATCGTAGGCCATTGCCAAGCCTGTTCTTTGAAGGAAAAGCTCTTTATCAGCTATCATCAGGCCTGCCGCTTCCGTGCAGAGACGTGTTGAGGGCATGCTCCGCTCTTCACCGATAAGTATCGGTTTTGCACCAAAGGCAAGATCCAAAGTCCTTGCCAGAGCTGCCGCACCAAGTGGACCATCTGTCTCTCCATGTGGGAGAGCGACTGGATCGCCAGCACCTGTAGCAATAATCACATTGTCTCCGGCCTTAAGATTGTCAACAAGGCATTGTGCTGCAAGAAATGTCAAAGGATCTCTCTGTGCCTTACGGGCCGCTTCATACAAGGGGTAGGTAACCCCCCTGGGAATGCTCCCGCTCAGCTTTCGCATTTCTGTGTTGATAAGACGATCGATGTATTCTGCGACAATCTTCGGCATAATCTCTACCTCAATCCTTCGGGATCAGATGTTCAGGCACATCTACACCGATTTCCCTGTAGTATTTTATTGCCCCGGGATGAAGAGGTGCAGTGGAATGAGCAATATTTTGAGGCAGAATTTCTTTACTGGCGTTGGCCATAGCTGCATCGATATCAGTCTTATTCTCAAAAATCGCTTTCGTTATCTTGTAGGCGGTCTCTTCGGAAACGCTCTTATCAGCTACAAGGAAATTCCAAAAAACAAAAGTATTTACGTCTTTCTCCTGACCACGGTATGTCCCGGCTGGTATAAGCCCTTTTCCAAAATACGGATATTTTTCAACTACTTTTCCAACATCTTCCGTGCTCATGTCGATGACAGTCATGTCGTGATTTGATGCCAAATCCATAAAGATTGCAGTGGGAAGGCCCATAACAGCAAGAACACAGTCAAGACGTCCGTCCTTCATAAGATCGATGGCGTTTCCAGTCTGTAAATAAATCTTATCACCTGGTTCAAGGCCGAGAACTTCAATACAGGCCTTCATGACAGCATCTGGAGTTCCGCCGGGCATAGTCATGTGGACTCGTTTGCCGTTGAGATCACGAATCGTCTTTATTTCCGGAGAAAGGGTTACCATTTCAAAATAACTTGAATGGGTAGGCAAAAGAACTCGAGCCCTGTTGAATTCTCTTCCGTCGGCCCAAGAGAGTCCGTGACGTCCCTCGTATAGGACAGCCGCCGAGCAAAGTGCAATTTTCATCTGGTCTGTTTCAATCATCTGGAGATTTGAAGCAGGGCCATTTGTAGCTTCAGGAGTTGCATGCACGCCTGGAACTTTTTCGCTGATGAGATTCGAAAGCGCGGAAGACATAATATAGAACGATCCGCCAAGTGTACTGCTTCCTATTGAATAATTTTCTTCAGCAGCAAAAGAGGGAGCCCCCAAAAACGCAAAAAGCACAAAAACCAAAACAAGCAATTTCTTAACCATTTCTTTTTCCTCCTTTACATTATTAGTTTTCTTTCACTTCCGGGTGTTTACGAAATATCAAGGCGCAAGGTTTTAGGCATAAGTGTATCGATTACCTCGTGCCCCCTTTCGGTTACTATTAGCGTATCCTCAACCTGAAATCCCCCTATTTCAGGGACATGCTTCGCAGCTTCGATGCAAATAACCATCCCAGGTTCAATAACGGTGTTATTTCCCTTGATAATAAAGGGCCCCTCGTGTATTTCAAGTCCTACGCCATGTCCTATGTGTTCTCTTCTGAAAGCAGGATCAACTGAAAGTCCAGCTTTCATACCGGCATCATACACATCTCCTGCGGTCACCCCTGGTTTGACCGCCTCCAATGATGCGTTCTGGGCTGCAAGCACAGCATCATAAACCTTTTGCTGGTCTGGTCTGGGAGAGCGATTGAATATATAAGATCTTGCAAGATCTCCCCAATACCCATCATAGAGTGAGCCAAAATCGAAATGAACCACCTGCCCATTGAGAATTTTTTCATTCCGTGGATTATTGTGCACCATTGAAGAACGATCCCCAGCACCGAGCGCAGTGAATCCTATCGTTTCACCTCCTTCTTCCATGCAGACGGCTCTCCCCGCACATGCTGCTTCCAACTCAGTTCGTTCTCTTGCTGCCATTTCCATAATCTTCAGGCACCCTTTTTCGGTGATCAAGCACGCTTTTCGCAGTTTATCTATCTCTTCCGGCGTTTTGATCATGCGAGTCTTATAAATCGCAGGACTTGCATCCACTATATTTGCATTCGGAAAGACAGAACGGAACTTTTCGACGACATGCGATGGAAGGAAATCCATTTCAATACCGATAGTTCCTTTTTCTAATCCTCTTTCACAAACCTGTCGAAAAATCTCCCCATATTTGTCTACAACCAATCCACTTTCATTTCCCGTTGCAAACTCAGAAAAGGGAAGAACATTTTCTTCAGGAATCCATGTAATATCACAAAAATGACGCCTGTCCATGAAGGGAATAAGCACCATGGGTTCAAACTTGAATTCACGAAAATAGAGCACGTAGGTGTACCGGTTTTTTATTGTACGGCTGCCAACCGAATGAAAATCAGTGAAATAAATAGTATTTTCCGCCTTGCAGGAAATGATTACATCAAGCCCTTCATTTTCCATGTTTTGCAATAAAAGATGGCGATTATGAAGCATTTGATACTCCTCCTTCTATATGGTGCGTCTATTTTCTGCGACTAAGAAATGCAAGAAGCCTTTCTCTTTGATTTTTAAAAAACAAAAGTGCAGAAAGAGCAATTCCAAACCCGATCAAATCTGTTAATAAACCACTGAATATGAGACAAAGGGAGGCCGAAAAAAGCATTATCCTTTGGAATAAACCGAGAGATCCAAACAGATATCCCTGTATTGAAGTTCCAAGAAAAACAACACCGAGCGATGCCGTCAAAATAGTTATAGAGATAATAGTTGCAGACCCTTCAAGCAACAAGGCTGGCCCATAAATGAACATATAGGGAACTACAAATCCTGCAAATGTCATTTTTATGCCTTCCCATCCGACTTCGGAAGCTTTTGCTCCCGCAATTCCGGCGGCAGTATAAGACGCAAGAGCTACAGGAGGGGTTACCATGGCAAGAACTGCAAAATATAAAATGAAAAGGTGGGCATTAAACATAGGAATACCGACTTTCACCAGTGCAGGCCCCACTACTGAGGATGCAACTATATAAGCAGGAGCAGTCGGAAGCCCCATTCCAAGTATGATACTGAGTATCATGGCTGCCACAAGCAACGGGAAGGTATGTCCTCCGGAAAGGAAAAGAAGCATATTGCCGATTTTTATACCAAGTCCAGTCAGTGCAAGACATCCGATGATCATTCCAGCCACGGCACAGGATGAGATTATGCCAAGTGAACTGTCTGCCCCGCTCTTTAACGCCTGGATAAAATTTTTGCGTGTAATATGCCCCCCTCTTGCGACCAATGGAACGATCAACGTTGTTGCAATTCCCATGAGAGCGGCTCGATTTGTGCTGACTTTCATCACAAGGAGGGCGATAAACACCACTACAATTGGCAACAGGTAAGGCCATTTTTTTAAAAGGGTGTAGGTTAACGAGGGCAGTTCTTCCTTAGGAAGGCCGCGAAGATTTAAGCGAACTGCTTCGCAGTCGACCATTACAAAAATTGCAAAGAAATAGAGCAAGGCCGGCACAATGGACTTAAAAGCTACAGTTGAATAGCCCACCCCCACAATCTCAGCGAGAATAAAGGCCGTGGAACCCATCACTGGAGGCATTATCTGGCCTCCAGAAGACGCCGCAGCCTCCACTCCGCCGGCAAAAGCCGGACGATATCCAATTTTTTTCATCAGAGGAATTGTGAATGATCCTGTTGCCGCTACATTCGCGATTGAACTGCCGGCGATCGTTCCAAAAAGAGCGCTGGAAAGTACTGCGACTTTTGCAGGTCCACCGCGGTACTGCCCTGCTACTCCTGTGGCAAGCGTAATAAATGCATCTCCACCACCAAAGTGATTCAAAAACTCTCCGAAGAGTATGAAGAGAAATACAAAAGTTGCCGAAACCTCCAAGGGTGAACTGAATATCCCAGTATCACTGAAAAGATTCATCAGGACTCTTGAAGGACGAAAATAGGCATGCCCAAAGGCACCTGGAAGGTGGTGTCCGAAAAAGGCGTACAGGAGAAAAACGCCAGCCACTACTGTCAGGCCGGCTCCATTAGCCCTGCGGGAAGCTTCAAGGCAACCGATGGTGAGCATTGCAGCAAAAATTATGTCCAGATCCTTTGGCATAGCAGGACGCATAATAAGCTTTTGGTAAAACGCCGAGTAGTACCAGAGGGCACTGACCACAAAAATCACTATAAGTATATTGAAAGCTAGCCGTAAATAGCTCCTTCCTCCATCAAAAGCTATTTTGTCTTTCATCATTATCAGAAGTGTTGCAATACCAAGGGCAAGCGGAAGATGAACCCAGGGTTTAATAGGATAGAATGCCAGAATTAAAAGGTTTCCTGCAGCAAAAGAAACTAACAATAGTGCGGCTAGTTTTTCGATAAGATTTTTCTGCCCGGAAATTCTGTCGTCCAATTGAATTTCTTTGTCCGCAGTGCCCTTCACTTCACTCATTTTTTTGCTCAATTAACAGTCACTCCCCTAACCAAAGAAGAAAGCCTACCAGATCGGAATTCTGTCAGATTAAAAAAAATTTAGAGAGCAGCCACTAGTTCTATCTCTACGGTAGCTCCTCCTGCGAGAGCTGCGACTGAAACGCATGAGCGTGCAGGGAGACGATTCGGGAAAAATGAACGATATACTCTATTAAAGATTTCCATTTTGCTTAAGTCTGTAAGAAAAACAGTAACCTTCAGCACTTTGTCCATGGAACTGCCTGCTTCCTCGAGAAGAAGCTTAAGGTTTTCAAGAACACGAGAAGTCTCGGCCTCAAAACCAGATTCCAATTTTCCTGTCTGAGGATTTTTTCCAAGCTGACCAGAAAGAAAGATCAATCCCCCATAAATCACACCTTGAACGAGCGGGCTTGAAGATGGTGCTACATTGCTGCACTGTAAAGTTTGAATTTGCAACCTTGATTTCTCCCTTCGATTTAGATTCTCAAATACAAAAATAGACTTAGGGTTTGAATTTTCCTTTTTCTATGGTTTTATTCTTGATTAAATGACTCAACTTTTGCCTCTTTTATATAGCTGTAAACCGTAAAGCGTGAAATTTTCAGCTTAGTCGCCACCCATTCAACAGCTCCCTTTATCAGAAATGCACCTCTGCGGTCCAGATAGCGGACAATATCAATCATTTCCTCTCTTGATAACGTCCTTGAAATACCTCCTGAAACATCAGTTATCGTTTTGTCAATAATGTACTCCAGAATGCCAAGGACTTCCCTGTCCTTCACCTCAACTTCTGCATCGGCAGGAGCCGAAGGAGAATGTGTAGCAAGCAACTCATCAAGCATTTGTTTAGTATTCTCCAGAGGAGAAATATCAAAGTTGATGCAAAGACAACCTATGACCTGGCGTTCATGGTCTCTAATAACAACTGTTGTCGATTTCATTTTTTTTCCCAAGGGAGAGACGCCTTCGTAGTTAGCCAACATATCGTCCTTGAAATCCGGAGATCTTAAAACATCAAGCACTAAATCTCGAATCCCGTCTCCGACTTTTCTTCCCGAAACTTCAGCATTGATTATGTGGCGAATTGATCTTTTGGGCATGCTTAAATCATGAATTACCACTTCACAACGTTTTCCAAAAGTTGCCGCTATCCCTTTGGCAATTGGTAGATAGGAATCCAAAAGTTGTTGACGTATTTGTTCTTGCATAAAATTACCCCTCTGAAAATTTATATTTTTTACATTCAACACAAACAATAATGTTGCACTTCATATATTTTTTTTGTATTTCCGCTTACAGATTCTATCGCCATGCAAAATTTGTGTCAACCCATAAAATTTATTGATATACATACAGAACATTTTGTTTATTTATTTCGAGGCTGCAACCACACCTGCAGGTAGTCCAAGGTAAAAAAGAGTTTTGTTGGGACGAAGTCCGTGTTCTGTTAAAACAGAACTGTTTTCTGACGAAACCATCTATTTGGGATTTTTATCTTCATATTTTCCCCACTTTACTGTTAATTAACTAAAGTAAATTTCGCACACCTTCCCTCCCCTTCTACAACCAGGCATTGAAAAGAATTCTCCCTATTTCGCGGGCTCACAAAATTCAAGACCGGTATTTCTCTCGACATTTGGTAGTGGTAAATCAAAAAACCAGTAAAAATACCTATTTTTTTGTTTTGCAGCCTCTCCACAGACATACTTCCTTGTGAACCTAAAATAATCTTTCTGCAAATACTTTTCAAAATATTTGTTTTCTGCACCACTCCGCAGGCAGATTATAGACAGGTTCAGAAAATATGAGGGGAGGTGTGGTGCGTCAGGGATTAACCGGTCATTTTTTTGCGCAAATATGTAAATCTTCGAAAGCGGGAAGATGTGGAATATGCAGTATCACTGCATAAATACTACAAAACATACAAAAGGAGAAAATGATGAACGCAATACATGATTCTTTTAAAAACGCGGTGGAATCGTTTTATGTTGAAGACAACGATTATTCTTATCCAGTATGTTTGGAATGTGCCGGCGATGTGTCCCAATTGGTCCAAGTGATGGTTGTGCTCTTTCGAGAAGTATTAACCTATGAACGAAAATTTTCCACGTGGTCAACAAAGGAGTTTTTTTTACCTCCTGATGATGTTGTCGAAAATGAGGTCCAGTTTCGACGTGACCATGGTTTTTCAGGAGACATAGTTTACTCCGCATCCGGGGTAAGGGAATCGCCTCTCATGGAATGGCGTCAGACTGCAGACCACTCATTCACGGAACCATTGAAAGTTCATGCCTGCCTGAGAGACCTCGGTCCGGATGGTCCGGTACTCACTGTAATGTTCAACGTTAGTTACAATAACCAATGGGTTCGGTACATAGCAGAGGCGTTCCCTGCCCTTCGTATCGATTATTTTGTGTTTGAAGAGTATTTTAAACCAATAGGTCAGCAAATAATTGAAAAAGAGTCTTATAGGAATGGTAAATTAACAAAAGAGGAACGAATACATGACGAATCCGAAATTGCGGAAATTAAAAAACGAATTCCTGCCTTTAATATCATCAGCTATACGTCAGATGAACTCAAATTAACAGTGTTCGAAATATTTGACCCCCTATCTTTGTAAAACATGCCGGGAGATTCGTCTCCCGGCATGTTTCTATGCCATTTTTTGCATCAACAGGGCTTGGAACTTTTTTTAACAGTTAATTTTCTCAAGGAGGCGGTTGAAGTGACTAGCAAAAAAGTGCGTATTACAATAACCGGCAAAAACAAAATTGAAGCGTTGCAGGAGGCACGGAAATGGGTCGAACAGTTAGAGAAAGAGGCCCGGGAAGAGCGTCGCAACATCAGGACACGAGGCCTGATACTGCTCGGCACAATCCTCATCGATGCGGTTAGCGACGAAGAAAAAAGGAAAGGGATCTACGAGCGTAGCATAGAAATAGACACGCTCATGAAAAATCCCAAGATTTCAGCCGAGGAAAAACGGACGGAAAAAATAAACGCCATCAAAACAGTCATCGCGCTCGCAAAAAGACTCCAGGAGCAGCTGAAAAAAGACCTCAATTTGTCACAGTCCAACGGTACTATAGAAGAAACGTAAATGTGGAAGCCCTATGTACGGTTTTCCTCGTTCTGCTCAGGTTCAAGAGCTGTTAAAGCGGCATCCTCTCACATGTATTACCTCACCAGAGAAAAAGAGTGCCTTCTTTGGGAGATGACGAACCGAGGCAAAAAAATCATTGACCGTTCTGAAGCAGTTAAACGGTGGAAAGACGTAGCACGAATGGAAACGGGACTCGCCCCGCTCGACACTCCGGCGGGGCGAGCCCGTTCCGATGCGTGTGTACAGGTGCGCCTGTTTCTTCCTCTGCCCAATATGGTCTTCGACGGAATGACGAAGGCTGAAATCAAGGATGCACTCACCTCCCTCGTCCGGGAACTCGGGCTGGATTCGACGGACGTGATGTGGTCGCTCCACAAAGGAGTGCCCGGTGGTTCCGGAAATAATCAGCGGGACCAGAATCTCCACCTTCATGTTTCCTATCGTCCGCGGAATGAAGGCGGCAAAAAGCATCGGATTTGCATCCGCAGAGAAGTTGTTACGCTTCGGGAAGTCCTGGGAGGCTGGCTCCAGGAGAGAGGGTACGAAATCGACTGGAAATCCATCTCAAATCCCGGGAAACGGCGGCATATTTCTCCGGAGAAAATTGCCATAGCCGAACGGGGAGAACTCCTCCACTCCCCCGAGAAGAAACTCCAGGCGGACCTGGCTCTGGCGAAAAGGCTTGTGTCAAAACTTTCCCGCTCCGAGGCAAGGGAAATTATTCTCGCCTGCCTCCGCTCAGATAAACCGGCTTATTCTACCCTTGAAAACGAACTGCACAGGCGGGGATGGAATCTTTCCCGAATCATCAGAGGGAAACGAAAAACATGGATACTGACGGACGGAGACAAGAAAGAATATGCCCTCCGGCGCATCCTGGAAGAGAAGGAGAAGAGCGTTGACGCTCTCATGAAAGTGCTGAAGGGAAATGACCTTTCCCAAGCGACCACTCTCGAAAAAAACGTGCCGGTCATTTCGGGGAATGAAGGGGAAAGCATCCCTTCGGAAAACCCTTGCAGTGAACCGGAAGAACCTTGGCCGGACGAATCGGGGGGTACGGAAAGCGACGAAAAGGAGCCTTTCTATAACAACAGCCCCTTCGATAGATCCATGTAGAATCAGGAAAGAGCTCTGGTGATACAGAGTTTTTTTGAGATCCTCCGGGGATTGCCGGACCTTGAATCAATACCCCCCGTTACTCCTCCACCAGCTCAGAAACTTATCACTAAAAACCCGTAGCTCAGCACATGAGTGCCTTCTGCTGTCCTTACCCCAAAATGTGAAACCACCTTTTTTTCTCTGAAATTTGGGCAGTTTCTTTCCTGAAAGGATGCCTGTTTTCGGGGAACGAATATGGGAAGCCCATGCAGGGATAGGGGGAAGACTCTCACCTGCAGGAGGAAGAAGCATTTCTTGCTCCTCGGGGTTCCCTGCTCTTTTCCCGCCCTTTTTTCCTTTTCTGAAATCCCTGCCCTTTTCGTTCTGCCCCTGCAAGGCTCAAGGGTGCGTTGGCTGGCGCCAACACCCTTTCGGCAGGGGGCCTTCGCCCCCTTGCATCCCCCGAAGGCAAAGGCGGAAAGGTGGGTCAGTCTTTCTCTTCCGGGGTCGCTCCGTTGTCCAGAGCCCATTCCAGGAGCCAGCGAATCGCCTCCGCCCGGGACTGGAACCGATGTTCGAAACGAAAATCGTCGATCCTGTCCAGCAATTCCTGGTCAATAACAAAATTCAATAAAGGACTTGTCCGCTGCCCCATTGCATGTACCTTCCTCTCAGTTTTTGCGGTGATTTTTTCCTATTTTATGGAAGAACCTTTTGTTAAAAAGCTCCTTGTGCTTTTTAAGTTTACCATACAACAAATAACGACTCTATTGACAAGTTAAACAATACAAGCTATATTGATAACATAATTAGATGAAATATCTTGAAAGGAGTGAAGTCGTATGTCCAACATGGTGATTCTCAAGTCGTGGATCGAGGGGACCCGTCCTCTCCTGTGGAATGCTTTTGCGCTCAACATGCTGTCGGGAGAGAAAAAGCGGAAAACCGGATCCGCCGGCAATAACCCGGAAGAGTGGAAGCAGACGGTCCTTGCCACTCCTGAAAACCAGCTGTTTATAAAGGGGTGCTACATTTTCAGCTGCCTGAGAGATGCGGCACGGTATACGCGGGAAGGAAAGGGGACACTGCAGAGAAGTGTGGCGGCTACACTTCAAATTTTGGACGAAGAAATCCTGGTGGACCGATTTATCCCCGAGGAAATGTATGTCACCCCGGAAGCGTTTTATAACGCCAGGGAAAAGGATGTCTATATTGACGTTTGCGGAGTCCGGAACCCGACGACCCGGGGGAAGAACATACGGTATCGGGTCGCTACTTCCCTCGGATGGAAATGCAGTTTTTCTCTCGTCTTCGACAATACCCTGGTGTCCAAAAACGCCATGCGGTCCATCATCCATGACGCGGGGAATCTGGTAGGGCTGGGTGACAGCCGGTCCATAGGCTCGGGACGATTTCGGGTCCTTGAAATCGAAGAGTCAACCTATCTTTCCGATGCCGAAAAGACGTCCGCCTAGAACGATATGGCTGGAGCTGCGGAAAATTGTATGGATCCGCTGCAACGGAAAATGCTCTCGCTGCGGAAAGGAACTTTCCCTCTTTCGCTGCCATGTGGATCATATCCACTCGGGGAAAAACGGAACGAACAAGATCCGCAACCTGAGGGTGCTCTGCCCCGAATGCCATACCCTGCGTCTTGACAAACGGCATCGGGGGTTAGTCGGAAAGGGTCTCCGGCTTGGAATCATCGACGAAAACTGGAGATCGAAAACCTGGGAATAATCGAAGCTGAAGCGAGCTTCTCATTCTACCGGGTCTTGCTTTTGAGATTCCGGAACTCGGCATAACTCGCCCCGACAACACATGATCTCGACCACAAATGGCTAGGTGCGGCAGGCTTCGTCTCGGATTGGCATGGGTGACCCGGAACTGGATTTTTCAGGTTCCGGGTTTTTTCTTTCTTTAGCAACCGGACCAACATCGTCGCGTCACGGTATGAGTCAGAAGAATTACTGGACCGGATTCAAATCCCGGTTGTTGCCGAGGCAATAACCTAACGACTATTTTTTCAGGCAGAAAATTCATCAAGTGGAAAAAATCCATGGGTGATTCGAGTTGATCAACATGAAGAATCCCTTTTTTCCGAAGAGATGGTTCTCAATCTGGAGCAAGTGGCATTGATTGAGCGCGGCGATGGTTCTCATATCAATGAGATAATGACTCTCTTAGAACAAGTTTTGCGTAGTACCTCAAGCGGGTTCTTCGAATGCTGTTTACGGCATGGCAAGAATGAAGGAAACATTGTCCCGGCACTCCGTCGCCAGCAACCTCCTCCGCAGCTCCTCGCAGGCGGACGAACCGTCCGTCCCGGCAAGGCACTCCCCGATTTCCTTTTCGGACAGGGCCTCCCAGACACCGTCGCTACACAGGAAGAAGACGTCCTCTTCGGCAACGGGAAACACGTTGAAGAAGAAGGGCGCCACGTCGGGCCCGATCCCCGCCTGGACCGCCGAGGTGACGATGTTCTTCCGGGGATGAAAGCGCATCTCCTCCCGCTGCAGAAGCCCCGCATCCACGAGGTCCTGCACTTCGGAGTGGTCGCGGCTCAACTGTTCAGGCACACCGTTGCGGAGACGGTAGACCCGGCAGTCGCCGCAATTGAAGACAAGGGCACGCTCTCCGTCGAGCACCATTCCGGCGAGGGTGGCCCCCATGGAGCCGAGGGAACGATCCTCCCTGGCCAGGTCATCCATGCGTTGGGCTGCCGCCCCGAGCGCCCGGAGAATGATTTCTTCCATATCAGCCGGTGGAGCGTCCAGCATCGCCTGACTTTCTTCAAGCAGGCATTCCCCCACGATCCGGGCGGCCATCTCCCCTCCAGCGTACCCGCCCATTCCGTCGATGAC
>LSQX01204520.1_pt1 | contig 17778 bp, 13 predicted proteins | sample 654561 | NCBI WGS metagenome assembly LSQX01 (sample SAMN04489861, study PRJNA283612) | anaerobic digester metagenome | isolation source: 4 biogas reactors fed with cattle manure at either 37C or 55C with and... | place: Denmark: Kongens Lyngby | collected 2014
ATTCTGTACCCTGCACAGCCTGCAAGTATTGTACTCCGGCCTGCCCTATGGGACTGGATATCCCCACTCTGATCCAGGCACGCAACGATTTTGCCATTGAGACCTCCTTCACACCCATCATGCGCATCGAGTCGCTTCCTAAAGAGGGACACCCTTCAAACTGTATCGGATGTGGTGCCTGTAGCCAAATGTGCCCTCAGGGCATCGACATTCCTGGGGTAATAAGTGAACTCAACACACATCTGGCCAAGGCTCCATTATGGAGAGAAATATGCCGCCAAAGAGAAATAGCAGCCCGCAAAATGCGGGAAGCGAAATAGTAAGAAACTTTACCATATATCAATTAACCCTTTTTATCCACTTATTAATCCGCTTACCTAATGAAAAGATTAAAACTTTTATTGGTTTGTCTCTTCACAGTTGTAACCTGTGCTGTGTTCGCACACGGAGGTACTTGAAGATATACTTGTGGTTGCATATGGTACTGCCAAGAAGTCATCTTATTCCGGTTCTGCTTCCATGGTAAGATCTGAGTCAATTCTTCAGAACCCTAATTCATCATTTGAAAAGGCTATGCAAGGTAAGGTTGCAGGTCTTCAAGTCACCACATCTTCCGGACAGCCCGGTGCAACAGCATCATTCCGTATCAGGGGATCCTGATCTCTCAACGCATCCAACGAACCCCTCTATGTTGTAGACGGTATAGCTACTTCCACCGCCGAATATTCAGTATTGGCAGATAGAAATACTTCTACATCCAGCATCCTCTCTACCCTCAACCCCCAGGATATTGAGTCCGTAACTGTTCTTAAGGATGCCGCAGCTGCTTCGCTTTATGGTTCAAGGGCTGCCAACGGCGTAGTTATTATTACTACTAAAAACGGATCTCAGGGTATTGGAAGACTCAATGTTAATGCCCAACTTGGAGTTTCAATGGTGCCCAAGTATTTTGAGCTGATGAACTCGGCAGAATATTATCAGACTGTATTTACAAGCTACTTTAACACTCGACAGAAGGCTGGTTATGCTGCCTCAGATGCAGCTATATGGGCAAATCAGCAGACACAGGGACTTATCACATTCAACCCTTATAGCGTGGATAATCCTTACGATGCAAGTGGTAAATTAGTCTCCGGTGCCAGAATTATTGTAGACACAGACTGGCAGAAAGAGGTTCTCAAACCCGGTTTGACACAGGACTATAATGTCAGTTATTCCGGAGGAAATGACAGAGTGCTTTATTTCTTCTCAGGAGGCTATTTTGACCAGGAAGGAACCTCTCCTACCGCAAGATATACACGTTATTCCGGCAAAGTGAATGTTGATGCAAACGTTAAGCCCTGGCTCAAGGCCGGCATGAATGCGATGTATTCATTCTCCATACAGAACACTGAAGTAGCCGGTGGCGCAGGTGCCTCCCCCCTCTACAACTCGCTTTACTTCCCCAGTGGTGTTCCTATCTATATGACGGACCGCAACGGCAACTACATCCTCGATAAAGCCGGAGAAAAGCAATTTAACTGGCTCAACCCGGTATCGAAGGACTTTAACCCTCTTGCCATTCCCTATATGGACACCCACAAGACCAAAAATTACAGATTGTTGGCATCCCTCTATACGGAAATCAAATTTATGGAGGGTCTCACACTAAAGACAGTATTCTCCCCTGATTACATAAATCTCTATGAGATACTTTTCTGGAACAAACTCCATGGAAACGGTCCCGCATATGGAGGACGTAGCGAGAGACACCAAACTCATGATCTTATGTACACATCCACCACCACTCTCAACTTCAACAGGACATTCGGGGATGTGCACAACGTACAAGCTATGGCCGGTTATGAGTTCTGGCATAGTACCAGGGAATATGCGCTTGCACAAGGTACTAACTTTGCATTCGACTTACAAACCCTTGAAGACAAGCTGCTCTATACAGACAAACCGGACTTCAGGATGACCTGGACCGACATTTCCTTTAGCCCCGATGAAAAGAGTGTAATATTATCTGTTCTCAAAGAAGCAGATAGGACTTACACGAATGCTGCCTGCATAGATCTTGAGAAAGGTACTCTACAAGTCATAACAGACCCCTCTAAGGAGGGGAGTCTGGATGGGACATATGTGCTTTTCCCCTGGTATGATGAGAACACGGCTTATTTCGTCAGCGACCAAACCGGATATCCAAATGTCTATTCTTATAATTAGAAAGAGTGGCAGGACTACACGAATCACCACCAATGAATCATCTCTTTCGGTTGATTGGATTGAAGTTGATGGCAGAAAATATCTTTTCGGAATCGCAAACAATCCTGCGCAGACCACAGTTTCTATAATAGACCCTCTCAACGGGGTGGTAATTGCGAATGAACACTATCAAGTGACACTCGGCATCAAGACAACAGTAGACAATAAAGCCTATCTCGGTGCAGGTGCTACGGACATTCCATTCCAATTATGGGTAATGACTTTTGACGGAAAAAATCTCACAAAAGAGATTGTTGTCGATTTACCTCAAGAAAAAAAGGATAAGATGATCGCATCGACCACAGAAAGGGTGACCATTCCTACTTTCGATGTCGATCCGAAAACAGGAGAAACACGCCAGCTTCATGCGTATATCCTGACTCCGGAAAATCCTCTTCCCGAAGGTGAAGAGATTGTGATGATCCAGTCTTTTTACGGTGGAGGCAACTCTTATGATATTGAACACCAGATATTCAATGCGGCAGGTATGTACGTGCTCAGTCCCTCTCCCAGAGGCACGAGTGGATTCGGAAGAGACTTTGCAGCCCTTAACGACAGGGATTTGGGTGGAAATGAGATTATTGACATCATCTACTGTGCGCAGTATATCTCTGAAAAGTTAGGAGTTCTGAGTGTGTAGGATGCAGTGTAAAATGAGGGGCGAGGAGTGAGGAGTGAGAAGTTAAGGGCTGAAAGCCGTAGAGCTCAACGTTTAAGCAATCGGCACTCGATACTCACAACTAAATAGTCAAAATAAAAACTCCTTGGAATTTTCTCGAGGAGTTTTTATTTTCTTGCTCATTCTAATGATTTAAAGTTCTAACTGGTTGTTTTTGTGAGAATTTGATATTTGATGAGTTTAAAAAACACAAATATGTAACCTATACGAGACTTTTTTCCAACGTTATTCTCTATTTATTTGCTATATTTGTGAGAATTGAACGAAAAAATAATAGATAATGAAAGTTAAAAAATTGCTATTGGGTGATGAGGCGGTTGCGCTGGGGGCGATAAATGCCGGTATTACCGGAGTCTATGCCTATCCGGGGACACCTTCCACCGAGATTACCGAGTATATTCAGGGCAATGAGACGGCACGTGAGGCCGGCATTCATTGTACATGGTGTACCAATGAAAAGACCGCGATGGAGACGGCCCTGGGTGTCTCTTATGTGGGACAGCGTGCGATTGTATGTATGAAGCACGTAGGCTTGAATGTGGCTGCGGACGCCTTTGTCAATTCCGCCATTACTGGAGTCAACGGAGGCGTGATAGTGGTGGTTGCGGATGACCCTTCGATGCACTCTTCGCAGAATGAGCAGGATAGCCGTTTTTATGGCAAATTTGCCTTTATTCCCATACTGGAGCCCTCCGACCAGCAAGAGGCCTACGATATGATGGAGTATGGTTTTCGCCTCTCAGAGGAGAACAATATCCCCGTAATGATGAGGCTTACCACCAGAATGGCCCACTCTAGGGCGGTGGTAGAGGTGGCTACGAAGCCCATTCCACGTAAGAAAGAACTCACATTCCCCAAAGACCCCTCCTCCTGGATACTGCTTCCGGCCAATGCACGCCGAAAGTATCCACAGGTGCTCTCCAATTATGAGGAACTTGAGCGTGTAAGTACATCGAAAGAGGGATGGAATTGCTATTTTGACGCTTCAGATAAGAGTCTTGGAGTGATTGCCTGTGGCATCGCATATAACTATCTCAGGGAAAATGTAGGGATGAACTACAATCATCCGATACTAAAGATATCGCAATATCCCGCACCGTCGGATCTTATTCGTAAAATGGCTTCCGAGTGCGACTCAATCCTCGTTATGGAGGAAGGTCAGCCGCTACTAGAGGAGAGAATCAAAGGTATTCTCCCCACTCCTGTTAAGGTACTTGGACGTCTGAGCGGTGCTTTGCCGAGAGTTGGAGAACTCGATCCGAACTCTGTCAGGGTGGCTCTCAAACTGTCTGCGCATGAGACTCATCAACCGAGTAGTGTGGTGGTACCAAGACCCCCCGCACTTTGCCAAGGGTGTGGGCACAGAGATGTTTATACTGCGCTAAATGAAGTACTGACTGACTATCCGGGCCACAAGGTCTTCAGCGATATCGGTTGCTACACTCTTGGAGCGCTACCCCCTTTCAGGACTATCAGTTCCTGTATCGATATGGGATCTTCCATAACTGTTGCCAGAGGGGCGGCAGATGCCGGTTTATGGCCAAGCGTAGCAGTTATTGGCGACTCCACCTTCACTCACTCGGGTATTACCAGTCTGCTTGACGCAGCAAATGTCAATGCCAATATCGTAGTGGTAATCTCAGACAACCTCACCACCGGTATGACCGGCGGACAGGATTCTGCGGGTACCGGTAAGTTGGAAACTATTTGCGCCGCAGTAGGAGTTGATCCGGCTCATATCCGCACTGTGATACCTCTGCCGAAGAATATGCCCGAGATTACGCGAATTATTCGCGAAGAGATAGAATACGAAGGTCTGTCGGTAATTATTCCCCGCAGGGAATGTATCCAGACCGCAAAACGCCACGCAAAAGAGAGAAACAAATGAAAAAAGATATAATACTTGCCGGTGTGGGAGGACAAGGTATCCTCTCCATCGCTGCTGTCATAGGAGAAGCTGCCCTCAAGGAGGGTTTAAACATCAAACAAGCTGAGGTACACGGCATGAGCCAGAGAGGCGGAGATGTGCAGTCCAATCTCCGCATCAGTTCCAACCCCATAGCCTCGGACTTGATCCCAAAAGGTTGCGCGGACATCATCATCTCGCTTGAACCGATGGAGGCTCTCAGATACCTCCCCTGGCTCTCCAAAGATGGTTGGATTGTAACCAACACCACCCCCGTAGTCAATATTCCCAACTATCCCCCGATAGAATTGGTAATGGAAGAACTCCACAAGATAAAAAATACCATACTGGTAGATGTGGACACCATTGCACGTGAGGTCGGTAACCCACGCGGGGCAAATATTGTCCTTCTGGGTGCCTGCAGTCACCTTCTGGGAATGGAATCACAGAAGTTTGAGGAGGGTATCCGCAGAATCTTTTCCGATAAAGGAGAAAATATTGTAGAGGCCAACCTCAAAGCCTTCAAGGCTGGCAAGGCCGCTTCAATATTAGGAGCCTCGTTTTAATTTTTAATAGAATAAATCTAACTAATCCATTTCATACATGAAAAAAATTTTGACATTCGTCCTTGTATTTGCAGTTGTATCAACAGCAATGGGACAGAGCAGACTGGGTAATCTGTTCAACAAAGCTAAACAAGCCGTATCCACTGAAGCAAAATCCGACAACATTAGCAGCAGTGGCATCATCCACCATGTGAGCAGCCTTACCGGTTCCAACCGAAACGACGGCTCCCTTGAAAAGCCCTACAAAAATCTCCAGAAAGCGATTGATAACGCACAACCCGGAGATGTTATTCTTGTAGCACAGGGTAACTACTTTGGGATGCTTAACTCCGGAAATATAGTCATCGATAAACCTTTGACCATTAAGGGTGGATATTCTGATGATTTCTCTACAAGGGATATTCTCAAATACCGCTCAATGGTACAGCCTGACGCTACTTCCAACGGGACTGCGAAAGGTGGCGGTACAATCCAGATCAAAGGCACTCACGGCGGTGAAGTGGTAATCGACGGTTTGCTGATTGACAGAGGTAACTCCGTTGCTTACAATCCGGCCGGCAAAGGCAAACCCGAGGGAGTTGAGAGCCCGATGATGCAGCCTATCGGCACGGCAGGTATCGGTGGCGCCAACTTTGAAGAGAATGTATATACCACTGAGACGGCTCTTATCTATCTTGACAACCCCACTGCTAATATAACAATCCGCAACTGCGCATTAACCAACAGCCCCAACTATGGCATTAGGGGTATGTTCAAAGGCAAAATGGAGGTTGACAACTGCATTTTCGTCAACATCCGCATGGCAGCAATGGAGGTATCAGGCAGCTATGCTACAGATTATTGTGAATTGAAATTCACAAATAATACTGTCCTTTTCACCTGGTCTCGTCTCAAAGATATGGCTGATATGGGTTACGGCTATCGTTATATGAATGGCGTACACAGCTATCTGGATCACAATATTATCGGGTGCAGTATTTTCTCGGGGCTTGACCGTTGCCGTATTGACAGCAATGCCGCAAGAGAGCGTGAGAAGATCACAACTTGCGAAAACTCTCTCTTCTTCCTCAACAAACAGGCTGACATCTGTCTCCCCGGAGGAGGTATGTTCCTAAGAGTATGGGTAAAGGACTTTGACGATGTTGAGCAACTTGCAGAGGTTTCAGGCAACAAGTCGGTATCTGATCCCTCCATTTTCAACGGAATCATAAATGGGCCCTATCTCAAAGGCTTTATCGAGGCTGCATATAATGAGAAGACCAATTTCGATCCCAACTCCGGCGCAAATGTTTTCCGCCAGGCAATGGGGATGAATATGCAAGGAACCATTGACTCTTCCGCATCGATGTTTGCCAACAGGTATCCTTTTGAAGATGCACTCAAATTCTTCGGCGCAGTCCAGGGCTACGGCGCACAAATGCCAGGCAACGCAAAGAAATAACAGACATCAACTTAGCAAAAATGCACCTCGATTGAGGTGCATTTTTTATTGAGATATTGGCTATTGTCCGGCTCTTCCTTAATAATTACTTACTCGCACCTATCTTTCTGCTTTTATAAGCTGGTCGAGCAGGGTTGTGGAATAGCCGTCATAAGTGAGGAAAATACTGCCGAAACTATCCGCTATTACCACCAATGGCATTTTAAGATTATTAGGATCTAGTTTCATTGCATCGCATATAGCAGACAGCGTATTATTGTTATCGGTTGCAACAGATACTTTGTGGGGTATCTGAGGAAATAATTCCAAATTCAAGCGAGACATCTCAGCTTCTGAGCCGAAAAAGAGAATTACCGGAATACTCCACTCATGGGCAAATAGAGTGCGGATAATATGATCACTTGGTTCGTGCGACGGCCGCACAAAAGCAAGGATATACATTCCCCTTCCGGTAAGCGGAAGCAAAGGATCGGCATAGAAACTGCCCAATACCTGTAAATCGTTATCATCTTCTCTCAGACGAAGATCAATAGTGTTGGTACTCCCCTCTTCAATGTTGAAAAATTGCAGTCCGGCGAGGACCTTGCCACTGGCCATACGCGTACCTGTAGTGAGCAGATAACTGCCACAATCTAGCTCTACCGGCTCTTTGAAGACATTCCTTACACTCATTGTCCCCTCATTGCCTTCTCTGTCACGGAAATTGAGGGTGTTGATACGTCCCTCCTCAAGCGAAGCAATGGTGAAATGAGATTCAAATTTAGGATCATTAATATTGTCAAGATCGCTGTCTGTGAGCATAAGTAAACCTGTAGGATTCTGAACAGCAGATACCTCCGTATTCTCGGATGAGAGTTCTGCAGCAGCATCGATCCAGTATCCTGAGTCGTAGTACTGCACCTTACCGCTGATCTCCTCTATCCTCGCGGGGATATTGAGGGCGCGGCAGAGGGCCACGAAATACCAGTCACGCGAAAGAGCATCCGCAGCCCGTAGAGAGTGAACACCCAAAGGGGAAATAGGGATACGCTGTGGATTGTAGCGATCAAGCACCTTGATGTTGTCGCGCACATAACCGGCAATCTCACTTCCTGAGGTCAGAGAGAGCGAGAGATCGAGAGTCTGGAATTCTCCTCTCCAACTCTTGAGCAATTCATTGCCGATACGGGGATTCAGCACGTAATTATACCATATCTCCCGCTGCTGAGGATACATTCCTTCTACCCCACAGAAGTTGTTAAGATGATCGAGGAGCACAGAAGCAGGAGTGTCACGCAGGTCTTTTTCGCTTATGAGGCTAAGCAGACGCATACCATCACGATAACGGGATTTGCTGCCCGATTTGATCTGCTCCAGATAAGAAGAAATCTCTCTCCAGTTGCCTCTGGAAGCTACCAAAAAGTCATTTTCGGGATCATTTGCCAAAGGCTTTACAAAAGTGGCGACATAACTGTTTCGAAGGGAATCCTCATATGCAAGACGCAGGTCATTGGCCGCTTTCTCTTCAGGAGATATAACCACAGGGACCTCCCCCTCAACCGGCGGCACAATATCTATTTCATCCTGAAAAACATCACCCGGCTTGTGCTCAAGTACTATAGTCACTTGACCACCCTCTTCCCTTGCCCGTGCCTTTGCATAACCATAAGCGCCATCTTTGGAAGCCCACACCAGGACATCTCCCTTTCCGAGAATAGCCGAGGCATATCCACGGGCATCCGACAGGACTTTTATCGCACTATAGAACTCCGCATAGTTGTATATCTTAAACTCCACCAGGGCACCCTGCACCGCAGCACCTGATATATCCTTCACACAGACCGTCAGACGCTCTGTCTCCGTATAGTTTGCAGTCACATTGATCTCCGTAAAGCAATCTGTATGTTGTATAACATCTTCACTGCCGGAGTAGCGTCCAAAGCTGCGGTTGTGCATAAGCAGTGCGCGCAGAGCAGTAGAACTGAACCAGGCTACATCAAGACGCGCCTCAGGCTCACAAGCACCCAGATAGTGCCATTGCCCCTCCACCCAGGCCTCAACCCAGGCATGATTGTTATCAGTATGAGCCCAACGCGGAGTATAAACCTGTCGTGCTGGGATTCCTGCCGCCCTTAAAGCAGTAACCGTAAATGTACTTTCTTCACCACAACGACCAAAACCCGAACGAACAGCCCCAAGTNNCAGCACGTAGAGCGGTCACGGTAAAGGTAGATTCCTCACCGCAGCGGCCGTACGCCGTACGCACGCTGGCCAAAGGTGCCGAGGTACGTGCATCACTCGGAGTATAGGTCACCTTTTCATGACACCAGTGATTGACCTCGAGTACCGCATCGTACATGGAGAGTCCCTCCACTCTCGGTTTAAGTTCACGATAAAACACAGTCCTGGCCGAATCGAGATTTTCATTATTCACTCTGAGCGGCAGAACGTAGTGGCGGAAAAGATCATCAGGCACATTGTTGCCCCACGTCATCTCTTCCCGCGCCTTGAAAGCACTTCTGACACCCTCCACAAAGAGTTGAGAGTCATAATCGGCAATATCGCCAAGCGGCATATATGCATAGAGAAATTTGATTGCATCGCGCTCCTGGTCATTTTCGCAAAGGTCAAGTACAGCCTCAAAGTCCGGGCGATAGTCCAGCAAGTCTAATTTTTCTGTGAGATCTTGCTCAATGGTTGCGCGAAGACGGGTTTCATGAGAGGAACAACAGATAAGTATCATTGTCGTCGCAGTGACAATTGCTACATTAATAAGTTTACGGAAGATTTTCATATTGCAGGTTTTTGAATTATCAATCTCTGTATTATCTCTCTAAATTGCAGCACTTTGAAGATAACTCTGCAATTTACGAAAATTGACCTATATTTGTACCATGTTAATAGAGATTTGTTCCGAAAATATAGATATTGCGCTCAAGGCGCAGGAGAAAGGAGCCCTCAGGGTGGAAATCTGTAATAACCTTTCTATCGGTGGGGTGACACCCTCCTATGACGAGATTGAACAGTCACGCAGACAACTGGATATTGCCCTCCATGTGCTTATAAGGCCACGCGGAGGGGATTTCTGCTACTCTACAGCCGAGATTGCCCGTATTCTGCGGGATATTGAGTTCTGCGGCTCTCTGCTTACGGAGGATGGCAAGGTGATAGATGGAGTGGTCATTGGTGCCCTTGCGCGTGATCGCTCCATAGAGTATGGCGCTTGCAGCGAAATGTTCGCAGCCGCAAGCGAGTATGGCCTCTCGACTACCTTTCATAGGGCAATCGACCGTTCGAGGGATATTTTTAAGGCTTTGGAGAGAGTAATTGATACCGGCTTCGACCGCGTGCTCACTTCAGGCGGTACGGAGTCGGCCTTTGAGGGGAGAAATACCATTGCCCGTATGGTTAAAATGAGTTCAAACAGTGGAACAACCATAATGGCGGGTGCAGGGATAACACCCGAAAACGCCCGGCAAATTATTACCGAAACTTCCGTTCCGGAAATTCACGGCTCCCGTCTGAGTCTACTCGACGGTTTTATCTAAAAAATGTCTATTCCCTGCTCAGATCTTCAATGCCCTTGATACCGTCACGGGTCATTTTTATGCGAAAATGGTGATACCTGGATTCCGAGGCATCTTTGACCTGGGTTATGATGTTGATATAGTAGAATTTGTTGGCCTTCACCCTGCTTATACTGCCATCTTGTTCCAGTAAGTCAAGCCACTGTTCGGGATTGTCCATTTTATGGCAAAAACTCTTGAAATGAAGGCGGAAAATATCATTGATGCCTGTGAGCGGATAGACGCTGTTTTGGGCAAGTAGCTGACTGTCGATGGTGACCAGTTTACGGTAAAGAATGATTTTCTCATCCAATATGTGAATTGCAGCCGGTATCAACGTGGAGCTATTGCGCATTTCCAGCACTTCTGCAGGAATTTTCGATTCGGAAATAAAATCAACTCCCTCTTTGATATAACCCACCTTCTGCTCTTTAATATTGATAACCGCCTTATTATCAAAATATTTTTTACCCAGTTTGTGGGCAAAATAGTAGCGCATCAAATCCTTAACTCTATCCTTAAGCATATAACTCGCAATGAGTGCCAGGAAAAGGAGGATGGGGAATGATGCGAAACTTTTCTGAAAAATAATGGTAACGACAGTGGCAATCACCATAGCCATTCCTGCTGCAATGGAGTAGTAAATCTGCTCGACTGCCACACCATCCTTTTTCTTTGTAAGCTCTATAAAAAGATCACTGGCCACATATTTACGCAAAACACCATAGCGATAAATCAGCTGATCATTATTTTTCTTGTTATTAGCCGAAACTGCAGGAAAACCCTTGCGACTGCGGTATTCACCGGTTTCCCTTAAAAATTCCTTAAGAACAGCACTTTGTCGTTCTGCTTCCGGCTTACCTTCGAGTAATTTGATTAGCTTGAAACTGTAATATACCGACATATAGCTCAAAAACTCATCGCCAAAATAGAAATGAGCCCGCAAAGCGGGACTGGCTGTCGGTACATCAATAATCTGCTCCAAAGCACGGTAACCCTGCACCAGGCCATTTATATAACCAATATAGTTGTCACAGGAATCGAGGATATCCTCCATCTCGCTCTTTTCAAGTATATGCTGTACTTCATCCCTTATGGAACTCTTGGCTATGGCACAGAACATCTTGATCTGATACTCGTACTCCGCAATATTGACCCTGTCCGGAGCTTTAGCCATCACGCTCATTGACTCGCGCAGATAAGTCAAAGGCACGGCATCTCCCCCCGCAATATCTCGTAGGAGATATACGGGGGTTTTGAGACGCACGTTGCTCTTTACATCACGGTAAAACTGCTCTTTGCTGTAACTATCCGGATGAATATCGAGACTATTAGGCACAAAAATCCATGTATTGACTGCAAAATCGTTTTTCCTTTGCTGCGCGTCAACCACAAAACTCTCCTTAAATTCTACGGAGAAGTTGTCATGAATTCTTGTCCTGATATTTATCATATACTTGCTTAGCTATTCCTCCGGGTTCATCACAATCTTGACAAGGTTGCCCTGCCCGATGAAATCCGCAACAAAATTCTTCACCTTTTCAGCAGTGAGGGAATTGATTATTGCTTCGCGCTCAGTATCGAGATCCACACCTGTGAGATCATACTGACGCAGGTTGTTCGCCCAGTAACTGTTGCTGATACGGGATTCGGAGACATTTTTGAGGAAATTTTCCCTGACTTTAACCATCTGCTCTTCAGTAGGACCGTTATTTGCAATATCCTCGACACCCTGGATTGCCAATTTAATCATCTCTTCCACTCTGACGGGGTCGGTATCAAACTGAATGATCATCTCGCCCCTGTTCTGAGGTATAGCCGATACGGAGCCCTGTGTACCCACACCATAGGTTGCGCCCTCCTCCTCCCTGATAGTCTCGGTATAGATCAGGTCAAGAGTATAGCGGAAAGCTTGCATTGTAAGCACGTTTTCAAGGTCATACTTCAGATCGCCGCTATAGATCAGCAGTACGCTGCTCTTGGGAGTAGTCATTGAAGCATTGAAGATGTTCTCCACTTTTCCGGGCACCACCTGGAGATTATGGTCGATATATGCACTTCCCTTACCTGCTGTGGGGAGGGAGCCAAGATATTTTTCTACCAATGGTTTGATAGTCTCAAGATCAACATTACCCGTGATATAGACGCAGGCACCTGCCATATTGGAAAATAGAGTCTTGTAGGATTGCTCGAGAGAAGCTACTGACATTTTTTCCACCAAATCCATAGAAATAAGTTGTCTGCGGGGATTGTCGCCGTATGCAGTCTTGAGGAATGCTTCACTAAAGATATAATTAGGCTGTTTGGATAGATTGGGCACAATGGCATTCAACTGAGTAAATGCGGGAGCGATCTCTTCTTCCACAAACCTGGGCTCGGTCACCTGAAGATATACCGACTGCATTAGGGTTTCAAAGTCCTTGGGTGCACATTGGCCGCTTACTCCGTGGAATTCATCCTCGATAAAGGGAGCTTCAGAGACGATTTTACCTGTGAGCATCTTACTCAATTTAGTCGAAGGGAAATGAGAAACACCCGCCAAATTGTTGTAAAGGTACATCATATTGTCATCAACTGAAGGAAGTTCGGACTCTGCGATCAGGGATTTTCCACCGGGCACCTGAAGATGGAAGGTTACCTCTTCTTTTTTATAGTCTGAAGGTCTTACAACCACGCGGATACCATTTTCAAGGGTCCATACTGTAGAGTTGAATAGACCCTCTTTCTCCTCTTTCACTTTACTGCCTAAAAGAAGTGCTGCATCTACAAGTTCTCCTAACTCCTCTTCTTGAAGGTTTGATTCCATTTCAGCATTCTTCACTTTGTCGATTATGGTTATGAAATCCTGCTCAACGGGATGTTCAAGGCCTTCCCTTTCGGGTGCCTGATAGAGAACCACTACATTCTTGTCATAAGAGATACTCTTGAGGAATGCATTTATTACATCCGGGGAAAGAAATGGAAGATAACCTTTAATCTGTTCTTCTTTATAAGCGGGAGTCATGAAGGGCCAGTCCATGAAGAAATCAGTCATATAATCTCTTACGTATTCACCATTCTTACGGCTCTCAGCATTGGAAGTAGCCCTTTCAGCGTTTGCAATCATATTGGTCTTGGCACGGTCGAGCTCACCCTCTGTAAATCCGAATCTTTTAGCTTTCTCTATTTCTGTCAAGGCGGCTTCAAATGCTGTCAAAGCCTTTCCGTCAGCAAATGCCACACCGGTCATAAATGCATCCGAAGTAGTGATGAGGTTCGTAAATGAGGCGTCGCCTGCAAAAAATGGAGCATTGGCCTGCTTGGCGATATCTCCAAATCTCTCGGAGAAAACTGCATTTACGAGATCCAGAGCAAGATCGTTCATAAAACCCGCTCCATACTGGCGTGCCATCCTTGGAGTCAAAAGGGGATATTTAATGACAAACTGCACCTGACTTACTCTTGTTTCGGGGTCCGTGATAATGCCGACAATGGGTTCTTCATTTTCCGGAAGGAGTATCTCCTCTTTGGGTTGTGGATTCTCATGTGCGGGAATATCGTCGAAAAGTGCCCTGAGCTTGGCCTCAATCTCATCTGGATCGATGTCACCAACCACAACCACTGCCTGAAGATCGGGACGATACCAGGTATGGTAGAAATCCTGGAGTTCGCTTGCGGGGAAGGTCTCAAGGTTTTCCTTAGTACCGATGATATTACAGGTGGCATATTTAGAACCTTTGTAGAGATGCTCCCACATCTTCTCCATGCTTCTCCATTCAGCGGTGCGGCGGGTACGCCACTCCTCAATGATTACGCCTCTCTCCTTATCTATTTCGACGGGATCGTTAGTCACAAAAGCGGAATAGTCGTGCATTACCAGCAGAGCCGTGTCGATGATACCTTCCCTGGTAGTGGGGATATTGGTGAGCATATACATTGTCTGCTCTACACCTGTGGAGGCATTGATATTGGGACCGAAACTGGCTCCGATACTCTCAAAATAATTGATCATCATCTTGCCGGGGAGATTCTTTGTGCCGTTGAGCGCCATATGCTCAAGGAAGTGAGCAAGGCCGTTCTGAGCAGGAGTCTCCTGGATAGCACCAACATTGGTGAAAAGATAGTAGTCAGCTCTTTCAGCGGGCTTGTCGTTGTGTTTAATGTAATAGGTCAATCCGTTATCAAATTTGCCGTATCTTACGGAGGGGTCTCTCTCAAGAAGGCCCTGCGGATTGATCTGTGCGAAAGAAATAAATGTCACGAAGAGTGACAGGATAATTGAAGTGATTCTTCTCATTTTAAATTGTTAAATAAATATTATAAAAAGTGTTATCAAAATAATACAGTTCATCTTACAAGTTCATGCATTTTTAGCTAACTTTGTGGCATTATGACCGACAAAAGACTGCAAGTGTTTGCCGTGGCTGCCCGTCAGTTGAGTTTCTCCAAAACGGCAAAAATTATGGGTATATCCCAACCGGCTGTTTCCAAGCATATCGCCCTGCTTGAAAAGGAACTTGGCGGAGCACTCTTTCTCCGGATAAGCCAAACCCTGGTTCTGACGAAAAAGGGCGAACAACTCCTGGAGATAGCCGACAAAATACTTGCGCTATACCAGTCTATTGATACTCTCAAAGATTGACGGGCCACTTTAAAGATTTTTGAGCTTGTCAAAAGTGATTTTTCCACGCGAAAGATAGAATTGCAGCACTATGCTATGTGGATAGTAGCCCTTGTTGTTGATCTCTTCTGAGAATAGTGAAGGATCAAGTTCACGTTTCATTCTGGAATAATCGCGATGCGCTCGCCATACGGCCTTCAAATTCTCAATCTTACCGGTAACTAAATAAATCATGGCAGAGGCTCCGTCCAGAAGTTTACGGACAAATAATCTCCTCCACCGAATCTTATCGGGAAGATTTTTCCAGAGCATAAGCAAACTATTGCGATAATTCAGATAGAGTTTATGGGGAGATTCATTGGGTAGAGTGCCACCGCCGACATGATAAACTATTGAGGAAGGGATAGCCCACACCTCAAATCCCAGCAATTTGGCCCGCCAGCAGAGATCTATTTCCTCCATATGGGCAAAAAACAGTTCCTCCAAACCACCCAAATGGTGATAAAGTGAGGATCTGATCATCAGACAGGCACCGGTAGCCCAGAAGACCTCTCTCGGCCGGTCATATTGTCCGTTATCCTTCTCGATATTGGAGAGAATCCGTCCTCTGCAGAATGGATACCCATATTTATCGATGAATCCGCCAGCAGCACCGGCATACTCGAATGAGTCTCTCTCTGCCACCGAGAGTATCTTCGGCTGACACACACCGACCTCGGGATGCTCCTCCATAAAGGAAAGAAGAGTATCGGCCCAACCTGGAGTCACCTCTACATCGGAGTTGAGAAGCACATAATAATCGGCCTCAACTTCAGCCAGAGCACGGTTATAACCACCGGTAAAGCCCCAGTTGCGGTCAAACTCTATTACTCTTATATCGGTATGATTTTCTTTTAGCCACTCCACAGATCCATCCTCGGAGCCGTTGTCCGCCACAACCACAAAACAACGTTCATCAGTCGTACAATCAAGAAGGGTCGGAATGTACCTTTCAAGATAATTCCGACCATTCCAGTTAAGTATGACTATAGCACAATCCATACAGGAGGATCTCAGAGTTATAGGGCGAGTACCACCTCAAAGTAGAGGGCTCCGTCGATGACTGTCACCTTGTAGAGTGCATCTTCGACCTGATAATAAGTCTCGCCGGCTATCTCCACCTCAACGTAGTCGTCTGGCAACTGGGTGATGAGAGCTCCGATAGGAGGTTCGATCACATAGTAACGACCATCGACAAGGGTGTAGAAAACTCCGTCCTGATAGTAATATTCTTCATTTTGGTTAGCCACATTTGTTGCGTAGGAATCAACCTCCCTAATAGTGTAGTTGGTATTGATTCTTGAGTAACTCTCGGCCAGTGCAACTGCACGGTTTGCACGCTCAACGGCATTATTCAGGGCATTGATTACAGCCACTGTCAGAGCTACATTAAGCATGGTGCTGCTGATGTAGGTGCCTACGGGCGGGCGGCAGATGATATAACCTCCTCCAAAGTAAGGACGGTAAAAGATACCATCATAATAGTAGTAGTGAATGTGGTTATGAACCCTAAGCACCGCTCTAGGAGGAAGGTAGTGGATTCGATAACCAAAGTAGTGATGACCGTAGTGATAAGAAGGAACCGGTCTGTAGTGCTTCTTGATATAGGGTCTCACCCAGTTTTTATCCCTTGGAGGGGGTACGCTGTTGTGATATTGCACGGCAGCCGGCTTACGGTCAACCGTGGGGGCATTAACCCTGTCAGTTCTCCTCGGAACTGTGCTATTTACACTTGTGGCGTTCCTACGGGTGGAGGTTGAAACAGAGGATCTGCTGGTGCCGGGGCTTGCTACAGATCTGTTGCGGTCGGTAGTGACGGCCTGTCTGCTCGAGCCGGAACTTCTTCTGGTGGCTGTATTATCCGAGCCTGTCACTACTGAAGAGTTGCTTGAGCTGCGTCTTGTGGTGACAGTAGAGCTGCGGGAACCTGAAGAGGAGCTTGAACCGGTGTTACCTCTGTAATCCTGTACTTGACGGTCAGAAGTAGTAGTTGTCCTCCTGCGAGTAGTGCTCTGTGACTGGGTACCTGAGGAGGGTGACTTGTAGTTGGGATCGACTTTGAGGTCGAATGTATTGCCTGACGAAGCCTTCACTCCGGTCCTTCTCTGTGAAGAACTTGAAGTGCTGCGGCTCTGAGAGCTGCTTGAGCGGCTGCTTGAAGTGGTTCGGCTCTGCGAACTGCTTGAACGGCTGCCGGAAGTAGTTCGACTCTGTGAACTGCTTGAACGGCTGCCGGATGAAGAGCTGCTTGAGTGGCTGCTGGAAGAGTTGCTGCTCTGAGATGTCTTACGTTCGCTCGAACTGCTCGTTCTCCTGTTTTGTCCCCATACCTCACTCGGGCTAGCTAACATCATTATGATGCTAAGGACTAAAACTACTTGTGTAAACCTCTTCATTTTTTTAAATTTAAGTGGTAAGTATTCACTTTATATATTATCAAATAACGGACCAAATATAACTATTTATTCTTACTTTTGTGTTACAAAATAGTATAATGATATGGGAAAGGGAGTATTGGTTACAGGAGGAACGGGTTATATCGGCTCACATACCGTCGTTGAGCTTATCGAAGCGGGTTATGAAGTGATTATTGTCGATAATCTTTCAAATTCCGATGAATCTGTGATAGAAGGTATAGAGGCCATTACCGGCATCAGACCGGAGTTTGTAAAAGCGGACTGTCGCGATATTGATGCACTTGAAAAGATTTTTAAAAAGGGAAAAATTGACTCCATAATACATTTCGCGGCGGCAA
>LSQX01315696.1_pt1 | contig 17778 bp, 17 predicted proteins | sample 654561 | NCBI WGS metagenome assembly LSQX01 (sample SAMN04489861, study PRJNA283612) | anaerobic digester metagenome | isolation source: 4 biogas reactors fed with cattle manure at either 37C or 55C with and... | place: Denmark: Kongens Lyngby | collected 2014
AACTGACCCACGCCGACGGTACGCTTGTCGGAGAGGGTCTGTCTTCGTTTTACAAAGTGTCAGATGAGGCAGTTACGTGATTCAGTAAAGCGGTTCGTTATTCGAGGTAGGTCCTCGTGACGTACGGGCTCGTGAATAGCTTTAAAAATGCACCGTAATCGAGGCGGAAATCGAGCGTTCCGCCGAGCGCGTGCCCGGTTCCCGACACGTCGGCGATCAGGTGGTCCGACGAACCGCCGAGGATGTCCACACCGGGATCCAGAGGTGTAAGGCCGTCGGGATCGGTGTCCTGCTTTCCGACAGCGAGGATGGCCCGCGTAATGATGCCCCGGTCTTCGTATTCGGGCACCAGGCCGAATGCGTCCACGCCCACTTCTCCGATCGGAAGCGACGGCTTCTCTTTGCACTCGATGATTTCGGCGCGCAGGCGCACGCAATCGTTGTGCGTGCCCGGGATCCGGTTCGTGTACGCCGTCTCGTTGCCGAGGATGAACGCTTCGCCCAGGCGCAGGTTATTGATTCCTCCGGGCAGCTCGCCTTTTTGTATCAGGTAAACCGAACTGCTGTTTCCGCCCGACACCATCGAGAGCGTCGCGTGGAAGCGGTTTTCTATTTTTTCGGCCAGGTCGATGAGCCATCCGAGGTTGTCCGGCTTGGGGATGATGGCGCCGTAGCACGTCAGATTCGTGCCGATGCCGAACAGCTCGATGTGCCGCATGCGCAGGATTTCCTCGCACACGGAAAAAATCTCCTCTTCGTTTTGATAAAACAACCCTTCGCGCAGATCCCCCAGATCGATCATCAAAAGGACCTTGTGGGTTTTTCCCTGCCGTCCGGCTTCGCGATCCAGGAGCCGGATTGTTTCGATCTCGGAATTGAGCGACACGTCTGCGTGACGGACGACTTCTTCGGCTTCGGACTGCATCGGCAGTCGCAGCAGCACGGTTTCCTTGCCGGCGCCGTGCGCCATATCCGCATACGAAGCGATGTTTTGTATTCTGGAATCGGCCAGGTACTGCACGGCGTCGTGTTTGAGGATTTCTGCAGCGATGCGTTTGTCGGCGCAAAAACTTTTCGTAACGATCATGAGCGAACAGTCGGCCTGACCCGCCAGGCTGGCGAGCGCATTCAGATTGTCGTTCAGCTTTCGCAGATCGATGACCAGTTGGGGATACATGTTAAACCTCCTGTTTGTTGCGACGGTAATCCCGCAGCTCTGCATACGAATACAGCGCCAGGGCTGCGAAAATGGCGATCGTCAGCACCATTTTCTCCGGTGTAAATATCTCACCGTAAAACAGTCCGATAAAAACGGTGATGGCGGGCGAGATGTACTGCGTAAACCCCAGCGTAATGTAGGGGATGTTGTTGATGGCGCTTGCGTACAGCACGAGCGGCACGGCTGTCAGCACGCCGGTCCCCATCAGAAGCGGCACGTCGATGGGCAAAAGGACTGCCATCTGCGGCTGCATGGTCGTGAGCATGAGCACCAGGGCAAACGGCGACAGCAGGATGCACTCGATAAAGATGCTCACCGCCGGGTAGACGCGAACTCTCTTTTTGATTGTCCCGTACGCCGTAAAGCTGATGCCGAGGATGAGGCCGATGACGGGAAGCGTCCGGTACATCGCAAGCGATATGACGACGCCGGCAAAGGCGACGAACATGGCGACAAGCTGCAGTCTGCCCGCCCGCTCTCCGAACATGTACACCGAGACCGCAAACGCCATGAGCGGCGCCATAAAGTAGCCGAGACTCGCGTCGATCATGTGCCCGTTGCACATGGCCCAAACGTACAGCCCCCAGTTGAAGGCGATGATCAGCGAAGCGGGGATCATGTGCTTCATGGTGTGCCGGTCGGTGAAGCTCTTCTTGAGTTCGTCTTTTTTCCCTGCGACGAGAATCATCGCATACGCCAGCGCTGCCGACACGAGGATGCGGCTGTACAGCACGAGCAGCGAATCGATGTGCGACAGCTGATACCAGTAGATGCTCGAGAATCCCCAGATCAGATTGCATAAAACGGCGATTCCAACGTGTTTACGCGACATATTACTCCTTTTCCGCGATCGGCCGGTATTCGCCGTCGACCAGTTCCCATCCGTGCTCCGCAAGATGTTTGCTTATTTCTTCGTCGGTCATCGATCCCGACGCTTCGTCCGTTCCTCTTCCGTGCGACTCCTCTGCCGCCTGCTTTTGCGCATCCCGGTATTCCTGCTCGTGCAAGGCATCCAGGCGCTCCTTTTCCTTCCGCTGCTCTTCCAGATAGTCGAGCTCCGTCTGATACGACACTCTCTTGCTCTTGTCGTGCGAGGACGTCTCCGGGAAACGGATACCCAGGCTCTGCTCCAGGAGCTTGACCGCTCCGCTTCTGCGGGTCTTCGACAGCACGCCGAGCGAGGCCATGATGTAGTCGCCATCGATCAGCACCTGCGCTTTGTCGGTGGGGAACAGCAGCAGACCGGTTTCGTTGTTTCGTGCGATGTCCATTAAAATATCGCGGCTGTCGGGCAGGCGCGACAGCGATCCGCCGGTGCCTACGATGTACCGGACCTGCGTCAGGTCTTTTCCTTCGGCGACCGTGCTGCGGCCCGACGGGCCGTAAATGTAGCGGATCTTCCCTGCGTGGCGCTCCATCGATACGAGCACGGCTTCGCTCGTTAAGCGCTCTACGAACTTCTTCTCGTCGTCGTTTTGTGGAATCGCCTCGTATTCGGCCATGATTTTTTCCACATCCATGCCGGGCAGCTCTTCCTTCAGCTTTTCGAGCCCGATGGATGCCACGATGTTTTTCATGTTGACGTATACGCCGAGGTCGCCTTCGACCGTCCGCTTCGCCTTCGGTTCCGGCTGGATGAGAATCCGCGCGATCTGCTCGGATTCCTCCGATACGGAGTGCACGTCGGTCGTCGCGCCGCCGACGTCGATCGTCACGACGTTGCCCAGATATTCGTACAGGAGCTTCGTGCATTCCATGACCGCTCCGGGCGTCGGGATAATCGGCCCGTCCACCATGTCGCGCACGTGTTCCATGCCGGGCGCATGGATGATGTGGTCTTCGAACGCATCCTGGATGACTTTCCGTGCCGGTTCGACGTTCAGGTCATCGATCCTGGGGTACACGTTCTCGACGAGGTACAGCTTCTGGCCGCTTTCCTCGTCGAAGATCAGCTTCATCTCTTCCTGGTTCTCGATGTTGCCCGCGTAGATGACGGGGGTGGTCAGACCGAGGCTGCGGATCATCTCTGCGTTGTCGATGGCCGTATCGCGCTCGCCGTAGTCCACGCCGCCGGCGATCAGGATCAGATTCGGCGCGATGTTTTTGATTTTCTGCAGGTCGGTGCGGCGGAGCCGTCCGGCCGTCACGTTGTGTATGATGGCGCCGGCGCCGAGCGCAGCTTCCCGTGCGGCGCGGGCGGTCATGTCGTACACGAGGCCGTGCACGGTCATCTTGAGGCCGCCTGCGGCGGAGCTCGTCGCCAGCATGTGTTCGTAGCGAAGCGAGTCGATTCCCTTCTGCCGGCACAGGTCGTCGATGGCGGCCTGCAGGCCGATCCGGACGTCACCCGCAAGCACGCTCGTCGGCGCCTGCCCCTGCCCGAAGAACACGGGACGGTCGCCGTCGAGACCGTCAAACGCGTTTACAACTGTCGTCGTGGAACCGATTTCCGCGACCAGCACATCGATATTCATAGATTCTCCACAGCGGGGCGGCCATGCAGCCGCCCCGATTCTCGTCCGTTGACCGGCGCTGCACATCCGCACAGCTCCGGCTGTTTCCGGTTTTATTGATTTCGCTTCTCGCGCCGCTTTTCGATGAGCGCGGTGGCGACGTCGATGCCCTTCGTGTTGCGTCCGAAGCCGGCGTCGATGCCGGTCTTCAGCGCCTCTTCGGCTACGACCTGCGTGCCGCCTGCGAGGATGATGATGTCGTCGCGGATGCCTTTTTCCACGGCGAGCTCGTGCAGGCGTTTCATGTTCTTGTAGTGGATGTTGTCGTGAGAGATGATCGTCGACGCCAGGATGGCCTCCGCCTTCAGCTCCACGGCGGCATCCACGAGTTTTTCCACGGGAACCGACGTGCCCAGATAGTGAATTTCCATGCCGAAGCGCTCGATGCCACCGTGCTTGATGTCGATGATTTCGCGCAGTCCCACGGAGTGTTCGTCTTCCCCTACCGTGCCGCAGACGATCTTGAGCGGATACGCATCCACGTCGTCGCGGATTTCCTGATCCGACAGATAGCGGGGTTCGGGCGGGATCACGAGGTCGGCCACGTCGATGTCGAATCCGACCCGGCCCTTCAGCTCAATGCGGGTGCCTTCGGCGGCCTGCATCACTTCGGTGTTGATGACTTCGGGCTCGATGAGGCCCAGTTTCTTCCCGATTTCCACTGCTACGACTTCGGCTGTGCGCTTTTCTTCCGGGATGAACATGTTCATCATAACGATGCCGTCTGCCATCCATTCCATCTCCGGCTTGACGAGCGTCGAATGCCTGTATTTTTCCGTTTCCTTCATGCGGACGTGGACGTTGTCCTCTTCGTCGAGTTCGTCCACGAACACGATCTTGCTCCTGTCTTCGAACGTGCAGCCGCCGATGAGCGCTGCGGGATCGTTCGGATCACCGCCGTACTGTTCGACGTTGTTGTATCCGAAGTGCGCCGTAACCGGAGCCATGTAGTCTTCGTCTCTTTCGAAGATAAATCCGTAGCCCGTTCCGCCGTCGGTCTTTCTTGCGATGCCGTCGCCGTTGCGTTCCGGATACTTGCCGCTGTCGACGAAGAAGCCTTCTTCGACAGCTTTAAAGTAGCCGCCGATTTCGGCGATCTCTTCCATAAACAGGCAGGCGCGTTCTTTGATTTCCCTGGACTGCTCGCGCAGGGGGCCGTCGTCTTTGAGCGACACCATGTCCATGAGGCCGTCGAGTCCGACGAGCGTCTGCTTCGCCGTATCGCAGGCTTCGACGTTGTAGATGTGCCACGGCACGTTTCTGCCTTCGTCCGGAGTAATCGTCGACTGGATGTCCGCCCGTGTCAGCTTGGAAATCAGCAGGTTGAGCACGTGCGTAACCGTCGCTTCGCGCGCGGAGGCTTCCATGTACTTCGTGTTCATCTGTGCACGCATCTTGTAGCGGTCCATGTAGTCCCGAAGCGCGACTGCATACGGCAGGTCGAGAAATACGCACGGGGCCGGCGGGGCCGTCGGGGGCACGGTGGACAGGCAGATGTTCTCCGGCTTCATGCCGACTTTTTCCGAGAACAGCGAGTTGATGGCGTGCTGCACGATGAGCTCGGGCATCACCTTCCACGCTTCTCTCGCCGTGGCGTTCGCGTTGTGCGCGCCGTCGATCTGAGCGATGTTGGCCCAGGTCATAATTTTTTTCGATTCGCAGGCGTCCACAAACGAGCGCACGCAGTTGATGTTGCGGTACAGCACGTTGTACTGCGGGTCCTGGTGAGCGCCGTTCATGCCTTCTTCTGCGAACATGACCGCCACGTCGGGACCGGCGACGCCGGATACGTAGGAGTGATAGTTGATGGGACGGCCCACTTCGTCCTCGATGAGGTCGAGCGCCTTCCGCTGCGCGCGGACCTGCTTTCTGGTGATCGGCACACCGCCGATGCCCGCCGGCGTCCCCTCGATGAGGCCGTCGATATGGGACTGGCCCATGGTGCGGATGACCATGATGTGGTCCGCTCCGTGCCACGCGCCCATGCGCATTCTCCGGATGTCGTCTTCGAAACGACCGGAAGCGATTTCCGTCGTAATCGTCTCGGACGGCTGCGGGTCCATGTAGTCGAAGTACTTCGAGGACGGGAGCCCCGTGCTCTGCGCCAGAGGTTCGGCCAGGTCGCGATAGGCAAACGGGCCCATTTCGAGGTCCGGATCTTTTTTCCGCCACGTCCAGCCGCGCCGGCGGGGTTCGTAGCTTTCCAGATCCTTGAGGATATCCTCGACGTCGATCTTTACGTTTTTATTTAATTTATCCTGTGCCATGTCACTTGCCTCCTTTAAACATCGCGGCTACTTCGTCCCAGCCCTTGCCTTCGGCCAGGAGATCGCCCGCTTCGCGAAGGCCGATGTTTTTCGCCTTCGACAGTTTATACACGCAGTGACCGGCGCCTTTGCCCATCAGGCCTTTGTCCATGCAGCCTTCCACGATGGCCTGTGTCTTCTGCGAGGAAATGCCCATGCGCATCAACACGGCGCGCTCGATGGACGGCGTCGTGTTTTTCTTACCCAGTTCGATGAGAGGGTCGACAACCTGACCCGTCACGGCCCAGAAGTGCTCGTACAGCTCCTGATCCGTCATCCCTGCCAGATGTTTTCTCCTCTCTTGAAAATCATCCGCTCTTTTCATGTTATTCTCCTTACGTTTTGAGAATTCGGGCGGGGAATGCCCCGCCCGTTCCATCCGTTAACTATTGTTCCAGCACGGACCGGACGAACGCTTCGTCGGTCTTGGTTTCTTCTGCCAAAAATGCGATGTCTTCCGCCGTCGGATTCGGGTTGTGCGCCGCGACGGACTTGCGGATCAGAGAGGCGCGCATGCGGTCGATGTCGGCTTCCCTGCAGCGGATCAGACTCGGATCGCCGGGCAGCACGATGTTCGTGCCCGGCTTGTCCTCGGACGGATTTCCGAAGTAGATCTCGATGCCGTTGTCGCGCGCAAAGTCGAGCTGCGGCTGGATGTGCTTGCCGGCGCCCGTGTATTCCGTTTCGCTGATGACGATGACGGCGTCTTCCGGGTAGTCCTGCGCCAGCGAGAATGCGGCTGCGAGCGCCGTGTTTCCGGCAGGGCCGCGCTCGATGCCGTCCAGGTTGGCGAGCGCTTCTGTGATATAGAACACTTCGCCCTGCGTTACGTATACGTAGCGGTCCATGTAGCGCAGCGGACGTGCGGCGCTCCTGGGCACGTCGGAGTGATCGGGGTCGGTGGCGTACGGTACGCCGAAGCCCGTGTGACCCGTCGTGCAGGACTTCAAGTTAAATTGCTTGTCCGAAGCCATGTGCAGACCGGTCAGGTCGATGGAGGCTCCGATGAATTCGGTTTCCGTCGCGCCGGCTTTCAAAAGTCCGCGCGCCGTTCCGGTGATCATGCCGCCGCCGGCGTTCGTGCACACGACGACTTCGGGATCTTTGCCGAGCATCTCGCGGCACTGCATGGCGATTTCGTAGCCGAGCGTCTCGACGCCCGCGATGCCAAACGGCGAATACAGCGATGCGTTAAAGTAACCGGTATCTTCGAGCAGGGACAGGAACGTGTAGAACAGTTCCGGTCCGACCGTCAGCTGCACGACTTCCGCTCCGTACGCTTCGCAGTGTCTCGCCTTTTCGACGATTTCGGGCTGCCCGACGCCTCTGGAGTCGTAGCATTCCTGCACGATGATGCACTTGAGCCCCTGCATGGCCGCCTGCGATGCGACGGCTGCGCCGTAGTTGCCCGATGTGGCGGCGATGACACCCTTGTAGCCGAGTTTCTTTGCGTGGTACACAGCCGTGGCTGCTCTTCTTGCCTTAAAGCTTCCGGATGGATTGGCCGCTTCGTCTTTTGCGAAGATGCGCGCGCCGTAGCCGGGCTTGGCGTATTTTCTGGACAGAGCCGAGATGTTGCGCAGCTCCAAAAGCGGGGTGTGACCCACGCCGGTGAGCGTCTGGATCCGGTTGACTTCGTCGAGCGTGTAGCCGGTCGACTTCATCAGCGTTTCGTAGTCGAAGCGCACGGAACCGGACTCAAAATCCTGGTAGTCAAGACCCAGAGCGGTCTTCATAATTTCGTTGGACCTTCCCATGACGGAAGCATAATCTTTTGCCAGTGCCATTATTTTTCACCTCCGTACATGATCTCCCGGAGCTGACGATCGATCTTGATCAGCTCGGGCACAAACTTTCCGTAGCTGTGCTTATAATAGGGATGCACTTCGATGAGCTTGCCGGTTTCAATCCGTCCGGTCGCCGTTTCGACCTGAACTTTGTCACCGATTTCGGCATCTGCAAGCAGCGTGCCCTTTGTCCACATCTCGAGCGGAACCTGCTTCGTATCGTCCGGAAGCCGATCAGCCCGTCCGGATGCATCGAGCACGACGTTGTGGATGCGCACCCATTCACCTTTTTTAACCATGAATATCCCTCCTGTGGTTTTATATAGCATTTCGCAAGAGGAGCGGCGTACACCGCTCCCCGTCGCTGTCGGTTCTTATTTTACGATCTTGCACTCTTCGCAGATCATGTTTCTCATGTCGCCCATGATCGCGCGCGGCACGGGCAGGTCGATCATCGTCACAAGACCCGGACGCGCGTTGATGACGTGGGGGATCATGTTGACGCACATGGCGATCGTTCCGATTCCGCCCGGAGTTTCCGGCGAGTTGACCATGTTGACGTTCGGGGTGCCCTTGATGATGACGTAGTCGCCCGTCGTTACGCCGACCTGTTCCGGCTCGATCTGCTGCGGATGATCCATGTGGATGAGGTTCTTTCCGCCGTTGACGTACGCTTCGGCCTTCATAGCGACGCCGGCGACGTTGCCCGCTTTTGCAAAGCCGTGCGGCGATTTGCGGTCTACATCTGTCATGATCGGCTCCATGCTGGTCTCGACTTTGTCGACGGTCCAGCCGATGGCGTCTGCGATCATCTGTACGGATTCGTGGAAGCCGACGTGGCCGGACAGCGTGCCGTCCTTAACGCCCTTGCGGAACTCGTCTTCCGTGATGCCGATGCCCTGCTCGTGCATGACGGCCGGTCCAAACGGCGACAGGCTGTTAACTCTTCTTGCTGTAATTTCTTCGACTTCTTCGCAGATACCGGTCCACATGACGACCAGGAGGTCCATGATGTGTCCCGGGTTGACGCCGGTGCCCAGGATGGAGACGCCGTTTGCCTTGGCGATCTCGTCGAGCTGCTTGGCCAGTTCGGGTTCCTGCGCCTGCGGATAGGCCATTTCTTCTGCGGATGAAACGACGTTGATGCCCTGCTCCAGGATGAACTTGAGCCGGTCAAATCCCGTGCGGGTAAAGGAGTCCGTGCAGCTCAGGACGACGTCTGCCGCACCCGGCTTGATGACGTCTTCGGGTGCTCCGATGATGACGTCCGGACGGTCGCCTCTGGGTGTCTCGAGGTAATCGTACATCGATTTGCCTATTTTTGCTCCGCGTCCTGCCACGCCGACGATGTCGACGCCTTTTTTCTTAAGAAGCATGTCGGCCATGCCGCTTCCCATCGCGCCCAGCCCCCAGATGATGACTTTTACGTTTTCCATGATAATTCCTCCGTGTTCCTTTCGTGTTTCCTTTAGAGATACCGCATCGATCTTTTAGAAATTTCGCACCGGTCTTCAGTGATTTTTCTACAGCGATCTTTTTAACAGACGATAACGAGCGATTGATGACCACCTTCAACTGTCGTGCACACCGTTTCCGGGACGCGGACAGTTCCATCATTATAGATATGCAATAACCGTGCCAAACGGAAATTTGGAAATTATCGGGCAAAATCGAAGAATCCGGCCCATATCTTGGGGTGTGTGGCCCGTTTTTCCCTATATCTGGGATTGAATGGCAGGACACGACGTTTTATATGCAAATTAATTGGCTATAAAAGCAAATTAATTTGCGCAATCGCTCCGGATGTCGACATCAGCGGTACTTTTTAATCTTGTGCTGGAGCGTCTGCCTCTTGATTTTGAGGCTGTCTGCAGCTCGCGTAATATTCCCTCCGCTCGTGACGAGGGCGTTTTCGATCATCTCGCGTTCGATGCGGGCGAGGTATTCGTCGAGCCCCCCGTCGCCGAGCGTAAACACATCCTGCGCCGGCAGCGCCTTGCGGCGGTTGATGATCAGGTCGTCGTCCTGCAGCACGTGCTCGTCTGCGTCCATCATGGACAGGGCGGAGCTGATGATGTTTTCGAGCTCCCTCACATTGCCCGGATAGTCGTACGACAACAGCTTGTCTTTTGCTTCCGGAGAAAGCATCCACACCTGCTTGTCGTATTTTTTGTTGTATTTTTCTGCAAACTTCTCGGCCAGGAGGACGATATCGTCCCGGCGGTTGCGAAGCGGCGGGATGTGGATCTGGATGACGGCAATCCGGTAAAACAGATCCTTTCGCAGGCGCCCGGATTCGAGCAGCTCCTCGATAGGCTCATTGACCGTGGCGATGATCCGCACATCGATGGGGATGTCGCGCGTACCGCCGACGCGGCGGATGTAGTTTTCCTGCAGAACGCGCAGCAGCTTGCCCTGCAGCTCCGGGGGCATGGAGTTGATTTCGTCCAGAAGCAGCGTGCCTCCGTCGGCCTGCTCGAACAGGCCGGCCCGGTCGACAGCGTCGGTAAAGCCGCCTTTGGCCGTTCCAAACAGCATGCCTTCCAGGAGGCTCTCCGGAACGGCTGCACAGTTTTGGGCGAGAAAGGGCTTGTCTCTGCGGCTGCTGTCGAAGTGGATGCTCTGCGCGATCAACTCTTTGCCCGTGCCCGTTTCGCCGTATATGATGCACGATGCCGTGTTCTGCGACGCTTTTTTAGCGAGCGCAAGCGTGTCGAGAAATGCGCGGTTTTCGCCCAGCAGGTTGGAAAAGTTGTACTTGCGGATTCTCTTTTCCTTCGAGCGCTTCGGATCGTCGATCTCTTTGCGAAGCTCCAGGATCGTGTCGGTCATGCGCTGGATGTCGGTAATGTTTTTCGCGATTTCGATCGCCGCCACCGTGCGCTCGCCGTCCATCACGGGCACGGTCGTATTGACCGTCGTGATTTCGCGGCCGTCTTTGTTCAGGTAGGTCTGCTCCCGTCTCCACGTGCTCTTGCCGTATTCCAGCGCCTGCAGCAGAGTGCTGTCCGACGCCTTTAGGTTTTTAAAAACTTCCGCAAACGGCTTTCGCAGCACGTCCTGCCGATCCATCTTCTCGAGCTGGGCCATCGCTTTGTTGTAGATGACGCTGTTTCCTTCGGGATCGACGACGTGAACCCCTTCGTCCAGGAGCTGCAAAATTATTTGCATCGTCGCCTGATAATCTCTGCTCTTCATTTTTCCCTCTTTTTCCGCAAACATTTTTGCTCTATGCGCAAAAGTATTGCCACTCTTAGCATACCGCAACATCGGGAAGCAGGCTATCTTTTTTACCGCTTTTCCGCTATAATTTCTTTGTCTGCACGAATCTGATCACGGAGATAAGGAAGGTCTATGCGCATCCGTAAAGAGTTTGACGAATGGCCCGAAGAAGAGGTCATGCTGATTGCAAAAGCATCCGACGCACTCGCGCACCCGGCGCGCGTCCGGATTTTCCGTCACATCTACAATGCGAACATGAGGCGGGAAACGATCTGCAACAAGGACATCGTCGAGGCGTTTGAATATTCGCAGGCCACCATCTCCCAGCATCTGAAGAAGCTGATCATCTCGGAACTCGTGCGCGTACAGCGGCGAGAGAACTTCTCTTACTATTATGTAAACATCGGCATGCTGAGCAAATATCTCGAAGCCGTAAAAAAGCTCCAGTAATCCAATCCGGTTTTTCGGAAGCAAAAAGGCAACAATCCGACGCTCACCAGCGGAGACGATTGTTGCCTTTTAATTTTTAGACCGACAGCTCCGAGTGCGTAAGCACACGGCTCCGTCCGCTATTTATGGTACGGCTCGTTACGGTTGATCTTCATCGCGCGGTACAGCTGCTCCAGCAGGATGACGCGCATCAGCTGATGCGGAAACGTCATGGACGAAAACGAAATGCAAACGTCGGCCTGACGAAGCAGTTCCTCCGATAAGCCCAGCGAACCGCCGATCAGAAACACGATGTCCGTCTTTCCGTATGAGGCCCGATCGGAGAGCCAGGATGCGAAATCCGGAGACGTCATCGGCTTTCCGGCGATGTCCAGCGCAGCGACGAGCGTACGGGGCGAACGGACAATTTTCCCGGCAAGCAGGCGGCTCTCTGCCTCTACGACGATCTGCTCATCCGATGCACCGGCGTTGGCGGGCAGCTTCTTTTCTGCCACTTCCACAATGTCAACCGCTGCAAAGCGCCCGAGTCGCTTTGCGTATTCTGCCGCAGCGTCGCGCCAGTACGCTTCTTTGAGCGATCCAACGCATAAAATCGTTATTTTCTGTGTCACCGTTCTGCCTATCCGTCTATTTGTTTATCTGTATACAAGAAACACTGTGCACCTGTTCGCGCGGATGCATATCACAGTGCGGTTTCCCCGTCCGTCAGCGTGACGGTAAGCGTCCGCTCCTGACCGTCGCGAAGAACGACGAGATCGACTTCGTCACCCGGGCGGAACGCGACGAGCAGCGTATTGAGGCGGTTCATCGTCCCGACGGTTTTCCCGTTGAACTTCGTGATGACGTCTCCCTTTTTGATGCCGGCCTTTTCCGCTCCGCCGCCTTCGAGCACCGACGCGACGAATATGCCGGTGGCCGTTTCGAACACCTCCAGGAGTTCCTCGCGCGAGTAATAATCCTGGTCCTCGAGGCCGATGCCGCTGATTCCGATGTAGGCTCTTGTAAATGCGCCGGTTTCCATAATCTGCTGCACGATGGGCTTGGCGACGTTGATGGGAATCGCAAACCCCATGCCTTCGCCGGTCGCCGCTTTAGCCGTATTGATGCCGATCACCTGACCGCGGCTGTTGAGCAGCGGCCCGCCGCTGTTGCCGGAGTTGATGGTCGCGTCCGTCTGCATCAGGCCTTCCATCCGCGTGATGTCCTGCCCGCCCTCCACTTCGATGGAGCGGTTGAGGCCGCTTATGATGCCCTGCGACATGCTTCGCTCGAACGCCAGCCCGAGCGGATTGCCGATGGCTGCCGCATACGAACCGATGTTCACATCGTCGGACTCGCCGAGCTCCGCCGCGACCAGTCCCTCCACATTGATGCGGATGACGGCCAGGTCCAGCGTGGCATCGTTCCACAGCACCGTTCCTTCCACGTCGCCGTGATCGTAGACGCTGACGGTGATCGACTTGGTGTCGCCGTCGTTTACGACGTGCGAGTTCGTGAGAATGTAGCCGCTCTCGTGGACGATGACGCCCGTACCCACGCTTTCGGCATCGTAGGTATATCCTTCACCAAACCAGAAAAACGCATTGCCGCCGTACTGCTCCGAGACCGTGCTGATGCCGACCACGGACGGCAGCACTTTCTGCGCGATGGCTTCCGCGACCGTAATATCCTCGCTCACGTTGATCTGGATCGGCTGCCTTCCGCTCCACAGCTCGTTTCCGCCCGTGTCGGCGGCCTGACCGGCCTGATAATAAAGCGCAGCGATACCGCCGCCGAACCCGGCGCTGAACGAAAGCAAAACGACGAGCGCAATGGCCAGAAGCTGGCTGCGTCCCCGTCGCGGTTTCTTTTCGTTTTGAACGACCGGATGTCGTTCGATTTCTCTGTTTTCAAACTCTCTTTGTTCGAATTGTTCGTTCATCGTTTACACCTTCTTTTTAATGGACTCTTTATGGACTCCTCATAGCAGCTCTTGCTGTAAACGCGGCTGTGCCCTTCCAAAAACGACGCCGTGCAAATCGGCCCTATACGCTGTAAAACGGGCTGATCTCCGCTCTGGGCAGCGCTGTAAGTCGCGTTTTACTCCCCGGCGGGCAGCCTTGCTCTTCCAGGATGTTTTCCATCGTGGCGACAGCCATCTCCGGAAAATTGTTCTTCTGGCTCAGGTGGGCAAGGAGGATGCGCCGGTCTTTGCACGCGCCGTTTTCCTCTTCCCATTTTAACACTTCTGCAAGCGCCAGGGCAGCGGCTTCGTTGGACAGATGTCCGCGCTCCCCTAAAATCCGCTGCTTTAAGAACCAGGGGTAGGCGCCCATCCGGAGGATGTGCTCGTCGTGATTCGACTCCAGCACCAGAATGTCCGCGCTGCGGATTTCCCGCAGCAGCGCCCGGTCGACGATCCCCGTATCTGTAACGATTGCGATGCAGCGGCCCTCAAAGTTCACCGAATAGCCGACCGGATCGGCTGCATCGTGCGACACGGCAAACGTGCGCACAGACAGATCGCCGATCTGAAGCACATCGCCGGTCGCAAAGCGGCGGCAGCGCTCCTCCGGAAGCACGAGCCGCATTCCGCGGAATGTGTTAGCGTTAGCGTAGACATCGACATCCGCCGAGCGGATAAACGTCTCCAGACCGCTGATGTGGTCGCTGTGTTCGTGGGTAATCAGGATGCCGTCCAGATCCTGGGGTTTTAATCCCAGCGTCGACAGATTTTGTTTAATCCGTCTGGCGCTGATGCCGGCATCGACGAGCAGGGTGGTGGTTTGACTTTTGACGACATAGCAGTTTCCACTGCTGCCGCTGGCAAGGGAACAGATGGCAAGATTCAATATTATTCTCCATATGCATTTACATAGAAAGTCTCGCCGCCGGCAAGCGTCAGCTTCCAGGCGGGTACGGCCGTGTCTTCGCTGATCGTGACGTCGTGCTCGGTCTGGTCGACCAGGTACAGGAGTTCGATGTCATCGATATCCCGAGGCGTCTCACCGCGGGCTTCCATGGCCGCCGCGTACTTGAGCAGCGCGTACGACGCGCTGGAAATCTGCCGCTTGTTCTCGCCGCGCCGCACCGACGCAATCTCAGCGGAGGGCCTGGCCGTTTCCACGCGGTACCTGCCGTCGCACACCGGTTCCCCGGAGCCGTCTTCAGTCGCCGGGTCGAAGCGAACAAACAAAACCGGCAGCCTGACCGGCTTCGCCGGGATCTCCGCGTTCAGAGAGACGCCGATCGCTTCGAAGTATTCCGTTGCGTGTGCGGCCTCGGCCGCCCAGGCCTGTCTCGTTTCCTGCAATTTGAGCGCGTACGTCGTGCCGATGACCGCATTCGTAATCAGCAAGGCTATTATCAGTATATTTTTTGCTTTTGTCCAGTCCATTTTGCCCTCGATTCGGACGTTCGACTTCCTGCAGGTACATCCGTTCGCTTAAAAAGCCTCCGTTAACGGCTCGCTCCGATGGGAAGCGCCTCGTACAGCGAGAAGTAAAATCTTCGCCCGCCTTCGACTTCCACAACCCATGCCGGCCGGAGCCATTCATCGCCTGCAATCCGCACGAGGCCGGTGCGAATATCGCGCAAGGCGGACACGACATACTGAAACGCCACATCCTGGTCGACCGTCAGCGGGTTGCCGCTCATCGTGTGATAGATGTGATTGTAGTTGCGCGCGATGACGTTGGCCGGATCGTGCGCCTGTCTGGCCTGCGGGGAATCCGTCGCCCGCTCCGACCGGATGAGGTCGCTGCGGCAGTAGGATACCTGTCCGTCCAGCACTTCGATCGTCAGCGGAAAGCCTTCTTCGTAGTATAAGGGATCCTCTTCGATCTTCGTCCGGAAGCTGAACCGATATCCTTCCTGCTTTCCTGCGCTCGCAGCAGCGACTTCGGCCAGAGAAAACCGGTTATCGCGTTCATCTGATCCGTTCCAGATTCCGTGAGCCGCCGCAAATGTCAGCGCCGTCTTCAGGTCGCCGAAAAAGCCGCCGCCTTTTGCATCGGAGGCTTCATTTTTGTATTCCAGCACGCCGTCCACCTGGTGCGTCAGCGTCTTCTGTCCGTATCCGTACATGTAGGTGACGTTGCCCGGGTGGTCGGTAATGCGCCGCACGAAGTCGAGGTTTTCGCCAAACAGCGACTCGAGCAGCGCATGGCGTATGCCGAGCGAAGCGTCTTCGCTCTCTTCGTGCCACCGGACCGGTTCTAACGTGCTCTCCGCCATGAGAGGCATCAGCCTCTGGTTGTCTCCTCCTAAAATATCGCCGATCGTATAGCAGATGGGAAGCTCCGAAAAGTTGTCGCCCTCGATCATCGCCGCGTACAGATCGGTCTCGCCGGAGGCATGGATGCGATAATACTGGCCTCGCCGGGTGTCCGCGATAAACAGACTTTCGGGTGACGCATCCGAAAACGCAAGCTCGTCCAGCGAGCGTATGCTGCTCATGCCTGTAGAAAACGGCATGTCGTAGTGACTGCACAGTTCTGCGAAGGGGATCCGATAAGCAAAGTGTATCGTCAATGAACGATACGCCTTGCCGCTGCTGGTGTACTGCTCTTCCGAGATCTCTGTCACCGACACACCCGAGTCGCCTCGCAGCGACGCAAGATGCGAGAGACTGCGCCTGTAAATCCCGGCGGTCTTCTCGTTTCGAATCCGAAACGACCCGTCACCCATACCGTAGACGATTGCATCCGGAACGATGGCACCGTCCACATCGACCACGACCTGCGCTTCCCGGTGGGGGAGGATATCCGGCAGGTGGAACCGGCCCTGTGCGTCCAGACTCCACAGCAAATATAAAAGTAGTATTGTCGTGAAAAACAATACTACCAGCACCGCATTCTTCAGGTGTTCGATTTGACTCGCTCGATCCTTGCGCATGGGATGGCCTATCGGAAGATGTTCTTAAGCAGTGTCTGCAGGAATTGCAACGCTCCCGTCTGAGTCGGCTTAAACAGATCGGTCTTCTCTTCCACCGGCTTAACCTTTACGGCCACATAGCTCTGCACGACTTCGCTCGTGCTGCCGTCCTGATTCAGCGTGCCGACCTGCACGCGGTACAGTCCCGGTTTGATGTCGCTGATCTGCTTTGTGTAAAAGCCCAGCGTCGTCTCGCATCTATAGGTCGCCGCTTCGCCAATCGCGACGCTCGTGTATTTTTTTACGCCATCGGCAGGGTTGGAAATCGCCGCCAGATCGGTGTCGGCAAAACCCGACACGTCGACGGAGACCAGATTCTCCCCGCTCTTTTCCTTTTCCTCGTACAAAGCGACCTGCACCGTCTTCGGCTCGGTTACTTTAACAGAAATCAGAAGGCTGTCCGAATAGACGATGGTGTTCTGGGCAGGGCTTACGATGGCCGCAGCCGCAGCGAACGCGAATCCTGTGCAGCACAAAACCGCAATCATCAGAACAGCCAGCATGCGTCTTGCTCGTTTCAAGGTCGGACTCCTCCTTTCTTTAATGTATATTTCAACAGAGTTTGCGAATTTCATTGTATCGCAGTTCCGCAGGCCTTCGCGCTTGCGGGCACAGAAAGACCTGCGATACCATGTAGAGTATACCTCAGCTGTATTACAGCAATATTACATGGCGGTTAAGTCCGTTTTACAAATCGCAGGTGCCTTGTTATAATCGATGCATGAAACTCATCAATATTTACACAGACGGAGCTTGTTCCGGCAACCAAAACGACGAAAACATCGGCGGCTGGGGCTGCATCCTGGAATACGGGCCGCACAAAAAAGAGCTGTGCGGAGGCGAGTGCAACACGACGAACAACCGCATGGAGCTGATGGCGCTCATCGCTGCGTTCGAAGCTCTAAAAGAGCGCGGACTCTCCATTCGCGTATTCTCGGACAGCGCCTACCTCGTGGACTGCTTCAATAAAAAATGGTACGTCAACTGGCAGAAAAACGGCTGGAAGACGGCCTCGCGCAAGCCGGTGGAAAACCAGGACCTCTGGGAGCGCCTTCTGAAGGAAACTGAACTTCATACCATGCAGTTTTACAGGGTGCGCGGACACCTGAATCTCAACGCCCCCCAGGAAAAGCTGGATGCGGCCTATCGCGAGTTCTTAAAAGTAAACGGCCCGTTTACCAGGGACGAGTTCCTCTATATCGCCGCGCAGAACATCCGCGCAGACGAACTGGCGAACGTCTTCATCAAAACCGGATGTACGGAGTAAAATCGAACGGCGTCGCTCCCGGAATCTCCTCTTCGGCCCGGGTGAGCGTGTTGATGATGTGAATGGCCTGCCCGTTTCTGGGCGGGCCTTGTTTAATGGC
>LSQX01037497.1_pt1 | contig 17776 bp, 14 predicted proteins | sample 654561 | NCBI WGS metagenome assembly LSQX01 (sample SAMN04489861, study PRJNA283612) | anaerobic digester metagenome | isolation source: 4 biogas reactors fed with cattle manure at either 37C or 55C with and... | place: Denmark: Kongens Lyngby | collected 2014
CCGTCCTCGGTATTCCCGAAGAAGAACTCGAGTTATACGGCAGATACAAGGCGAAGATAAGCGAAGGCTTCATCGCAAAGGCGATGAAGGAATATGAAAACAAAGAGGATAAAAGCGGACACAAGCTTATCCTCGTTACCGCGATAACCCCTACGCCGGCGGGAGAGGGCAAGACTACTAATACAATCGGTCTCGGCATGGCTTTAAACAAGCTCGGAAAGAGGGCGGCGGTCGCGCTGCGCGAGCCTTCTCTCGGACCTGTCTTCGGAATCAAGGGCGGGGCGGCCGGCGGCGGATATTCGCAGGTGCTGCCGATGGAGGATATCAACCTTCATTTTACCGGCGACTTCCACGCGATTACCTCGGTAAACAACCTTCTCTGCGCGATGCTGGACAACTCAATTCAGCAGGACAACCCGCTGAATATTGACCCGCGCAGGATAGTCTTCACCCGCGTTATGGATATGAACGACCGGGCGCTTCGGAATATAGTTGTCGGGCTCGGCGGCAAGGCGAACGGTGTCCCGCGCGAGGATCATTTCATTATCACCGTCGCGTCGGAAGTTATGGCGATATTCTGCCTTTCGTCCTCAATTGACGATATGAAAAAGAGGCTGGGCGATATTCTTGTCGCTTACACCTATGACGGAAAGCCGGTATACTGCCGGGATCTTCGCGCCGAGGGCGCGATGGCGGCGCTGCTTCGCGACGCGCTGAAGCCGAACCTTGTTCAGACGGCCGAGGGAACGCCCGCATTTGTTCACGGCGGTCCTTTTGCAAACATTGCGCACGGCTGCAACTCGGTACGCGCAACGAGGCTGGCTATGGCGTTGTCCGAATACACCGTCACCGAAGCCGGATTCGGCGCGGATCTTGGCGCGGAAAAGTTCCTTGACATAAAATGCCGCATGGCGGGGCTGACTCCTTCCGCCGTCGTCCTCGTAGCTACCGTTCGTGCGCTCAAATACAACGGCGGCGTTAAAAAAGAAGATTTAAAGATCGAAAATACCGAGGCGCTGCGCAGAGGCGTCTGCAACCTTGAAGCGCATATTGACAATTTGAAGAAATTCGGGCTGCCGGTCGTTGTCGCGCTGAACCATTTCGACACCGATACCGAAGCCGAGATTGAAGTTATCCGGGAAGTCTGCGCCGAAAAGGGCGTTGAGATGGCGTTCTCCGATGTCTTTGCAAAAGGCGGGGAGGGCGGACTTGAGCTTGCCCAAAAAGTGATAGAAGCCGCGGAAAAACCGTCCGATTTCAGCTATATCTATCCCGATACTATGCCGATAAAGGAAAAAATCGCAGCCGTGGCGAAGAATATTTACGGCGCCGGTTCCGTTGTATACGAAAAAGCCGCCGAAGACGCTTTGGCTGAGCTTTACCGCACCCGACCCGACCTTGACGCGCTGCCGGTCTGCATGGCGAAGACACAGTATTCCCTTTCCGATGACCCGAATCTGCTCGGACGTCCCGAAGGCTTTGAGCTTACCGTCCGCGAAATAAAGCTATCCGCCGGAGCCGGATTTATTGTCGCTCTTACCGGAACTATCCTGACAATGCCGGGGCTTTCAAAGGCGCCGTCCGCATGGAACATTGACGTCGACGACGACGGCGTGATAACCGGATTGTCATGACAAATCTCCTCTTCGATGAGATTACCCGCGATGCGTCGGAAACCGAAGAACTCGGATATCGCTTAAGCGAAGTCATATTGTCGGAACTGCAAAAAACCGCTTTTGTGTTCATAGCTCTTAACGGAGAGCTGGGCGCCGGCAAGACCGCTTTTATCCGCGGGCTTGTCAGACGTTTTAACGAAGATGTTTATGTGCACAGCCCGAGCTACACCATATTGAACGAATACCGCGGATGCTGCCCCGACGGGGCGGATGTCACGGTCGCGCACTTTGATGTCTGGCGGATTCACGGCGAAGACGATCTTTTTTCGGTCGGATTCTTCGACTGGTTTCCGTCGGAGATTCCCGATAATCCGAACGCCTATGCCAGCGGGAATTCCCGCATCATAATGGCGGTCGAGTGGGGAGAGAACATCGAATACGCCCTTCCCGACAGCCTTTACACAGTCGATATCGAAGGGAGCGGCAACGAGCCGCGGCATATACGCGTATTTTATAAAGACAAGACCTGAAATGAACGATTTAAACGACAAGCCTTATATTCTAGCGCTTGATTCAACCGCGGTAACTGCCGCCGCCGCGGTGATGAAGGGCGAGGAGCTTCTCGCTTCAGCCGCCGTAAACGGCGTTCGCACCCATTCCGAAACCTTGCTTGCTGCGGCTGACGCGCTTATCGGCGCCGCCGGACTTAAAATTTCGGATATCGGGCTGTTTGCCTGCGCGGCGGGACCCGGTTCCTTTACCGGGGTAAGGATAGGCGTTTCACTGATAAAAGGGCTGGCTTATCCGAAAAACAAGCCCTGCGCCGGGGTTTCGACGCTTGAAGCTCTGGCGTATAATCTCCATATAACGGCGAGGGACGCCCTTATCGTCCCGGTTATGGACGCGCGGCGGAGCCAGTTTTACAACGCGCTGTTTCTTGACACGGCGGAAGGACGGCAGCGGCGGCTATGCGCAGATCGGGTGCTGAGCTTTGATGAGCTGATGGAAGACCTTTTGACAGTCGAGCCTGTGAAACCGATCTTTTTTGTCGGCGACGGCTATGATTTGGCGGTATCAAAGCTAACGGCGTCGGACTTTGACGGGATTAAAGAAAGATTCCGCGAAACTCCCCGGCTGCTGAGGAGGCAGAACGCCGCGTCCGTCGGCGCCGTGGCGCTTTTTGACATGGCGGAGGAGCGGCTTTTTACTCATCAGACGCTTGCGCCGGTATATCTGCGGATGTCGCAGGCGGAACGAGTCCGCCTGTCCGGTTCGAAAGAAAAAAACTGAAAATAACGAAAGGAGCTTTAACAATATGGACTATACCGGCAAAACCATCGCAATCGGCTGCGATCACGGCGGCTACCTTTTGAAACTTGAAGTATTAAAGCATCTTTCCGAGCGCGGCATCAAATACCGCGACTTCGGCTGCGATTCGCTCGAATCGGTGAATTATCCGATATACGCGCACGAAGTCTGCCGCGCCGTTCAGAGCGGGGAGTGTGTTTTCGGCATACTGCTCTGCGGCACCGGTATCGGGATGTCGATGGCGGCGAACAAGCACCGCGGAATTCGCGCCGCCGTTTGCACCGACACTTTTTCTGCGCGGATGACCCGCGCTCACAACGACTGCAACGTTCTCTGCCTCGGCGGGAGAGTGACCGGCTTCGGTCTTGCCCTCGATATTGTCGACGCATATCTTGACACCGACTTTATCGGCGGGCGGCATGCAGAGCGGATCGCAGCGTTTGAGGAATTTAAATAAAAGATATCTGCGCGGAGGTGTAAGATGTCAAGAACTTTAGTCGGAACGGCGTTTAATGCGCCGTTTAAAGATTCAAGAAGCCATTACTGCTATCCGCAGGAAAAGCTTGTCGCCGAGCCGGTTTTCCCTTATATGGTGCTTGACGGCGGCGCTTTTCAGTTTGCCGCCGACGTATTGGGCGGGGCGGATTCCGACTTGTTGCTTCAAAAGACGATGGACGGAAGCCTTTTCGATGTGTTCCGGAGCGGCGGGGAGTTTAACTGGGAAAAATCCTTTGCATATACTGCCGGCACAAATTTCCGCCCGAAATACGAGTGGCAGATCTGGCCTCAGCGGCTGTATATGACAATTCCGCCGGCGCACGCCTATCTTCGCACCGGTGAACGGAAATACGCCGACAAATGGCTGGAAATCGTCCGCGGATGGGCGGGCGCGCATCCTTATCAGCCCTATGACCCGGATATTCACTATGTAAAAACCGACATGGTCTGGCGGGATATGCAGGTTTCCTGGCGGACGCTTTCGCTTTTGCACGGGATGTTCATGCTGCAGGACGCGCCTTTTTCCGAAGCCGACTGGCTTTGGCTGTATGATTTCATCGAGCTGCACACGGAACATCTGGCGGAGGAAGCGCGGGAGCGGGTTTCGAGAAATTACGCGCAGAACCATGTGCTCCAGATCGGCGTTGCTCTCGTTATGGCGGGGGCGCTGTTGCCGTGGCTTGAAAATGCAGGAGAGTATGTCGCGCTCGGTTCGGATACCGTTAAAATGAACATGGAAGGGGCGATATACAAAGACGGCGGCTCAAACGAAAATAGCCCTTCGTATTCTCATTTTATCGCCCGTCTTTATCTTGAAGCGTATCTGATGCTTGAAAACAACGGTCTTCCGCCTGTTGCGGGACTGAAAGAGAGCATCTCGAGGCAGCATGAGTGGATGTATCACTGCATGGCTCCGGACGGGAGGACGCTGCGCATTTCTGATTCGTATGCGATGAGCGCCGAAGACGATATCCGCCGTGTTGCAGAATTATTTCCGCTTGATTTCAGCCGGGATTTAACCGACCGCCTCTTCCCCGATTCGCGGATGGCGATACTGCGGCGGGGAGATATCACCCTCTTTTGCGATGCTATGGACTTTCCTCATCCGCATCAGCACGCCGGACGCCCTCAGACTTTAGTTTACTTAGGTAAAGAGCCGCTGCTTGTTGACGCCGGATGCTGCTCGTATGACAGGTGGGAGATTTACACCTTGCTGAAAGATCAGGATTACCACAATGTTGTTTACTGCCCGGATATAACGCCGAAGAAAATCACGACCGAGGTAACTTTGTGGAAACCGGAAGACGGGGTCGTTGAAACCAAAATTCTGATCGACGAGCTGGAAGGAAGCTATGAATGGGTAAGAAGGTTCGTGGTATCAGATGAAAAAATAACCTTTTACGACCGCGCCGTTTCCGAAAAGCCGCTGCGCTGGAAATCAAGGCTCTATTTCGCCCGCCGGGATATGTATATGGCTGACAAACAAAAAATGGAGCTGCGAAGCCCCGGATATCATGCCGATATTACGACAGCGCTGCCGTATAATCAGCATATCAGAATGGTAATGGACGACGACAATAAAATCAACTATGCCATCGTTCTTGAATGCGGAGCGGAAGGCAAAGTGTTTGAAAACACAACCGAGATACTGATAAAGAAGCTTTAAAGATAATCATAACAGAAACACCGTCTCCCCGAAGTTGTTTTCAGGGAGACGGTGTTTATTTGGGTTATTTATTAATCAATAGACGATAAGGGTGGCGGCATCAGAATATGCGGTTGCACCTGAGCCGTCCGTGGCTATGCAGCGATATGCCATCGAGCCGAATCCGCCTGAAATGGAGTTGGCGGTAACCGATAAAGTTGAGGAATTTTCTCCGTAAACGTTGCTCCATGCGGCAATCTGCGTCATGCCGCTTACATAGGCGGCCTGCCACTGATAAGTGATCGTACCGCTGCCGCCGGCTGCTTCCGCGGTGAAAGTGACGGTGGTGCCGACACTCGCCATCTGAGAGAGCGGCTGGGATATGAACCGCAGCGACGACGGATTGGTGTTCGAAGAAGACGCTTTTGCCGTTTCGGAAACGACATAGTTGCCGGAGTTGTCATAAACCATGCAGCGGACGAGAATTCCCTGCGAAAGGACATCGGATGAAGCGACAAACGAGAAGGTGCTTGTGTATCCGTCCTGCTGATTTGTCCAGAGGGAGGGAGTTGCCGCCGAAGCGGTCTGCCATACATATCGGAGGGCGCCGGTGCCCGTCGCGGTTATGCTGAAAGAAGCAGTCTGTCCGGCGTAGACAACAACGCTCTGCGGCTGAGATGTGATTTTAATCGAGCCTGCAGGATTCGGCGCAGTATTTTTGTTGATATAGGCGGCGTCCGAGTAGATGGTATCGCCCTTTGCGTCGGTTACGACGCAGCGGACGCGGTAGTTTGTCCTTATCATTTCCTCGCTGACCGCTGTTACGAATACCTGCCCCGAAACAGCGCCCGGGATGCTTGACTGCCATGCGGAGTCATTGTCTGTCATATACTGCCAGGCATATTTATACGGAGTTGTGCCGCCGGTAACGGTTACGCTGAAGCTGACCGTCTGCCCCGCTGCCGCGAGGATGCTTTCCGGCTGTTTGTAGAAGGAAAGGACGCCGATCGTGCCTTCGGTTATCCTCGCGGGATTTGAAGTGACTTTATTTCCTGCGGTATCGGTGATGACGCAGCGAACCATTGTGCCGTTTTCGAAGTCCTTTGCATCGACATAAAAGCCGTATGTATCCGAGTTTTTGCCGGCACTCATCCACTGACCGATGGTATAAAGATAGGCGCTTGATAACTGCCAGTCGTATTTATATGTTCCGGTGCCGCCTTCGGCTTCAACTCTGAAGCTGACATATTCACCGTTCTTTGCTGATGCATCCTTTGGCTGTGAGGTGATTTTCAGCGGGGCGGGAGTATCGGCGGCAAGGGAAATCGATGCAGCCGCCGAAGCTGCCGATCTGCCGTCGGCGTCTTTGATTACGCAGCGGATGAACCAGCTGTCGCTGTCGATCCAGTCTCCCAATGTAAGAGTTATGGTCGATTTGCCGTTGAGAGCCGAACCTGCAGGCTTCCAGTCGCCCTGCGAAGATGAGCGGAGCTGCCATTCGTATGAATACGGCAGGGTGCCGCCTTCGGCCGCAGCCGAGAAGCTTACCTGTGTGCCCAAAGCGCCCTTTGCGCTTGCCGGCTGAACAGTGATGCGAAAGTCGGATGTAACAATATCAAAGCGGATGCGGGCGCCGGCGTCCATCATTCTTGTCAGGATCGCAGCGACTTCCGCGCGGCGGATATTTGAGTCGGGATCAGCCGTATGAGTGATTACATCGACGCCCTGAACGATTCCCGCACGATAGAGCTTATAGATCGCCGAGGCATTACCGGATGACATCGGGACATCCGGGATTGTGCCGTCCGGGACATTGTTTATCGCATTGAGCGCATCATCAGGAAGGGCGTTTGCGAATATGCTCATGTATCCGGCTCTTGTCGCAACCTTATCCCACTGATAATCACCCGATATTATCCCGTGATTTTTTGCGTAATCGGCATAAGTTGCATACCACGGGTCGCCGGGAGTGATCGTTACCTTGCCTTCGGTATGCTTCTGATACATACATGCGGCGAGCTTGACGGCTTCGGCGTATGTAAGATTGTCGTCCGGCGCAAAACGATCCTCGCTCTTGCCGTTTATAAGACCGCTTTCATAGGCGGATTTTACATCCGAATAATACCACGCCGACAGCGGGACGTCGGCGAACGGAATTGTTTCGGCAAAGGCGGCGACGCCGAGCGACATAAATAGCAGCACGGCGGTTAGGAAGGACGTCAGCCTCGATATATATCGTTTGTTTGTTTTCATGTACCTGTTTCCTTTCAATTTAAGTGAATTGATTTTGTTTCGTCTTTTTTAAGACGGCGGGACCGGCATTTTTGTTCCGTCAGTCTGCATATCATTATAACACGGTTTTTGTAAATATTCAACCATGAATTTCGCTGGTCGGGTTTTCGATCGGATATTTCGAGATTTCAGACGATTTTACATCGATTTTAAACAAAAACCCCTCGAATTCGTACCGATTTATTAAAATTTTTATCAGGTTAATAAATAATTAACAAAATAATCACCAAACTATCACTCAACAGGTATATAATGAACTTAGTCAAAAAAATGACGAACTTCAAAAATTAACGGCGCCGAAACGCGGCGCCCCGGAAAACGAAAATCTATTATGAAAGGGAATTAATAAATGGGAACCAAACTTCTTGTTATCGATGACGATGTCAACATCTGCGATATGCTTCGCATGTATTTCGAGAACGAAGGCTATGAAGTAAAGACCGCTAACGACGGCGTTGAGGGGCTCAGCTACTTCAAAATGTACGAGCCGGATCTTGTTCTGCTCGACATCATGCTCCCGAAGAAGGACGGCTGGCAGGTCTGCCGCGAAATCCGCGAAAGCAGCTCGAAGCCGATTATCATGATCACCGCAAAAGGCGAAGTATTTGACAAGGTGCTCGGACTTGAACTCGGCGCCGACGACTTTATCGTAAAGCCGTTTGACACAAAAGAGCTTTCCGCCCGTGTCAAGGCAGTTCTCCGCCGTTACACCGCCCACGACAACACCGGCGACGATGAGGTCATCAAATTCGACAACATCGAAATCAGCCTCCAGAAATATGAACTTAAGCTCAAAGGCAAATCTGTCGACATTCCCCCCAAGGAACTCGAACTGCTCTACTTCCTTGCCGCCAACTACAACCGCGTTTTCACCCGCGATCAGCTTCTTGACAAAGTCTGGGGATTCGATTATCTCGGCGATTCCCGCACCGTCGACGTCCATGTCAAGCGTCTCCGCGAAAAGCTCGAAGGCGTTTCCGACAAATGGATCCTCAAGACCGTCTGGGGCGTCGGATACAAGTTCGAAATTCTGCAATAATCATTCCGAATACCCGAAAGGACGGCCGGCTGCCCGGCCGTCCTTTTTACGGCATAAAGTTTTATTCGAAAAATATATCATAATCTGCGAAAGAAGGGATGATCGACATGTTTAAAAGCCTGTTCTCAAAATACATGACGGCCTTCATGCTGATAATCCTCATCAGCTTCGCTATCCTCGCCGCGGTCATCAGCGGCTCCGTCCGCACCTATACCCTCGAGCACCGCGAAAGAACAATGGTACAGACCGCTAAGGCTGCCGAGCTTTACCTTAGCCAGACTTTTTACGACTCGGGAGTCGGGGATTTCAGTCAGTTTATCTATTACAGCTCCGGAGATGCCGCCGAGTATCTTACTTTGCTGACCGATTATCCCTCAGATACCACGATTTTCATTTCAAACGCCGCGGGAGATATTCTGCTGACTGATCTCCATTCGCCGGTATTGGCGGGAGAAGCTATATCTTCCGTCGTCGTCGAAGACATACTTGACGGAAATTCAAGGCAGCAGAATAAACTCGGCGGGCTCTTTGATGACTGTCATACCACATATGCGAAAACCATCGAATCCGGCAATGATATCCTCGGAATCGTATATATCTCCGCTTCAAGCGCCAAGCTGAATCTTCTGGCCGACAATCTCGTCAAGACGATAATAATGACCTTTCTCTGGATATCGCTTGCGACGCTTATCGCGGTATATTTCATATCCGACAAGATAATCAGTCCGCTCAAGGATATGAGCAAGGCTGCGCGCAGCTTTGCCTCCGGAAATTTCGACGAAAGAGTTCCGGTTATAGGTCAGGACGAAGTCGCCGAGCTTGCCACCGCATTCAACAACATGGCGGGTTCGCTCAGCAATATAGAAGACAGCCGCCGCACCTTCCTTGCAAACATCAGTCACGACCTGCGCACTCCGATGACCACCATCTCCGGCTTCGTCGACAATATTATCGACGGGGTCATACCGCCGGATAAGCAGGAACACTACCTTCGGATCGTCTCAAGCGAGACGAAGCGGCTTTCGAGACTGGTGCAGCAGCTGCTTGATCTCTCGCGGATCGAAAGCGGAGTGAGGAAATTCAACATGACCGTTTTTGATATCTGTGAAATGGCACGGCAGATACTCATAAGCTTTGAAACCAAAATCGACGCAAAGAAGCTTGACGTTGAATTTATCTCCGATTCTGACAATATGTATGTCTCCGCCGACCGGGATGCAATTTATCAGATTTTTTACAACATCGCCGACAACGGCATAAAATTTTCCGACGAAGGAGGCAAATACCGGGTTACCATCCTGCAGAAAGAGAAGAAGGTTTATGTCTCTGTTTACAACGAGGGGATAGGGATTCCGCAGGAAGATATTCCTTATGTTTTCGACCGTTTCTATAAGGGCGACAAAAGCCGCGGCATCGACAAGACCGGAGTCGGGCTGGGAATGTATATTTCAAAGACGATTATCGACGCGCATCACGAAGAAATCTGGGTAAAAAGCATACATGGCGAATACTGTGAGTTTGTTTTCACTCTCTCATCTGCCAAAAATCCGGTTATCAGAACCGCAATTCACGGTGATAATTCACAACAATAATTATAAAAATGCGCCGTTGTGGCTCAAATGTATCAATTCACATCATAAAATAAAGCTCTTTGCTAAACATTGTTTTGCTGATATGTAAAGCTCAAATTTACAAAGACATTAAAAATAATATACAAAATCGGACAATCCTGTTCAAATCGGTTTGGTATCATTTAAAAGTAAACAAAACAACCTGCGACGCATAAAGGTAAACGGATTATTCCCGTGTGCCGCGACCGAAAGGATATAAAATTGCGTACTTCAGATACCGATCCGGCAATCGGCCGCCGGAATATATACAATTCCGCACAGCCGCAGGCAAAGGCATACACCGAAAACCAGGGATGCCGGGGAGAAGCCTCCTACGGCGGCTGCCGTTATCGCTGGGCATATGACGAATATCAGAAAACCAGACAGGGGGATTTAAAGTCAGCCAAGCTCAGAAGCGCCGCTCAGGCGGTCAGTTTCTTCTGCATGATCTGCTTTGCCGGCATAGCCATAGCAGCTTTCAACGGGATTTTCACCGACATTCCGATCTATGGTTTTTCAGCCGGAAAAAGCGAAAAACAGCAGACTTATGAGGCGGTTTCGACATCCGTTTTTTCGGCGGTTTCTTTTAATGATATCGCCGGCGAAGGCAAAGCAGCGCCCGAAACTTCGATTGCGAAATTAGGCGCCGTATGCACAGCAACCACCCCGGATATGTCCCGATGCTACGGACTTCCGAGCGGAGTGCTCGTGACTTCCGCAAAGGCAAAATCCGAGCTTTACATGAATGACATAATCACTGCCGTCTCCGGTTCGGCAGAGGATATGGAAAACGGCATCGGTGTTACGGCCGTCAGAACGCCGGATGAGCTCGGCGAGGCTTTATCCGGATATCCGGTGGGAGAAAATGTCTGCCTTAGGGTATACCGTCTCGGCAGATATTTCACGATAGAGCAGGAGATATACGAAACTCCGTAAGACAATACTCAAAGCAAATTTAAAACGGAACCGCCGTCCGCAGTTATCGGCTGCGCACGGCGGATTTTTACGGCCTATTTTCCGACTCTTTTAACGTATTCTTTGATTGCTTTTATCGTTTCGGCGCCGACCGGTTCGGCGAGGAAGTCGAAACCCGCTTCACTGACATCTCCTCCGGTAAGCGCCTGATACCAGACGAGTCCTAAAGTATACCTGCCGATAACGAGAGAGGCGTGGAAAGTGTCGCGGTATACCGGGGCTATCCCCTCTTTGACAAGTTCCCGGAAAGCTGCGCCCGACGGAATTATCAGGTCGGCGGATATCTCGTCCGCCGCACGGCGGTAGCAACTTTCGAGCGCTTCGAACATCTGCTGCTGGGTTTCATATCCCATCAGCCCGCAGAGCCGCTCGGAGCCTTCCTCATATGCCCAGGTCTGGTGAACCGCCAAGCGGGACGCGGGCGAGAGCTTTCTTATATATCCGGCCAGCGGGGAGATATACGGCGAGTAGCTGTCCCATTTTGTCGACATATGGCTTGCCTGCTGAATCGTCACGACGTCCCAGCGGCGGTTGAGCAGCGCCTCCTTCATCGTTACCGCAAAACCGGTGTATGTTCCGTTTACTTCAAGCTCGTAGCTTTTCGAGTCGGACATCATGTTGCGGAAATGCCGTTCGAGCGGACAGCCGGGGATATAGAGGTTGACTATATCGATTGGCTTCCCTGCGCTCTGCGCTATCTTATGCAGATAAGCCGAAGCGTCCTGAGAAAAGCTGTTGCCTATTGCAAGCACCTGCATTAAAATCATCCTTTCTTTTCTTTGGAATATATATGAATTATAACTCTTTTTAGCCGATATGTCAATGGCGGGGGGATAAAGCGGCGTAAAATCGTAGGTTATTCCATTGCTAAATTTACCGGTTTTATGGTAAAATAATAAAAATATATTGAAACAGGTAACAAATTATATGAATTCCGAAACATTGGCGCTCGCTGCGCGGCTGATAGGTTACGTTGCCGTTGCGCTGGCTCTTTTTGTTTATATATCGAAAAGCCGCAAGGTTATCCTCGCCACAAAACTGAGCAACGATGTGCTATGGGCCGCGCATTACATTTTAATCGGGGGCTGGTCGGGGGCGGCGCTTAATATAATGGCGATCGGGCGGGAGACGGTTTTTTACTTCAAAGAAAAAAAGTGGGCTTCTTCCCGGGTCTGGCTTTATGTATTTCTTGTGCTGACATGGATTTCCTGTATACTTACCTGGGAAGGCCCGCAAAGCCTGCTGCCGATGGCGGGCACCTCATTCGCCGTTATGAGTTTCTGGTGCTCCGACCCGCTGAAGGTTCGGCTGCTGGCGATACCGGCGCAGATTCTCTGGCTTATTTACGGTATAATCCATATGACAATACCGGGCATAATCGGCAGCTCGATCTCGCTTGTATCGATTCTGATCGGTCTTGTCGGAGATTACCAGCGGTACAGACGGGAAAAAGAGGGAAAATCCGCCGATATCGAACCGAACGAACGGTGACGAACTTACGCTGCGGCATTGAAGATATCCGCTGAGGATCATACCATATGTCGATTGAAAGTGTTTTTCCATAAAAAACCGCTCCCCGGCGGCGTCCTGAGTGCTTCAGGCGTCCGCTGCAATGGGGAGCGGTTTTTTACGATTTACGCGGTGCCGCTGCCGGATTTAATTCGATGATCCTGTCGGCAGATAAGGAATCAGCCGTTTGGCAAAGCTCGGTATTGTCATTGTCTGGAGCCAGACTTTTCCCGGACCGGTAAGCGTGGTAAGGAATAACCCTTCGCCGCCGAACAGGATGTTTTTGAATCCTTTTACCATTTCGGCCTGATAATTCACGCTTCCTTCAAAAGCGGCAACATTTCCGGTGTCTACCTTTATTTGTTCTCCGGGAGCAAGAGTTCTTTCCACAAGACTTCCGTCGATTTCAAGGAAGGCATGCCCCGTACCCGTCAGCCTCTGAAGGATAAATCCCTCTCCGCCGAAAAGTCCCGCGCCGATACTCTTGGTAACATAAGCGCTCAGTTCAACGCTCGGCTGTGCACACAGGAATGAAGACTTCTGCGCAATGATTGTTCTTCCCGTCAGCTCCAGCGGCAGTATATTTCCGGGGAAAGAGGATGCTATTGTCAGCTCCTGACCGGGTGCGGTAGCCGTAAAGGTAGCCATGAAAAGCGACTCGCCGGAAAACATCCGTCCGAGGCCTTTCAAAAAACCGCCCCTCATGTTTGTTTCCATGATGATCCCGCTGTCCATCCAGGAAAGACCGCCGGACTGGGTATAAATGCTCTCGCCGGCACCGAGCTTAATAGTTACGGCGGGCAAATTTCCACCGAATATGGTGAAGTCCAGATTGTTTGATCCCTGATACGCCGTCGGATAAGCCGGAGCCGCCTGATCCTGCTGCGTTCCGCAGGCTCCGCAGAATTTAGATCCGTCCGGCAATGCTGCGCCGCAATTTTTGCAAAACATAAAACACCTCATATGTTGGTTGTATTGGTTTTTCCGTTAAATTCTATTCTACATTATAATTCATTTCAAGTCAAGAGCGATTTGTAACATTATTGTTTTTTTAACAAAATCAGTTTATTCATATCAATTATATTGTTGAAAGCATAAATATTGCGCAGCGGATTTTTTATTGCCCGGACCCGACGAATTAACGGTACGATAGCATTCTTCTCCTTGACATTTTGCTTGTTTTATGTTATCATATTAAGGATATATTTCGTTTGACCGCATTATATATGCGTATCGAACGGCAATGAAAGAATTATAATCAATGTCGGGAAATCTGACAAAAACACGAATTCGTTTTGATATCGGTAGGTTTTCATGAGTGTATTGACTGCTAAATTTAAGGAAGTGTTGTCTTCGGTTTTGCCGATTGTATTCATTGTTTTGGGGCTTAATTTCACCATAACCCCGCTGGGATCCGATGCAACGATCGCTTTCCTGATAGGCTCCGTTCTTGTAATCATAGGTCTGACAGTGTTTCTTTTCGGAATCGACCTGGGTCTCGAACCAATCGGTCAGGGCATCGGAAACACCCTGGCTCATTCAAACAACTATGCGATCCTTATCACCGTAAGCCTGATCCTTGGCTTTTTTATCTCGTATGCAGAGCCGGATCTTCACATCCTTGCAAAACAGGTGGACAGCGTAACCTCCGGGAAATTCGACAATATTTTCATGGTGGTCGTAGTCTCTGTAGGTCTCGGAATCATGATGACCCTCGGAATGCTCCGCATACTGAAAGGCGTCAGACTTAAGTATGTGTTCACGGCGGCATATAGCCTTATATTTATCTTATCCCTCTTTTCGACATCGGATTTTCTGGCGATAGCTTTCGATGCATCCGGCTCGACAACCGGGGCTATCACTGTTCCCTTCATGCTTGCGCTTGCCTCCGGCGTATCGTCGATGAAAAAGGACAGTAAAGTCGGCGAAGCGGACAGTTTCGGACTCGTCGGCATTGCGTCCTCGGGCGCAATCCTCGGCGTTCTGACCGCGGGTATCTTCCTCGATGTCGGAAAACTCAGCGGCAACCTGCCCGAATCCTCGGTAACAAGCGGAAATATGCTTGACACATATTTAACCAAGCTGGCTGATCTTGCCGTTGAATCGGTATTCTCCCTGCTGCCGATCGTGGTAATGTATATAATTTTCCAGATCGTTTCACTCAAGCACAACAAAAAAAGAGTACTTGTCATTGTGCGGGGAGTAGTCCTTACATATGTAGGTCTTGTAGTATTCCTCATCGGCGTCAACGGCGGATTTATGGAAGTCGGCGTTCAGCTCGGCAAAAAACTTGCTTCGATGGACTCAAAAGCCCCCGTTCTCCTGGTCTCGCTGCTCCTCGGTCTTACCACGGTTCTTGCGGAGCCCGCAGTTATAGTGCTGACGCACCAGGTTGAAGAAATAACGGGCGGCTCCGTCAAACGCAGACTTGTGCTTATCTTCCTTTCGATAGCCGTCGGCATGTCGATATTTATGTCAACCCTGCGGATACTGATACCGAGTCTGCAGCTTTGGATGTATATTCTGCCGGGATTTGCCCTCGCCGTTATACTGTCTTATTTTGTTCCCGACCTGTTTGTAGGTGTTGCGTTCGACGCCGGCGGGGTCGCTTCGGGACCGATGACGGCAACTTTCTCCCTTGCTTTTGTACAGGGAATAGCCGCTCAGGTGCCTACTGCCGACATGGTGGCGGACGGATTCGGTATGATCGCGATAGTCGCGATGATGCCGATCGTGGCGCTTGAAATACTCGGCGCCCTTTATCAGTTCAAATTACGAAAAGCTTCTAAAAAAGGCGCCGGAACCCGGTCTGCCTAAAGGAGGTCAAAATGAAAAATCAAGCAGGAATAATCACAACAAACAAAGCTTTGGTAGTGATGACCTTGATCCTCGGCGAAGAACAATGCCGCAAATGTTCAAGGATGGTAAAAGAGGTCGGTATTTACGGCGGAATAACGATTATCGGCAAAGGAACGGTCAACAACGCCGTACTGAAACTGCTCGGTATTAAAGACCAGAAAAAAGAAATCATAAATTTCCTGATTTCAAAAGAGCGCTCCGGGGAACTGATAGATCATTTCACGAAAGAATTGGGGCTTGCCGAGCCGGGCAAAGGTATAATTTATATTACACCGGTAATTTATGCGAGCTTGACCGAAAACGGCAGGCAGGTAATTGTAAAAACAACCGAGGATGAGGATAATAAGGATATGTTTAAAAAATTGACGGTAATTGTAGACCGCGGCATGGCGGTAGATGTCATGGATATCGCCCTCAAAGCCGGAGTCAGAGGCGGCACAATCATGCACGGCAGAGGCACCGGCGCGGAACACACCACAACTCTCTTCGGAATGCAGATTGAACCGGAAAAGGAGCTGGTTATAATCCTTATGCCGACCGGTCTTGTTGATAAAGTTGTGGACGATCTCTACCGGGAACTGAAGCTGGATGATCCGGGCAACGGCATTTTGTTTGTCGAACCTGTTTTGGGTGTCCGGGGGCTTCTCGATCTGGAAGATAGCAAGACGGAATAATTTGGCGGATTATATTTTTGAAACACTGTGTCCGGGGGTTTGCCCGGATGCAGTGTTTTTTGTCATGGATGCTACGTCTTGTTATTGCAGACGGCAAAAGTTTGCAAATTGTTTGAAGGATTTTTCACTCATCCGCTTGAGAAAAAGAGCGCTGTGTGATATAATAATAATTTGGTGGATAAAATACAAAATTTCATACGGATAATCAAATTACGAAAGAGAACAGATATAAATGAAATTAGGAATAGTCGGTCTGCCGAATGTCGGCAAGAGTACGCTTTTTAACGCAATCACCAACGCCAAAGTCGATGCCGCAAACTATCCGTTCTGCACGATTGATCCCAACGTCGGGGTAGTCGCGGTGCCGGATCACCGGGTTGATGTGCTTACCGAAATGTATAAGCCGGAAAAACAGACGCCGGCGGTCATTGAATTTGTCGATATCGCCGGGCTTGTCAAGGGCGCTTCTCACGGCGAGGGACTCGGAAACAAGTTCCTCTCTCATATCCGCGAGACGGACGCGATAATTCATGTCGTAAGGTGCTTTGAAGACGAGAATATAATTCATGTAGAAGGCTCCGTCGATCCGATACGCGACGTTGAGATTATAAATACCGAGCTTATCTACGCCGACATGGAAAACGTCGAAAAACGGCTCGAAAAGCAGCGAAAGCTCGCCAAGGGAGACAAAAGTCTCGAGAAAAGCATTGAACTGCTCGAAAGAGTTTACACCTGTCTCGATTCCGGCCGTTCCGCCCGTGCGCTTGATTATACCGAGGACGAGCTTTCGGCAATGAAAGAGTATTCCCTGCTTTCGATGAAACCGATAATCTATGTCGCTAATATCAGCGAAGACATGGTCGGAGCCGACGCCGAAAAGATTCCCGGTTATGCGGAGCTTGAAAGCCACGCCGCGTCCGAAGGCTCAAAGGTTATTGTAATAGCCGCAAACATAGAAGCGGAGGTCGCCGAACTCAAAGGCGAAGAAAAAAAGGCCTTCCTTGCCGATCTCGGCATCGAGGAAAGCGGCCTTGACCGGCTCATCAAGGCGGGATACGCCCTTTTGGGGCTGATATCCTATCTGACCGCAGGTCCGAAGGAGGTTCGCGCATGGACCATCACGAACGGTACCAAGGCGCCGCAGGCGGCGGGAAAGATTCATTCGGATTTCGAGCGCGGCTTTATCCGTGCGGAGGTAATCTCATACGACGCTCTTATCGAACAGGGTTCGATTGCGGCGGCGAAGGAAAAAGGGCTTGTCCGCTCCGAAGGCAAGGAATATGTGATGAAAGACGGAGATGTCGTGCTGTTCAGGTTTAATGTTTAATGAAAGACCCGCGGTCAAACCGCGGGCTTTTTATTTGAAATTGTTTGTTTTATAACGTTCAGCTGCATGTAAGCGAATGCGAATACCGCTCAAAAGCTCTTCTTCTTCCAATTCCCGAATCTGTAATAGACGATGAAAGCCAGCGAGCAGAGCACCCAGGTTATCGGGTAAGCGGCGAAAACCACCCGGATATCATTGTAAATCGGGACGAAAACGAGCATTATCGAAACTCTGACGAAACAGATGAAGAACGCCGTCACAGCCATCGACTGCAGCGCTGCGCCGGCGCCGCGGATAGCTCCGCTCAGCACCTCCGTCGGCGCAAAGAGAAAATATGTCGGCGCCAGCATATACAGCATCGAAAGCCCGTATTTTACCGCTTCGGCGTTGCCCTGAGTGAAGATATAGATCAGCTTTTCTCCTA